>ERZ827156.2258-NODE-2258-length-20296-cov-14.756534_pt1 | contig 20296 bp, 16 predicted proteins | sample MGYA00519919_ERZ827156 | MGnify/ENA primary metagenome ERZ827156 (study PRJEB31778, sample SAMEA3449269) | human gut metagenome | biome: human gut; feature: human-associated habitat; material: faeces | place: United Kingdom | collected 2010/2012 ...
CTTGTCGCTTAATTTTTGGCGCTTTTGTCTATTGACTTTTCATAGCTGGTCTCCTCGCCTTTCATTTTACCACTATTCCCTATAAAATGCAAGATGGACGTAGCTGCGACCATCTTGTTTCTTATTTAAATCCGTTCATTACTTCGGGTCTGAACGGCAACGTTATTTTGAATGCATGTTCGGTTACCTCAAGCTTATGCTTAACCGTGCTGTTCTTATAGGAGTCCGCAATTTTCATCAGTCCGGTGCCGTCCGTTTCAACTATCATCGCTTTTATTCGTTCAGCATAAGCAGGCACGCTTGATGAACCCCGACGCACATACACACTGTCCGGTCTGATTCCTCTGGATTTGAGATAATAAGGCTTTCCTGCGCCAGATGAAACCTCAATCCTGATCAGCTATATTGACTCAGATAAATCAAGAGTAAAGTGTATTTATTTGGCAGTAATTAACCCCTGTCAATAGCGACAGGGGTTAATTTATCACTGCTCATATTCAGATTTAATTGCTGAAAATATTTCATTAACATTAAGCTTGGTCAAGCTCTGAAAAAACGGAGTATGTATCTCTCTTTCCAGCTTATTTATCCTGCGTTCGATTTCAACATTACCGGGGTGTTTCTGACGATATCTAAGCAGAATGCGGTAATCCTTCGCAGCACGAATAATAATTGCATTCGCAAGTTCCTGATAGTTTTCATTTTCCATAGTAAAACCTCCACTGGTGTTTTACTATATTGTTGAAGTGTTCAAAAAACGTTCGTTTTTCGCACAAAAAATAAAGCCCCGGATCTTTGCACGATTCGGGGCTTATACTGTGCGAAAACTTCTGCGAAAATCTATGTGCGGAAAAGGTACGTTTTATAGAGAGCGCAGTGCCTTATACAACGTTGAGGGTTTTACTCCGGTAAGGTCCGTGATTTCTCTGACCGTGTACTGCCCGGTGTTATACAGCTTTATTGCCTTTTTGATGGCTTCCCTGCTGACCGGAGGTCTGCCGCCCTTTCTGCCCCTGGCACGAGCAGCGGCTAGTCCCTCTTTTGTTCTGTCAGCCAGGACATCGCGCTCAAACTGCGCCAGCGCTGACATCAGAGTGAAAAGTAGCTTTCCTGTGCTGGTCGTGGTATCTATGGATTCTTTCAGAGATACGAGATTCACGCCTTTGGAGTTGAAAGTCTCCATGAGCCATATCAGATCCTTGGTGCTTCTGCCGAGCCTGGAGAGGGATTCCACGACTACCGTGTCCCCCTCTGTCAGGCGTTCGAGAAGTTTTTCAAGCTCCGGTCGGTTGCGCTTTGTTCCTGTCATTTTCTCGTTGTAGATGAAATCCACGCCGTATTTCTGGAGCATATCAAGCTGGCGGTCGAGATTCTGCTGTTCCGTTGAAACTCGGGCGTATCCGAATACGAAATTCTTCATCAGAATTCACCGCAATAGTCATATGCGCATTCGTTGAGAATTTCGTATAATGCTTCCTCAATTACGCCGGGCTGGTAGAGCATTTCTTCTATCTCCTCAACGAAATAGCCGTAGCTTAAGAGCAGGTCGATGTCCTCCCGGGATACGCCTATGGAGCTTGCAAAGTCTTTCAGCTGTTTCACGTCCTGCGGTTCGCTTTCACAGGCTTCAGGGACATTCCACCAGCCACGGCGAAAATAGCGGTAGTCGTACATCATCAGATTTGTAGTATCGAACATTCCATGTTCCATTGCGCCTGTACTGTCGATTTTCAGGATGTCGCCGCAAGTAGTGTTGATTTTCTGGTGCTCTATGCTTATGATTCCGAGGCGCGTAAGTACACGGTCGAGGATTGCTTCCGTGCTGGCGTAAACGTACAGCCCGCAGGTTTCGTAATGGTACAGCGCTAATGGGTTATCGCCCTTGACGAAATAGATGTTATTCTTGTCATCAAGCACGGTAAACACAAAAGAGCCCTCGACAAGCTCAGCCATCTCGCTTATGGATTGTATGTCGATGGTTTTCTGCTGTTCAAGAAGCTGCACAGCTATGTAGCTATCCGTCTTGACTGGAGTATTCGGCAGCGACATCTGCTTGCGTAACCTCACATCATTGTGAAGGACACCGTTGTGAGCAAGAGCGAAATGAGTTCCGTTCACCGTTCCAGGGAACGGATGGTTATTGCGATTATCGAGTTTGTTACCTTGCGTTGCCATTCGGGTATGTCCCATTATTACATTTGAATCGTCATGCAGCCTGAGATGAACTTTATGAGCGGCGAACGGGCGCTTATAAATTGTAAGTTTTCCGTTGTGATTGAATGCGTAACCAGTAGCATCGGTTCCTCGCTCCTCGCATTCCTCGGAAAGAACACGAAGCAGCTTCTCACGCTGCTTCGCATTTAAAGTATGATTATAGTCTATCAAGCCAAATATCGCGCACATAGTTATTCGTCCTCCTCTGCTGTGATTGGTGTGTTTATGTAGAGCTGGCGCTCTTTGAGATAGGTTATCAGCTCTGATTCAGTGCTGTCGTCCAGCGAACCTACGAAATCAGACCAGCTTACGGATTTCAGTTCAGAATCTGTGAGATCTGTTGCAAGATCGCAGATTTTGTCCACAAGCTCCAGAGTGGCTATGAGCGTGTTATACTTGAGCGTGCCGCGGAACATACGAAATTCAATGGTGTGGTAGTTCGTGATGTTCACGCAGGCATAGCGACCGTTGCAGCCTTTCTTGGCGTCCTCCAGAATCTCTTTCGGACTGTTCTTATAACCGTAACGTGCAGCCCAGCGGTTCATCTGGTACTCTGTTCTGCGGCTGAATTTGAGTAGCTCAAGCCAGTGGTGTTCCACAAAATAAAGAACCCGGGAAATGCACTCGTCCTGTGCTTCACGGGTACTGCCGAAGGCTGTTCTGTTGACATGGATATGTAATCCACAAGTGCTCGTTTTATGGCTGCGGTAATCCATGTGGATAGCAGATTTCATTATCTCTGCCCAGGGCATTTTGTCTTTATGATAACGAAGCGAAATAGGGTGAGTTACGATTTCCATGCCGTCGTTCAGACTTCCGTCTGACTTAATATAGATGTGCTCCGCAATCCTGTTGCCGATACCCAGAAGCGTATCAGCGTTGTCGCCGTTCTTGCCGCCCTCATCGATTTCAAGTTCCACGCCGAAATAGCGCTTTGAGTCACCATAAAAGATAGGGTCGGGCTTGTAGTTGTACTCGTGAATTGAGCTGTTCTGCCGCTCTTCGTAGCAGCGGTCGCAGTAGGCGTAGTCATCGTCATCATCGTAATTAGCGTAGTCTCGATGAATGATTCTGCCGCAGCACTCGCAGGTCGTATAGTAATCGTCGTAGCAGGAGTTGCAGAGCGGCATACTGTCTGAGCCTGCGTTATCATCAGCCCAGATTCTGTCGCCGCAGTGTTCGCAGGTAACGGTTTCGCTGTGATAGCAGTCGTCGCAGAGTATGCTGCCTTCAAAAGTGTAATAGTCATCGGTTTCAAGTGTTGCTCCGCAGCAGCTGCAAACGGGACGGTTATTTTCGTTGTTGTCCATAGTGTGATCCTCCTAAGTCAATATTCTTCTGCCAAAAGCATGGTGGAATGTGTTTCGTCGTCTATGACGAAGATTTTCGCTGTGATTGGTTCGTCAGTGGGGAATGTGAAAGTTCGCTCGTACGAAGGTTCCTCCTGACTGTGCGTGACGTGCTGGGTGTGGTCCTTTGCCGTGAGTTTGAAAACCTGAAGATAATCCTTTTCGGTTTTCATGGTGTCGATGCAGTTCCAGAGAATGATCTGCGTTAATATCGGGACTGTTTCACTGATTCCTCAGGTGCTGTATCTAGGGTTGCTGAACATTTCTGTTACCTCCTGTGTGGCTCTGTTGTGCGGTTTGTGAGCAAAACAAAAGCCCCGTCACCGTGAATTTTCATCACGGTAATGGGGCTGTGTTCTGCTGTGAAAATCGGGTGCAGGATAAACCGAAATAAACTACTTCTTCAGACGGAAGTCCGTGCTGTCAAGGCGTTTCATTTCACGTTCTGCGTCGTCGATTTTCTGCTGAAGCTGACTACGCTTCTCGTCCTTGCGGCGCTCGGTAGCTAAACCGATTATGCCGGATATAACCAGTATGCTGGCTTCGGCTATCGCTGCGAGCGTCTGTGCGTTTATTCCTTCATCGGATCACCTCCATTCAGCAGGATAATATATCTCTGTGATTGGAGAATTTTCGGGCGAACATGGGATTAAATAAACCGAATAGGAGCGTGTAATAATGCTTAATAATACTAAAGATATACTGACACTAAAAGAGTTGCAGGAACTTCTGCATATAGGAAAAAACACCGCTCTGCGATTGGTGCAGAGCGGTGAGATTGAGGCGTTCAGGGTGGGAAAACAGTGGAGGATCACTCAAAATAGTATATAAAAATATATTTTGAAAATGCAATAATATACTAGTGATATTGTGTTTTTTCAATTACACATCACAGATGAGCAGTTATTTCTTTTATGTTAGCAACACAATTCAACCTGTATTCTTCTTTTATTTGTACAGGTTCGCCTAGTATTTCGGTTCTTCCAGGACTCATACAATATAATGGGCAACCTCTGGCGTTAGAAACGACACCTGTTGTTTGAAAATCTCTAACATTTATAATGCCATCATGAAGTTCATTAAATGTAAATATATCTGAATTGATATTAAGTAATTGATTAATGACATTGTCAATAGCAGTTAAAACTATAGCATACGCGGAAGCAGGTCCCATATACTGAGTTAAACGGTTCTTTATTATAAGGTGAACTTTCGGCAATGATCTTCTGGCGTCATTCAATTTTTGTGCGAAAGCATACTGCTTATAAATATCGGAAGGCAATTCTAATCCATAAATTAAAGAAAAAGCATTTTGAATAGCACGGCGTGAAGAGTCATCTGCCATAACGGGAATAATTAACTTATCACTTGCTGCAACTGCAATTTGAGTATACATAGAGAAACTTGGATTTGAATCAAGAAACAAATAATCATATTCATTTTCTACTTTTCCAATAAAATCATTTAACCAGTCTATTATTGCTAACCATGTATTGATACCCGGGATCTGGTTGTTTGCAAGTGTTGACATTGCGTTCGTTTGTAATTCCAGTAATGGATCACCACAAAGCAAATCAATATTTGATGGAATATATGTATTATAGTTAGATGGTTTAGTCAAAAATTCGGTGACATTAAAATCAGGTACTGAATAAGGATTTGGTAATCTCAACTGAAAATATCCACCGATTGTCGCTCGGATTGAAGCTTTCTGACGATTCAAAAGGTTTTCACTTCCGCCTTGATTGAGCCCTCCTAATAGCAACTCGGAAAGGTTAGCTTGTGGGCAAACATCTATAGCCAATATTTTTTTATCTCGATTATCATTAGCATATTGGCAAATCATTTGAAAAGCTAAGCTTGTTTTTCCAGTTCCACCTTTATTGTTCCATATAAGGTATTTTTCCATATAATTAACCTCCTCGAATTCGTTTTACTTACATTATATAGCGTAGCTTAAATGTTGTCAAGGGGTTAAACCCCATATTATCCAAATGTGATTCGGATGCCCTCATTGGCATTTTCGTTCAAAAGCCAAGCATCATTGGATTATAGCAACGCAAACCCAATTTTGGGCATTTGTATTTTACACTGCTATGTACTAAGTGGCCTGCATGTCCATATAAATGGAATGAAAGGAAATATTATAATAGGAAAAACGCTCCACCTTATAATTTTAGGTGGAGCGTTTCTTAGCACAGACGCTTAGTGGTAAAGTCTCCATGCTGCATAAGGAACAACAATGCTATACACTATCGAGAATGCCAGAAATCCCATTTGAATCACCTCCTTCTTTGTACTTTAATTATACATCAAGTCTAAATATTATACAACATTATATTTTACAATCTCAGCCATGTAAAACAAACACCATTTTCCCGGAATTTGTTCATGCCTCTAACACAATCCTGTAAACATATGCTTCGGAGATATGTTTCAAAGGGAGATTCCCAAAAGAAAGCTTATGGGAACGTTTAACGGGAGAACGAGGAACATAACCGTGATCATTCTTTCCATCGCCTGAAAGATAAAGTCACGCAAATTATCTTTCATACTGATTCTTTCCTTTACGATACCGATCAGCATGAATGCAAAAACAGCTGCACATTCAGCGGCAATTGCAAGCGGGCACTTCGCAAAAACAAATATTCCAAAAATCATACCATAAGGCGCAAGGCCTGAAATAAGTGCATAGGGGGCAGTAAAATCTGTACTCCTCGTCAAGCTAAGAAACAGGAAGAAAGCAAATAGTCCCAGTATCGTGAACCAGATCTCGTCCGGTGGGACAATTGCTTTTATCCTAAGCATAGGATATATTAGTGAGAATATGCCGGAGCTTACCAAAAAGATTGCAGCCATTATCACAATGTGCGTCCTTGTGGATATGTGTTTTTTAAGTGTCATAATTTACCTCCTTATTTATCTGCCAGAATTTTCATTAGATCCAAGCACCACATTTCGTCGACAAAAAGCTCCTCATCGTAATCGTGTATGTATTTCACAAAAGAAATTATACAGTCATATTTTTGCAGTAGCTCAATTGCCTCTTTCTTGGTGAATACGGCGGTTACAGCTTCCTCATAAGCGAAAAAAGCAAGATATGCAAAGCTGTGGATAATCGGTATCAGCATACTCCTGTTGTTTTCGACTTTCTCTATCATATTATAGCAGACTTTCTTGACGTTGCAGACATATTCCGTGGTTATGTTGTTGAAAATCCATCTCATGTTTTCCATTTCGTCAAGCAGGAAAGAATACATCTGTTCTTCGTCTGTTGGATGATGATTTGGAAGCAAAAGTACATCGCAGTTCCCGAGCACGCTGTTTGCCAGAATTTCCACCGTATGAGGTTTCCCGTGAATCTCTTGAAAGAGATTGTGCACAAGGCATGGTTCGTTCAGCAGAACCGGCTGAGAGCCATTCTGTATGCTGGTCAGAACATATTTTTCTAAGAATCTTGCCCCATTTAGCTCATACATTCCTATCACGCTCCTTTTCAGTTATGAAGTCATCAAGTTCCTTAGCAACCTCATTGTAAATGTCGTCAAAATCCATCATTGTATTGTCAGGCAGGCGTTCGGCGATTTTGTTGAGGAAGATATCAAGCACTGCTTCAGAGATATCATTGCTCTTGTTGTCCTCAAATGGAAGCTGAATCATGACATGAATTTTGTCTGATGTTTCAAGAACCAGTTCTGTTTTATCGTCATCTTTCCTTGTATATATTGAATAGTCGCCGTATATGTTCAATATCTTGTTATCTATACGGAAAATCATGATACGCTCCTTTCACATTTGCCACACCGCCCGGAGGAAATGGGCAGTGCGGCAGTTCAATGTATGTAAGACAGAGATAGCAACTTGGGGAAATTATCGGTCAATCGTTATTGATCCATTGGAATCGCCTTCTTTCGATTTTATATATTTAGTATATCACATTTCGAATATTATTGGAATTGATTCATTTACAAGGTTTGGCCTTGTAAAATGCCATTATAAATTGTAAAATGTAATCTTGCTATTTGCTGAGATTTGGTGTATAGTATAAGTAGCACCAAATATTTTTATTTTAATTTGTAAAGGAGCGATACTATGAAGAAAAATGACGTTGGAGCGTTTAACGATTTGTTTGAAGGCATTAAGAGTGCATTAAGCGAAGAAAAAACATACTTTTTGGGGCATTCAAAAGGCACAGACACAGGCACAGACACGGACACATGGCTGAAAAAACCACACCCCCAAACAATGAATATGGTGAACGGCATTGATCCATATATGTGGCTGACTTTCTGGCTGGATGACATATGGGTGAAATCCCAAACATGGAATTCATTAATTTGGGATCAGAGTTCAAATTCGAGAAAAAATACTGGAGTTCTCATTAGAGATCCAAACAAAAACTGTGTGCTTCAAGACCTGCCAGATTTTAAGGAGAATCCTCTGACTTGTGGAGAAATAGGGAATATCTATATAAAAAAATTTCGAGACGCAGGCACGTTTGACTCAAAATATATTAACTATGCTACATGGTTTTTGTTTAATGAATTCTATTCCGAGGGCGAAAATGGAAACTTGGTATCTCTCCCCGAAGAGGACAATGATAATTTCTATAAAGCGGCGCTTGTTTTATGGTATAAATACTATAACCTCTTAAAAAAGTCAATCAAAGATACAAATGTGGATTCATTTCTCGTTTCACTAAATATAAAATGGAAACAGCATGGCAATAATATAGACACTGTCGATGGATTGCTTTCGCATTATGATCTTCCAGAAACGCTCTCTGACGATACAAGTTATCGTAAAAAATGCGATGAAGCCGCAAATCTCTTCTGGAGTAAGGTCAGAACCGCACTGAAAACACTCGAAGTAAAACCGATAACACCCTGCATTTTTACCATAGGAGGCAACACTATGAATACACCAACCTACGACGCATTCACAATCTTCAACAGCAATCCGGTATACCAGAAGTGCCGTGCTGCCCTGATGGAGGATCAGACTCTAGTAGAATCCGGAAAGCCCGGAAAGGTTATGGAGAACTGTTCTTCTGCCGAACTGCTCAGCTATCTGAGCTTCTTTAACACGCTTGCAAATTTCGAGGATAAGGATATCCAGGTATTCTGTACATACCTCGGAGACGATTTCGCAAGGGCGGTAAACAACCCCACCGTGCAGAAAGAAGTATTCTTCAAGAACCGCGAAATGCTGCCAGGACTTACTGGTCTGTATTTGCGGTATATATTACGGGTTTACATGAATGAAAAATATGAGGCGGACGCCGCACATTCTTCAGAGCATGAGTTCTTGAAGAAGATACCGCTCATACGTTTCAGCCTGAATGACAGCGCTGCTGTGCATGAGTTTATCAAGAAAAATGAAGCGACAGTGACAATTCACAAATATGGCGACTGCTACGGAACATTCCGCTTAAGGTATGCAGATGAATCTGATATAGATAATATTCTTTCCATGCAGAACGCTGACGGCAGCGATGACAAGAGTATATTTATCCGTGCAGGAGAAGCCGAGATCCGGCGTGCATTACTGAATCGCCAGCTGTTTGTGGTCGAAGATATGCACAAGGATGTTGATATAAACGCCAAAGCCACGAAATCTAATAACGGAAAATCCAAGTCCGAAACAGAAAATCCGCTTGCGGCGTTTGCTATACTGTGCCCTGATATTCTGCCATACTCCGAAAATGGTAAAGCGGGAACCGCAAACTACAACGGGAAAATCATTGAGAAGCTGGAAGCGCTCGGTTATAGCCGTAATGACTACTCCAGCTTCAACACGAACTTTGTTGCGAAAGATTACCGTGGTTACGGCTTACAGCGCCTGTTTCTGAGGCTGCTCAGCGAGCTTTCGGCTAGAGCGGAAAAATCGGGTGTCGTATGCACGGTTTCTGCCAATAATAAAGTATCCTACAACAACTTCGGACGTGCGGGATATGAAAGGATATCCGATGTAAATTACGTGTTTGATGGAGTAGAATATCATCGTGATTTTCTGATGCTGAGGCTTGAGTAATTCGCTCAATGAGATTTGTAAAATTGGCATTTTACAAGACTTAATCTTGTAAAATAATTGGTAGCTATAATCTCCTTGATATGATATAATTTATTCAGAGGGAAAGACCTCTGAATAAATTTTTCAAGGAGGATATACTATGAAAAAGATTCTGGTTTCCTTAGCAACAGCACTGGTTATCACACTCACCTCGGCCGCTACACCGCTCACCGAAGCATCCGCATACGTCGAGTACCGACCTGGACAGCACAGAATAGCAGCTAAAACGGGGCTTAATGTGCGGTCCTCACCTGTCAACGGCAGTGTACTTGACGTCCTCGACTGCAATGATGTGATCGAAATAGTTGAGGTACGGAACAATTGGGGCAGACTTCGAACTGGCGGGTGGGTGTGCCTTGACTACACGAACTGCGTGTCACATTTCGCTGATCTAGATATCGACGCGCCCTCTATGGTGAATGCCGATGATGAACATAGAGCTATCATTGAGCTCACCTTCAGTGGAATAGGGATCGCCAAGCTAGGTGCGAAATCTAACAGAGCAGTGAAAGGACAGTGGAATGCCATAAACTGGAAGCAATATCCCCAAACCTGTTCTGCCCGCCTCGACTTATCTGATTTACAAGACGGCGCCACAGAAATTTATCTGAACCTTATCGGCGATGATGGCTCGGTGATTTTCAGCCAGACAGTAATCGTATATTCAGGTGATTACGTTTCTGAACCAACCGCCGCAGAGAAGTACAGAAGCAATGTTTCTGATATTGCCAAGCAGCATATAGGCAACACGTACACTGCATATCTCAAGGAAGAGGATCAGTGGTGCGGGTATGCCGCGCGCGAGATAGCCCTGGAGGCTCTGACTGCCTCAGGCTTTTCCAGTACGGAAGCCAAAAATAGCATTGGTTGGAAATACCTCACCGGTGCTTGCACTGCTGCGTGGGCTTACAAGCAGGAAGATATTGGTGGTTCCATTTTCACATTTTTACCGTGGTCAATCGATGAGTACTACTCAGGAACGGCGCAGCGAAGAATACAGCCTAGTGGAACTCCTGATACGAGTGCAAAATCCTTTTCCCTGCAGGTCGGAGATTTTATTCTTACAGAAACAAACAAGTGGCTTGGGGATGGCCCCGACCACGTTGCGCTGATAACATCTGTGAGCGACGATGGGTCGACTTTCACTACAGTAGAAGGTAACACCGGCTCGGGTACAGCCGCAACAAGAAAAGTTCAGTATCACAAATACGAACGTGTCACAATAAAAATTGATGGACAAAAGTACGAAACGTATCGGCGGACTGACACCAGCGGCATACTTTGTGCAGTAACCACAATTCTTCGACCGGCAATCAATTAACACCTTCCCTCCATAAAAATAAAGCTGCTGCCCCCTGTGTTTCGATTAAGACACAGGGGGCAGTGGCTGTTGGTAATGAATCTTATGTATAGATAATATATGTTGACTTTTATTTAAATGTGTGTTAAAATGTATTATAGATAATTATATCATTTCAAGTCAGAAAGTTGGTAAATTGATTATGTATTCAAGATTAACCACACCGCAGCAGAATATATGGAATCTCCAGAAATATTACGCAGATTCTGCAATCAGTAATATATGCGGTGCTATATTTTACGATACAAGGCTTAGAACCGACATCTTATCCCAGGCAATCAATAAGGAGATTGAACTTCAGACCGGATTGCGTCTGCAATTTTGTGAGATAGATGGGAAGCCTGCACAGTATGTCGCAGATTACACATATCAGGATATACCTGTGCGCGTTTTTAACACAAAAGAAGATTACGCAGTGTTCGCCAATGACTTTGCAAGACAGCCCGTTAAATTAACCGGCGGCAAAATGTATGAATTCTGTATTGTTGAAGTTGAAGGCAGATCGGGATTTATTGTAAAAGCAAGCCATCTTATTTCTGACGCATGGTCTTTCAGTCTGTTTGCACATGAGATAACAAGCTTCTATAATACTTTGGCGACTGGCGAGCAGATTCCCGAAAACGATTTCTCCTACATTGATTATATCGAAACTGAAAAGCAGTATCTTAAATCCGAGAAATACGCTAACGACCGCAAATTCTGGGCAGAGAAGTACCCTGCTATGCCCGAGAAGTCGATAATCAAATATTCCGTTTCTCCGATATCCAAATTGAGTTCCGACAGATTTTCATGCCAGCTTTCCGAAGCCGATACGAAATCAATAGATGATTTCTGCAGCGAAAGCGGAATATCTCAGGCAGTACTTTTTGAGTCCGCGATTATGGCATATCTTGCAAGAATAAACGAAGAGAACACATCTGTTACAATAGGTATACCCGTCCTCAATCGCAGCACGAAAAAAGAGAAATCCACCGTGGGAATGTACATTTCCACAATGCCTCTTACCGTACCTGTCAGCAGACAAATGACAGCGGCAGAGCTTTGTGAAGAAATTACATCCGCTCACAGGGAGATTTTCAGGCATCAGAAATACCCATATCAGAATATTTTGCAGATGATACGGGAGAAATATAATTTCAGCGGCAGTCTGTTTGATGTTATGGTGAGCTATCAGAATGCCAAAACAGAAGCCTCGGGCAAAACGGAATGGTACAGCAATGGATACAGCGAAACTCCCCTGGAGCTTCACATCGACAACCGTGACAGCACTTCACACTATACTGTTACTGTCGACTATCAGACCGAGTTGTTCAGCAGTTCTGCGGAAATCGAGCTACTTGTCAACAGAATTGTCGGGATAATTCGTCAGGTTATCTCTGCACCCGATATGACTGTAGTACAGCTGGATATACTTACCGAATCCGAAAAGCAAAAAGTCATCTACGATTTCAACGATACTGCCGTCGATTATCCAAGGGACAAGTGCGTCCACGAGCTGTTTTCCGAGCAGGTTGCAAAGACTCCCGATAAGGTTGCACTAATATTCGAGGACAAGCAGTTCATGTATAAGCAGCTTGATGAAATGTCCAACAGCCTTGCGCACTATCTGCGGGAAAAAGGCGTGAAGCCTAACGATATCGTGCCTATCATATCACAGCGCAGCTATCTTGCGGTAGTTGCTATGTTTGCTGTACTTAAAGCAGGCGGAGCATATATGCCCGTTGACCCAGCCTACCCTAAAGATAGAATAGACTATATGATAAATGACGCAGGAAGTAGCATTGCTTTGACCTGCGGATATAACGAGCCTCTCGCTGTCGAAACCATTGTTCTTGATGGATTTGATTTCAGCATAAATTGTACACCGATCAAAAATGTAAATACGCCCGACGACCTTTGCTATCTGATTTTCACATCCGGTTCCACGGGTAAACCTAAGGGAGCAATGCTGAAGCATTCGGGTGTAATAAACTTTGCAAATTGTAGAAATCCATTTGTAAAAGCGGTTTTTGCAAATTGTAATATCATTCTTGCAATCGGCGCATTTACGTTTGATATTTCTGTTGTTGAAATATATATTCCACTTCTTAATGGATTGTGTACTGTTGTAGCCAATGAAGAGTCAATCAACAATCCTGATTTGTTAGCACATATTATTTTGATAAATAGCGTAGATTTTGTCCATGCAACTCCTACCCGTTTGTCATACTATTTGAACAGCAATTCCTTTGAATCAGCAATATGCAATATCAAGACAATTCTCACAGCAGGCGAATCGTTCACGCCGGATTTGCTAGAGAAAATCCGAAAAAGTACCAATGCGATAATATACAACGGCTATGGTCCTACTGAAACGACTGTTGGCTGTAGCTTTGCTATAATTGAAAAAGCTGACAACATCACCATCGGCAAGCCGATAGCCAACACCCAGATCTACATACTCGACAAAAACAGGAAGCCCTTGCCTATAGGCGTAGCAGGCGAGCTGTGCATTTCGGGTGAAGGCGTAGGCAAGGGCTATCTGAACCGCCCAGAGCTTACCGCTGAAAAGTTCATACCCAATCCCTTTATTGACGGCAAGACCATGTACTGCACAGGCGACCTTGCACGCTGGCTCGAGGACGGCGAGATCGAGTACCTCGGACGAATCGACACGCAGGTGAAGATACGTGGTCTGCGTATTGAGCTTGGCGAAATCGAGAGCGTGATGAGCAGCTTTGACGGCATACACATGACCGCCGCCACAGACAAGCGTGACGAAAACGGCAGGCAGTACCTTGTCGGCTATTACACAGCGGATTCCGACATAGACGAAAAGGCACTGCGCCGTCACCTATCGGCGAAGCTGCCGAAATACATGGTGCCTAACTATTTCGTTCACCTTAACGAAATGCCCATGACTGCCAGCGGAAAGACCGACAGAAAGAATCTCCCCCTGCCTGAGTTCACGGCTTCAAATGAGGAGTACGTTGCGCCGGAGACTGAAACAGAGATAACCGTTGCCGCTATCTGGAGCAGGCTGCTCAAAACGGACAGAATCGGAAAAGACAGCGACTTTTTCGATTTAGGCGGCGACAGTCTGATGGTTATTTCGCTGCTTGCCGAGCTTGAATCAAGCTTTAATACCCAGCTTTCCATGAAAGATATAATGGAAAACCCTGTGCTTGAAAAAATGGCTGTGCTTATAGACAAAGCAGATAAAAAGGCGCTGACAATAAAGAGAATCAACTCTGACAAATACGTCCTGCTCCCACAGCAAAAGGCAATTTATGCCGCCTGCCAGAAGGAAGCGGGCTCTCTGGCATACAATATGCCGGGCAGGATCGCTTTGCCGCAGGACATTGACAGGGAGAAAATCAAGGATTGCTTCAACCGTATACTTGAACTTCACCCATCGCTTAAAACACGCATTGTATCCGAAGAAAATGAGCTTTACGGCATTATTGACTACAACGCAAAAATCCATTTCGAGGATTACAGCGAGGGCGATTATCTGAAATTTGTCCGTCCGTTTGACCTTTCCACAGCTCCGCTGATTCGCGTGGCATTTACGGAAACTGCAATGCTGTTCGATATGCACCATATTATCGGCGACGGCGAATCATTGTCTGTCATTCTGCGTGATTTTGCTGAGCTTTATAACGGCAGGAAAGCTGTACCCTCCGATGTGGAGTATTCGGATTATTCGCATTACTTCTATAATGCAGACTTCTCTGCGCACAGGGAGTATTTCAGGAATATGCTCAAATGCGACTTCGAGCCTGTTGTGCTGCCTGAAAAGAAACATATCACTCACCCTGTCGGAGTATCTAAAATTTATTCGATCACTGGAAACACTTTTGGTGATATCCGGGAATATGCGCATAAAAACGGACTTTCGGACACGATGGTTTTTCTTGGTGCGTTTGGTATCCTGCTGTCGAAATATACTGCCAAAACAGATATTCTCAGCAGCATAGTTCTCACCAACAGAACCCATGCCGAAACAAAGAACACAGTCGGAATGTTTGTAAACACTCTGCCAGTTATGATGTCGGCGGAGGGCTCGACTGCGGAATACTATGCTTCAATAAGAAATCTTGTGCTTGACCTGTATCAGTATCAGGAACTTCCCATGCTTGAAATAGCCGACGCTGTAAATATGACTGACAAGACAGTTGTAAACACATCGTTTGTATATCAGGCGGGAGGTAGTAAAAATCTTATTGCCAACGGTCAAACGCTTACCCCAAAGTTTATTGATACGCATACTGCAAAATTTGATGTGACATTTGAGGTAACGCCGTCTGAGGACTGCTGCTCGGTAAGGATTGAGTACAACAGCGGCAAGTATGACGAGGCGCTTATCGACAGACTATTCAAGGGATATGTTATGATTCTTGAACAGCTCCATACCGAGAGAATCTCTGACATTTCCGTTATGGATAAGGACGAATACCGAAAGGTCATCTACGATTTCAATGATACTGCCGTCGATTATCCGAGGGATAAGTGCGTCCACGAGCTGTTTTCCGAACAGGCGGCAAGAACGCCTGACAAGGTCGCGCTTGTTTTTGAGGACAAGCAGTTCACGTATAAGCAGCTTGATGAAATGTCCAACAGCCTGGCGCACTATCTACATACCAATGGGATAACTAAAGGTGATGTAATCGGAGTTTTACTTAACCGAAGCGAAAAAGTGATTGTAGCGCAATTAGCATCATTAAAACTGGGATGTGCCTTTTTGCCTATTGATAGTAGATACCCCACACAGCGGGTTCAGGATTTAATAGGTAATTGTAAAGTATCAGTTCTTCTTGTTGAAGATGGAATTCCTGCGAATGATTATTTGGTTTTGAAAATAAATATTGCTGATGGGATATTGGGAAATACGGAAAGGATTGTTTCAGAATCAGATTTTGAAGATATATGCTATATTATATATACTTCTGGAAGTACAGGAAAGCCAAAGGGATGTTGTCTTACTTATTGTGGAATCACAAATTTCTGCAAAAACAACAATCTGATACCTTACATTAAGAAACTCAGTAATCAAATTGTAGTTAGCGTAAATACAATATCTTTTGATTATTTTATAGCGGAATCTCTCTTTCCACTGTCTAATGGATATACCGTTGTACTTGCGAATGAGTATCAAAGCGATTTCAAAGAGGCATTTAAGTCCTTGGTTATCAAAAATAGAGCCAATATAGTAATGACAACGCCTACAAGACTTAAGCTGTATACAGAAAATGAAGATAAAGCAGGTTATTTCAATAATATAAATATAATTGTATCGTCTGGAGAAGCTTTATCAAAAGATTTATTAAGTAGATTAAACGATATAAGCTGTGCTCAAATTTTCAACCCTCTCGGCCCCAGCGAGTGTAGCGTTTGGAATGTTGATGGAAATTTTATAGGCGATGACATCACCATCGGCAAGCCGATAGCCAACACCCAGATCTACATACTTGACAAGAACAGAAAGCCCCTGCCGATAGGCGTAGCAGGCGAGCTGTGCATTTCGGGTGAAGGCGTAGGCAAGGGCTATCTGAACCGCCCAGAGCTTACCGCTGAAAAGTTCATACCCAATCCCTTTATTGACGGCAAGACCATGTACTGCACAGGCGACCTTGCACGCTGGCTCGAGGACGGCGAGATCGAGTACCTCGGACGAATCGACACGCAGGTGAAGATACGTGGTCTGCGTATTGAGCTTGGCGAAATCGAGAGCGTGATGAGCAGCTTTGACGGCATACACATGACCGCCGCCACAGACAAGCGTGACGAAAACGGCAGGCAGTACCTTGTCGGCTATTACACAGCGGATTCCGACATAGACGAAAAGGCACTGCGCCGTCACCTATCGGCGAAGCTGCCGAAATACATGGTGCCTAACTATTTCGTTCACCTTAACGAAATGCCCATGACTGCCAGCGGAAAGACCGACAGAAAGAATCTCCCCCTGCCTGAGTTCACGGCTTCAAATGAGGAATACGTTGCACCTGAGACAGATTTTGAGAAACGGCTTTGCAATGTGCTTTGCGAGATGTTCTCCGTTGAAAAGGCGGGTGTAACTGACGATTTCTTTAACGACCTTGGCGGCGACAGCCTGAAAGCGATAGAATACGTAGCGAAAGCTCATACCATAGGCGTAGAATTTGCACTGCAGGAAGTATTTGATTACCCGACAGTGCGTTCGTTGTGCAGTCACCTGGAGAAAGGCTCGGAAAAAATCATCAGATATACTGCCGGGGACTTTGAGAAGTTCAACAGCATACTTGGCAGAAATGTTATAGATGAGAGCTTTGTTCCGGTAAAAAAGGAGCTTGGTAATGTTTTGCTGACCGGTGCTACCGGATTCCTCGGGGCGCATATCCTCGACAGCCTCATGCAGAATGAAACAGGAAAAATATACTGCCTTGTAAGGAGCAATTCACCCGATGACCGCCGCGGAAGATGGCCGCAGATGCTGCAATACTATTTCGGCAATAAATACGACGGCGAGTTAGGAAAGCGGATAATTCCGGTTGTCGGCGATATAACCAGAGATGGGTTATCAGACAATGCGCCCACAGATGTGCAGACGGTTATTCATACTGCGGCGACAGTAAAGCATTTCGGCTCATATGAATATTTCCGCAGCGTGAATGTAGAGGGAACACAAAATGTCATAAACTACGCAAGCCGTATCGGCACTAAACTGATACATATTTCAACAATAAGCGTCAGCGGAAACAGCCTTGCAGATGAGTTTGCTGTGTACCGTTCTGAGGAACTGAAGAATTTCTATGAAACCTCGCTGTTTATCGGTCAGCCGCTCGACAATGTATATGTACGCAGCAAGTTTGAAGCCGAAGTTGAGGTACTTGAGGCTATCCGAAACGGAATTAATGCGAAGATAATAAGAGTAGGAAACCTGACGAACCGTCTTTCTGACAGCAGGTTCCAGCCTAACTATAAGTCAAACGCATTCCTTACAAGATTCAAAGCGGCGCTGGATCTAGGCATGGTTCCGGATTATCTGCTGCCGATATATGCGGAATTCTCTCCCATAGACCAGACCGCAGATGGAGTTATAAAGATAGCACAGTACGCTGATGATCAGTGCGTTTTCCACCTCAACAGCAACCGCCCGATCTACTTTGACAGGCTTGTAGAGGTGCTGAATCAGCTTGGATACCGAATGGATGTAGTTAGCGGTGAGAAATTCAACCGCACTCTGCAAAATCTCGCAAAGAACTCAAAAACCGAATACATCTACGAAGCTTTCCAGAATGATATGAACGAGAACGGAGAGCTGGTTTACGACAGCAATATCCGTATCAGGAACGATTTCACTGACTGGTTTATGAAAAAAGTCGGGTTTGAATGGGCACAGATAGACTTTGATTATATCAAGGGATATCTGGAATACTTCAGGAACTTAGGATATTTTGAGGTGCGCAATGAAGAATAAACCGTATCCTTATTACACCAATGAGGAATACCATGATTTGAAGCAGATGGTGTATTCCAAGGCTGAGAAAATACCGGATAAACCGGCGTTCAGCTTTTCAGCCGCAAAGAATACCGTTGTCACTAAAACCTTCAAAGATTTTTGCGATGACGTCGAGGCTTTCGGAACTTATTTGCTTGCAAACGGATACAGCGGTCACACAGGAATTATAGGCGAAAACTCGTATGAATGGCTTGTCGCCTTTTTCGCTATTGTGAATATGGGCGCAGTTGCCGTGCCTATCGCTAAAGATCTGTCGGCAGACGAAATAGCTCAGCTGATCGAAAAGGCTGACTGCAATGCAGTTCTTGTATCCAAAAGCTATACGGACCTTGTGAGTGTGCAGGACGGCATTAAGCTGCTCAGCCTCAATGATATTTCCACATATATCAACAGTGGCTTGGAGCGTATTCAAAGTGGTGACACCAGCTTCATAAACAGTCGAATAGACGCCGACAAAATGGCTGCGATCTTCTTCACCTCGGGAACGACAGGTTCAAGCAAGGGAGTAATGCTGAGCCATAAGAACATGATCTCAGACACGATATTCGCCTGCCGTAATTTCAGACTGACAGGTAACAGTATAGCTGTTCTGCCGTTTAATCACACATTCGGTTTGATAACAGCGATTATGGCTCAATTCAATTATGAATTCTGCTCGTTTATAAATAAAAGCACAAAGCGTGTTTCGCAGGATCTCCTGACTGCAAAGCCCGTAGGTACATTTATGGTTCCGTTGTTCATCGAGACCTTTTATCGAACCATCATGTCCACTGCCGAGAAAACGGGCAAGCTGAAAAAGCTGCAAACAGCCGAGAAAATCAGCAATGCTCTTCTGAATGTCGGAATAGACCTGCGAAAGAATCTGTTCAAAAGCGTACGCAATGCTTTTGGCGGTAATATGGAGTACATAATCTGCGGTGGTGCGCCGCTGGAAGAAAAGTATGTGAAGAAGTTCCGTTCGTGGGGCGTTAATCTGTACAATGGATACGGAATCACAGAATGTTCACCGGTCGTATCGGTAAATAGAAATTCATACTGGCGTGACGGGAGCGTTGGACCGGTTCTCAAAGGCTGCGAAGTAAGAATTGCGGCTGACGGCGAGGTACTGGTTAAGGGCGATAATGTAATGCTCGGATATTACAATGACGAACAGTCCACGGCGGAAGCTCTGGTAGACGGATGGTATCACACGGGGGATCTTGGGCATATCGACACAGATGGATTCTTATTTCTTACTGGGAGAAAGAAGAACCTGATAATACTCAGCAACGGCGAGAATGTTTCACCGGAGGAGATCGAAGCTAGGATATTGAATGATGACGCTGTTTCCGAAGTGGTTGTATACGATGACGGAGGTCAGATTGTTGCTGAAATCTACCCTACTGATGGTTTCCTTGATGACAAACCGCACTTTGATTCGCTCATAAGGCAAATCAACGAAGGTCAGCCCAAATATAAGCAGGTCAGCGTTGTCAAGCTCAGAAAGAGCGAATTCCAGAAGAATGCAACCAAGAAGATTATACGCTATAAGGTGAAGGAGGAACAAAAGAATGTTTGATAAGGTTGTGCAGATACTTGGCGATTACACGGATTTTCTGACAGAAAAAATGAATGAATCCACCGATTTGGTAAATGATCTCGGTCTTAATTCTCTTGATGTAATGAATGTTGTCGTTGCGTTTGAGGATGAGTTTGGAATTGAAGGCTCTACCCCAAAATCCGTGTAAACCACAAACGTGTATTAAGCGAAATCAGTAAGCTCAGGTAACATTTTGATGAGTCCAGAGCTTATTCATAGTAACACAAATCAATTGAGTTGTC
>ERZ827156.2260-NODE-2260-length-20292-cov-4.300292_pt1 | contig 20292 bp, 38 predicted proteins | sample MGYA00519919_ERZ827156 | MGnify/ENA primary metagenome ERZ827156 (study PRJEB31778, sample SAMEA3449269) | human gut metagenome | biome: human gut; feature: human-associated habitat; material: faeces | place: United Kingdom | collected 2010/2012 ...
TGCCGAGGACGTGCACCTTGCGGTAGGAGAACTTGTCCTGCTTCTGGTAGGCAGCCTGGTTCTACAATGTGTTAGTATCGGCGGAGAAAGCAGTCGAATCCACGTCCCTTCCGTATGGAAGCATCGCCAAGCGCAATACCTACCTGTTCCTGAATATCAGCCATATTTACACTTCAAAGAAGGAACTATCGGTGATTTACTGTAAGAAACAACGCACAGAATGGACATGGGAAGAAGCAGCCCTTGATTTGGGCTCCGCCCCTTCCCCAGTATGAACTTGTGCACCCCCTGGGTTCGATTTCAATTCCCATTTCCGACGCAGAGCAACAAACAAATCGCAATTTTATCACGCTACCACAATGTGCTTCTTCAGGTACTTCATCAGCGAGAAGGACGGGAATTGTTCTTCCCCAAGCAGTTTCTTCAGCGGTTCGTCGCAAACGATCATGCGCTTGTTGTTGGAGTCTTGCAGGTTCTATTCCTAACGAGGCGGGAGAATGAGCACGTGCTCCTTGAAATAGCCCCAGAAGAACTTCACAAGCTATGGAATCACGTCCTTTATTCATTGGTACCTGCGGTCGCGACATCGTCTCCTTTCCCACGAATGCCGCCAAGTCGTCCGACAGCTTTAGCTCCTTCGTGAACGCGTTGCTCCGTTTAGGGCCTACCCGTGAAACAGATATGCGTGTACCACTCTGCGTTTGAGACAGTTCGGGTGAGAAGATGTGCTTGTTGATGCAGTTGTGGGAATGAAGGCAATTACATCTGTGTATAAAGGATATGGTGACCTCGTAAATGGAGAGCGTCGGGGCTTCTGCCAACTATGGGTCATATGCACAGAACAGTATCAAACGGCTGCTAGCGTGTCGTCCAACACAACTGTTTCAGGATCGGACCGTTGAATCAGGTGGTTGTCGTGAATGTACTTCCACACAGAGGACAGAATCTACTCATTCATCGTAAACAGATAGCACACCTCTTTTCCAGAGCACTCGGATTGCTTCGTAATCGCCTGTAACTCGCTGGAAACAATGTATATGCGATTCAGAGAGGAAGTGTCACTCGTCTCATTGGTCTGTTCATCCTTTTCATTCTCCTTCTGCTTTGCTGCCACATAGGCATCGATTTCGTTCAAAATGGCATCCTTATACGGACCAATACTACAGTTCACATGCAGAATCGCGACCTACTCACTCTCGTACTCATCACGCAATCTCTCCAAAATCGTATAGGCACTCAGTTGACACGGATCAGCATCTTCCAGAATCTGGTGGAGAATGTCAATCACCTCCGATTCCTCTCTGGCAGAGAGCTGGGAGGCCGCCTCCCTTTCCTTGTCATTCTCTCCGTCACTCATGCTCGTGGAGCGTGTGGAACAAGAATCCGAAACTAAGAGAATGGCATTACAAATCATGAAAACACCCATGGTTCTTGCAGTCCTTGCACTGGCACTGGTCTCCGCACGGCACGCCCGCATTAAAACACTCGCAGTACTTCTTGTCGCAGTGGGTCTTCTTGCATCGACAGCCCACTTTGTTCACGCCCTTCTACTCCTCAATCCAACCGCCTTCACTCACTCTCTTGTCCACGTGATTCTCGAAGCAATGCGGGTTCTTCGCCTTCATCATGGAGATGGTCTCTTCCCGTTCCTCCTCGTGCCGGGGGTTGTTGCAGCAGTTGTAGCACGTGCACTCCATGTTGCAGTACTCCTGGCTCTTGAAGCACGCGCAGTACAGTTTCAGACATCGGCTCTTGCGGCATGTACAGCAGGTCAAGGTATCCCGATGGCTCGCTGTGCTCGTGGTGCTGGCTGCTGCACGGGACTCAGAGGACGTTGGAGCGGGTGAACTGTCATCCTCGGCGCGCATCGGCGATGTTGAGCCCAGCGCCGCTGTGAAGGAAGAGGGATACGGAGGGGGCGCGAGACGACGCGACGACTTGCTCTGTGGGTAAAATGCGTCGTTGCTGTCGCTGCGCTTCTGCGAGCTGTAGCTCGAGCGCGATGAGCACGAAATGATGCTGTTCGAGCTCGTCGTGGTGATCACCTCTGCTCCGTAGGAGGGCGCGTAATTTGGAGGAAGATCAACCTTCTCTCCCTACGCATCATGCCCCTCCAAGAATGGGACGAAGTGGAAGGAGGTCCGATTTGAAATATCCACCACTGGCTTCAGCGGGCAGGCGTCCAATGGCCTCCACTCCTCGTCGACACCCGCGGTGTTCTCGGTCAAAACTAGTGACTTGCGCTTGCTCTTCTTCCCGATTGCTTTATGGTCTTTCATTCCCTACGCGTGAGGGCGTCTGCGCAGTACGCACCATGAGAATGTTGATGGCGTTTATCGTATTTGGACTCTGCGGACCTGCGGGCACACTCGTCTGCGCTGGAACGACGTTTTCTTTTTCTTGTCCGCTGCCGTCTTGGTCATACATTGAATTCGCAATGATATTCAAAAAGGAACTACACCAACGGTTAGAGAAGCCGCTGTCGACGCGAATGGGCTGGATGGCTGGAGGGGACAGAGCCTCTCCCTCCACAAATCAACATGAACCTACTCTCCGAAAAGGTCTGTGGGAAGTTGATACAAACACTCAGTAGCCGAAAAGGAGGTTGTTCAACAATTCACTCTCACAGACGAGAAAATGAATGAGAATACTCGCTTTCTCGGGAATAAGACAGAATCGCCTGCTCTCCCACAATTCAAATATAACCCAACTCGCGCTCTCTGCCATTTTTGCCCCACCTGTTGCACACTTTTTGCGGGAACTTCGCTCTTCTCCACCCATCTCCCGGACACAACTCATTTTTCCTACCATTTCCAAGAGGTCGTGAGTACAAAGGGAGGAAAAGCGGCTCCTTGTCCGTACACTCCGTCCTTCCTTTGGATGGACTGGAATTGAAATGGAGACTGATTGCAGAAGGGTGTGTAGCGACCCGAATCAGTTGAGAGCATGTCCCAATCCCCTTTCTCTTGTTAGTGTTAAGTATATTTCCGGATTCACATGGTGGATATGCAAATAGAATCCATAAGGAAGCACTCTCTGTTGATTATGGAGTGGTGTGTGTATTGCTTGCTTCTCTACTGTGTTTGCATCATAGAACGCATGAAGATCATGGATTGCACCGCAGATCGCACATGTCGAACAAACACCCATTAACAACCTAAGCGTCTCTTTATCACTTCCAATGACTTGCGCACGTCGTCCATCTCTCGACCCGATTCATGTGAGGAGGAAGAGCAGCGTGACATGCGATCAAACGCAACCGACAGCTGCGTCAAGCGATCCTCGATCATATCCAGCCTCTTCAGCACCGCCATGAACTCACTCTGGCTGATCGGCGCATTCGCTCCTCCCGCGGGCTGCATCGTCGGCGCAGGAGCCACCGGCACGGCAGACAGTCTGGGCTGTGGCGTCATCGAGCTGCGTGCCTGCGGCAGTAGTGTCGGCTGAACCGAGGGCCTCTGCACCGTCGTCGGCTGAGCAGGCTGGGCGTATTGCATCGACGGAGTGGGCTGGGCGTATTGCATCGACGGAGTGGGCTGAGCGGACTGTGTGGGCGTGAGGCGCGGCGGACTGACGGGCGACTGCACCTGCTGGGAGGCGGAGCGATGGATCTCGCCCACAGTGACCGTGCCGCCGCTGCGCAGTGTGGGCTTGGGCACCGCCGTCGGAGTGGTTGTCACGGGCACAGCCTTGGGCACCACCGTCGGAGTAGGCGTTACAGGCACGGGCTTGGGCACCACCGTCGGAGTGGTTGTCACGGGCACAGCCTTGGGCACTGCCGGAACAGCGGAGGCGCCCACGCCGACAGAATGTCGGTTGTCTAGCGATGACGCTCGCATGCCACACCCACTGGGCAGAACCTCCGACACACGGTACCCGCGTGACGGTTTGGCGGTCGGCGACGCGGCGGTCGGCGCGCCACGACCGGGCAGGTTGAGACAGAGTCGCGTCTTGGACTTCTCGAGCTGCGCTCTATCATTCACGCCTCTCACGACGGCTACACGGCCACGCCCTTCTTCCCGCTGCCTTCTACGCTTCATCCCGCCCCATAGCCCCCACGCCCCTTCTCCGGCACCTTGAACAGGGACATGCGTCGCAGCACGCCGTCACCCTTCATCGTCTCGCGCTTCTCACCCGACTCAGGACCCGCGGAGCTGGCGGATCCGCGCTTGATCATCGACATGTTCAGCGACCGCGTAAGCGACGGCGCCGGCGCCGCGGCGCTCGCCCTGCCCGACTGGATCCTCGCGCGCTGCTGCTCGGACTGCGACTGCATCGCGTCCGCCAGCTCGCCCAGGTTGCGCGCGAAGCCGTCCAGTTGGTCCTTCGAGAAAGCTGCGCATCACACACGCCGCACACGCCCACTCTTGCGCCGCGACGCCTCGATCACCTCACGGATGTTCGCCGGCTTCACCAGCTTCAGCTCCGTGTCGCCATGCGGCAAACTGCCCAATCCTCGCGGGAACGCCGACTTCGTGTCGTTCGGGTTCTGCGTGCGAGGCTTCTCCATGGCACCGCGCGTCCAGGCATCGGCGGTGAGTGCTGGCGTGGGGAGCGGCGTGGCGCCGTAAATCTCCTACGCGTCAGAGCGCGCGGCGAAGCAGACGGTGATGGCGGCGCCGGCTTGATGCGGCATAACGATCTCGAAGCCGTCGACGCCACAATCCATGTTGATGCGAACGAACCTACGGTGGAGAGAGAGAAGAATGACGACTTGTCGACTTCGTTCCGCTTGATGTCCAGCATGTGCTGCGGCATCATCGACAGGCTCTTGATGGAGGTCTTCATGTTGATGGCAATGCCGCTGCCCACCTCTACACCTCACGCGCGCGCCGCGCCGCCACCTCGGTTGGTCCACATCGACACGTCGTCCACATCCAGCCCGTTGAGCTTGCTGTCGCCGCGACCGGAGTACCAGAGAATGTGGCAGCTGGGGTTGTAGTACGGCACGAAGGGGCCGGGACTCTAGCCCTCATCCTCCCGCGGGGAATCCACGTTGTCGGCGGTGATGGTGTACACGGCTTGCGAGACGTTGCGCAGGTCGCGCAGCACCACCTCGCGGTTGCTTTGCTTGCTGTAGCCTGTGGTGACGAAGAAGTAGGAGTCGCCCAGCCATGTCATGTAGCTGCGACGCGGACTGGCGTGGCCCTGTGGGTGAGGGAGGCGTCAAGACGTACAGTGAAGCTGGAGACGATGTTGACAGTGCGAGGGTCCCAGATGTGGTACTCGCGATTCTTGGTGCCGGTGCAGAGGAGAGCGCCCGTGTAGTCCCACTTCATCTCCTGCAGCTGGGCGCCCTGCAGCTCGAGGGAAATGACTTCTCGCTTGGAAAACACGTTCCAAATGCGGCAGGAGCCATCACTACCCGATCACTCCGCGCCCGATGCCGCACCTCGATCCCGTGGCCAGAATCTCGGAGGCGGTGGGATTGTACTCCATGCTCAGGATCTTCCGGCGATGTCCGTCCAGAGAAAGCACGGGCTCCACGTTCTCCTCCACGATGCCCTCGGGAGGAACCTTCCACAGCTAGCAGGCACTCCGCCCACACGCACCTACGCGCATCTCGCCGTCCTCCGCTCCCGTCATCAGAAGGGACTTCTCGAACGGATCGAAGGCGAAGGACGACACCGCGTACCTTCAGATCACTCCCCACGCCCACTTCCCACTTGTGGCACTTCAGCTTCGTGGATTTAAATGTGTACCGCTCGGACCCCTTCACCGGCCGAACGTACAACTGTCCGGTGGGTCCCGCGATGGGCAACGCAAACAGGTCCCCGTTTGTTCGGATTACGATTTGGTCAACGTTGGACGACGGTAGCGTCAAATCTGTGTAGCGGCATGGATCTGTCCGTGAGGAAACGATGGAACCACTCACCAGAAAGCGGCTGGTAGTCCAAAAAGCGAAATCGCGATGCCTTATATGGATCCATAAGAACAGATTGCTCTTCGTAGCTCGATTCGTGTGATTATGAACCAAAACAGAAACGGCGGAAAACGGGACGATTTCGTCACTCAAGCTCACTCGCTTGTTTTGATCCTCCCAGGGCTCCGTTGAAGGAATCCGTGATGTGAATTACTTTGTATTCCCGTCTACACCACTACGCCCATTTTGGAGCCCTGTTGACTTGACTTGGCATCCCTTCTCTATCTACGCAAAAACGCATTCTGAATGGCAGTGCATGCGATACACTATAAAGCAGGCGAAAAGATCTTCCAGTAATCAAAGCAACAGTTTGCCAAGATCAATGGATCATACACTCGCTATTGATTTTGGCACGTCGAACTCCTCCGTCTACCTGCTCAAGCAAAAGGAAGAGATGTTACCTGATGAGAACGGAAACTACCTGTTTCCCTCCTACATCGAGTACACACAGCGCGTCGTTGCCGTTGGAAGTGTTGCAAGACGGAATCTGGGACGATCGGGCCATTTCGTCGTTGCCTGCGTGAAGCGGCTCCTGGGACTCACTTACGAGGAGTACGAGAAGATTGAGGAAAAGGGACTGTTCGGCTGCGAGGTGGTTCGAGGCGATGACGGTTATCCCAGACTGGTTGTGAGTAAGGACGGGAAACAAGTCACCTGCGAAGAGGCGGCTTCGGAACTGTTCAAAGCGATGAAGAAACGCGCAGATACCTTCAACTCCCCCTGCGTGTACGACCAGTGCTACCTAACCGTTCCCGCGAACTACAAGGACGCGCAGTGCAGGGCGATCACCCGTGCCGCGGAGCTGGCGGGACTGAAGGTGGTGAAGATGATTACCGAGCCGACGGCGGCCGCTCTGTCCTACCTGCTGGACCCGCAGGTGAAGGTGGGCAAGCAGGAGAAGATGCTGGTGTACGACTTCGGCGGCGGCACGTTCGACGCCAGCATTCTCTCCTACAACGGCGACTACGGTCAGAGCGGCATCTCCGTGCTGGGCGAGAAGGGCAACAACCGCCTGGGCGGCAACGACGTGGACCTGGCGATCCTGGAGTTTGTGAAGAGCACAGTGGAGGAGACCTCGGGCGTGGAGCTGATTCAGCCAGGCCCACGCGCGCGACAGCGGACCAGTCGGCTGAAGGGCCTGTGCGAGGACGCGAAGCTGAACCTGACGTGCACGCCCAGCACGGAGATCGACCTGAGCGACCTGTCGGACGAGGTGGACTGCATCCAGCTCAGCGCGTCCATGCTTACCAGTATTGTGGCGGGCATCGTGCGCGCGACCATCGACGTGGTGGCGGGCATTCTGACGGAGTGCGAGCTGCAGAAAGGCAACATCAAACGCGTGTTTCTGGTGGGCGGCTCCTCGAAGCTGGCGGCCGTGCGCCAGAGTCTCACAGCCTTCTTCGGACCCGCCTGCGAGTTCCCCGACGTGAACGCCGACCACTGCGTTTCGCTGGGCGCGATGAAACTGCTGGAGACGGATGTACAGCAGGGGGAGGACTCGCTGTCGAAGTCGCTACAGTCGTCGTACGGCATCGGCATTGACGCGGGGCGCGTACTGCTGGTGCTGCGGCGAGGAATGAAGGTCCCGTGCCTGTCGCGGCGATTCGTCTTCTCGAACACGGAAGACGGCCAGAACGAGGTGAGCATGACTCTGTATCGGTGGGACGGGGAGCCGGATGCGCAGAAGACGTCGCACGTCGTGCCGATGGTGGAGTGTCTGGAATTGTACCCTTTGAGCTTTTCGTTGGCGAGTTGCGGCGCAGCGGGGTCCGTGCTTCTGGACCTGTGTTTTTCGCTGGACTTTGGAGGCAGTCTCTCGGTCTTCTGCTATGAGCACAAGTCGCCCACAGTCCTGTTTTCACACACGTACAAGCCACTGTACGGAGCGTTTTAGTGTGAGCTGTTTGTTGCGAGCCGTTTTCAAATCGAAGAGTAAAGAACGCTTCCACGTTTCCCCCTTTTAACTCTTCACCACATTTTTGGACCATTGGAATGAAGGCTCTTCTTGTTCTTCTTGTTGCATTGTGCGGTGCGGTGTGTTTGCCGGGAGTCACGCGTAGTGAGCGCCCTCTCCTGCGAGAGCAACCAGTACTACGTGAGAATCGTCAAGACCAGCGGAAGCAGAGGAAACACGGAGACGTTCACTGTTTCTGCTACGGTTGACGGCGCCGAGCAGGTGCTGATCACCGGAGTTCCCGTCCCCCCCAATACGAATGCCACCACGGAGCACTGTGTGCCTAAGATGCAGAGCGGCGAGTACACTCTCACGCTGGGACAGGCGTACGACTCTTCCCCATTCTTCACGACTAGGGATAACACCGCCTGGAGCCCTTCTTCCTCCATCATGCTCATGAACGAGGATAACGTCGTGGTGTTCAGCGGAACCAAGTACTCCGCCAAATCTGTCTTCCCCTTCAAGCGTTCGGCCTCTTCCGCCCCGTCACCCGTAGTGTCCTACATCGCCCCGAGCGGTTCCAGCGCCTACGTGCTGACCCAATTCGAGATGCGCGAGTGGTGGACCCGCGAGTTCACGATGGACGAGAACTGGGAGCTCACCAGCACGGCGACTCCGAGAACGTACGAGGGCAACCACATCTACCGCTACGCCTTCGATCTCCCCGATCTGGCCAAGTACTCGCACCTGGTGCTCCGCGTGAAGTACCGCTACGGTGTGGCCATGTGGATAAACAGCCAGCGCCTCCTCCGAGAGCGTCTCCAGGAGTGCTGATGCATCGTGCGCATGACATCTAGAGAGGATGACGACGCCGTGTACATGTGGACCATGGCCACCTCCTCTGCTTCGGAGTACCAGTGGGAGGAGTAGGCTCCGCAACGTGCCGTGACCCCTAGCGTTCTGATCCCCGCGACGATGTTGTTCCCCACGAACAACGTGCTGGTGATCTCCGCGCACTACCCCGACTACGAGGAGTACACCGTGCACCTGACCTTCGCCGTCTTCGGCGTGTACGCCTCCTACGACGAGGAGCGTGGGTGTATGACTGCTGCCTGAGGGTTAGAGTGCTCGCCGCTGCCCGTGTCGCTGGTGCAGTACAGCGGGCTGAAGCTGGAGGAGGGCAACGCCGCGGAGGCCGTGGTGGACGGCAACGAGAAGACCAAGGCCGTGTTCAAGGCGGCCACCATGCAGTTCACGGTGCAGACCGCCGCGTAGCGCAGCGCAGAGGGCGTGAGGCATAGGCGCACGCTGCTGAGCGAGTACGCGGTGTACCGCAGTGGCGCGGACATGGTGGATTCATGGCGTGTGATGAACCGCGGTGCGGAGGACGTGAGTGGCTTCCAGTGGAGACTGTCGGCTGCGCGCGACGAGCCGACCAGCGAGACGGGCTTGTACCGCTACCACTGCAATGAGGCGACCAACCTGCCCTCCACACACTTCCGCTTCGTGCTGCTGAGTGGTTGCGAGGGTGGTTTGTGAGGCGTAGCGCGCGACGGTTCTGTGAAGGAGAGCTCCGTGAACGAGTTCACGCCGTTCCTGTGCGGCGCGCAGGTGGATCTGACCATGTACTCCACCACCGCCTACCACGTCACGGGCGAGGACGAGATCGCCATGACTCCCGAGTACCCTGTGGAGGAGGCCACCTACGCCGTCTACCCCGCGCTGCCCGAGGGCGTCACGCTGAACGAGGCCACGGGCGCCATCGCCGGCGCCACTGCCCACTTCCGACACTTCTCTTCCTACACCGCTCCGTGGCCGGCGCGAAGACCAAGTTCTTCTTCACCGTGGCGTCGGGTGAGTATCCGTCGTTCCCCTCACCGGTAGACAAGGAGGACCCCACTCCTGCCCCCACCACGCTGCCGCCCACCGCTGCTCCCACGACGGCTCCTACGACGGCTCCTACGACCGCGCCCACGTCTGTGAACTGGGTGGTGATCGGCGTGGCGATCGCGATCGTGGTGATTGTTGTTTTAGTGATCGTCCTCGTGTGCTGCTGCCGCAAGGGCAAGAAGGAGCTGCCGACGACGGGAGCTGCGATGCCGCAGATTTAATGAGGAACAAACATGTTTTCTACACTAACAACACTTCTACACATCACGCCCCGTCCCGTAACCCACAGAAGGCTTCACTTCCGGCTTGGGACTGCAGTGAATCACGTTCTCCTGCTTCGTCTCGCTGATCTCTACCCCTCAGCCTCCGCCCTCGCTCGCACCCGTCTCCATGCAGTTGTCGCACACGCGGTCGAAGAGCTCCTGCACCTGGTACCCGGACAGCGCGGAGGTCTCGATCGAATCCACCCCCTTCTCTCGGCAAAAGTCCGCAACGATGTCGGGGGTGATCGCTCTCTCCGGGAGGTCCACCTTGTTCACGGCCATGATGATGTAGCAGTCCGTTCCCTCCGTTTTCTGACGAATGTCCATGATCCAACGATCCGCGACCCTCAATGACTGCTTGTCACTCACGTCAATTACGAGGATAGCGGCAGCAGCTTGCCTATAGTACATTGGGAGGATGGAGCGATATCGCTCCTATGCAGTTATCTCTCTTCATCGTCTGCATACCTGGCCAGCAGTGTCCCATATATCCAAGCGAATGCACTTTCCGTTTCTCGTCACAACCCTATTTGTTAATCACTGAAAAACGCACCCACTTTGATTTGAACGAGGCCCCGATGGTGCTCTCGAGGCGCTGATTAAATTGACCTGTTGTATAGCGCAAGAGCAGACTCGACTTTCCGGCGGCTGCATCACCCAACAGGACAACCTACAGCGTCATCTCTTTGTGTGCCCATCTCCTACCTTTAATCCAATGGGAGGTGTTTCGATGGACATGGTTCTTCTGCGTCACGTGGATGAGTCCTTCTCCCATGAATGAACTGGGATAAGTGTAGAGTATCCAAATAGCATAGATTCGACACACACCTCTTGCATCCCAGTGTGAATCCCTCCTTCTTTTCTAGATTGCATATCTCCGCCTTTCTGAAAGCGAATGGAATGGATCTGCGACTTCCACCGCATTGTCCTAATGTTGGAGTTCCTTTCCTCACAGTGATTGCAGAAGTCACAGGACAATCCGATGATGGTGACAGAATGAAAAACCGAGGGTGTTAGTCGGCGCCAAACAGCCGTTTTGAAGCGCTCTTCATTATTTGTTTGTTTTGATGAGTCGAATTATCCAGCCCGTTGGAAAGGTGCGTTCCCGCTCCCGTTGCTTCAACGATTAGATCAAACTGACGAATGTGGCAGTCATTCGCTACGAGTACAAGGGAAAGCGGTTTGAAATCGCGTGCTACAAGAACAAGGTGCGGCGCTTCCATGGATCGTGTCATCCCGTAGATTGTGAATTGGCGAAATGGAGTCGAAAAGGACATTGACGAAGTTCTTCAGATCCCATACGTGTTTACCAACGCGTCGAAAGTAGCAATGGATGGGGGTTGTCACGAACCAGGGCATTCACGCGAGTAAGGAGGATTTGATGAAGTGCTTCGGAACTTCGGACACGACACAGATTAGTCGCATCATTCTCGACAAGGGAACGGAGCAAATCTCTGGAAAGGAGCGCGAACACCAACTGCAAAGGTATTGCTAGTACATGCGAATGACATAAAGCATTTCTACGGAAGTAGCCACTTTGATTTCGGAGATGTGCTACAATCCCGACACAGATGCCGTTTTTACTGTTTGACTTGTGTTTCCTGTTCAGTGTAGGTGGGAATGATCCAGCGCGCCATGAAGGAGTCTCACGTGAACCTGAAGCTGAATCAGCCCGCGAAGAAGCAGGCGCTGGAAACCATCGCCATTCTGAAGAAGACGATGCGCATCGAACGCAAACAGATGCTGATCCGCCTGGTGGGAAGGAAGCGAAGTCGTAATGTCGATTCCATCTCACATCTAGCGGAAGGAGCGATCAAGGAGCTGTGCGAAGCCGAAGGCATCCAGATCGTGTCCCGCGAGGAGGGCGAGCAGGTGACCTTCGTGTTGGTCATCGACACGAAGAACTACAAGACGGTGGAGGCGTTCTGCGCGGACCACCCTTCGTGCACCTGCGAGATCTTGCAGCGTCAATACATCCCCGAGGAGAAGCCCACTGTTCCTGCTGCTCCTGCGGTTCCTGTGGCTCCTGCTACTCCTGCTGCACCGGTGGTGGAGGCTGCTGCAGAACCGGCGGCGCTGCAAACGAGTCGGTTCAAGTGCTCCACGTGCCAGGCGGGGTTCCAGGACACGGGGGCCTACCGCGAGCACTTCCGGAGCGACTGGCACCGGTTCAACCTGAAGCGGAAGAACAAGGGGCTGAGCAGCCTGAGCGAGGAGGACTACAATCTGCTCGATGATGCGGAGAGAGAGCTGTTCCTGAGTCAGGACTCCATTGCCACATAATCAATTTATCGTGTTTGTTGGACGAAAGGCGCTCCACTGCCCAGTGATTGGTTTTCCGGGTGAAATGATACCAGAAGTAGGTTTCGGTGCGATGGCAACGAGTAGATAGCCCTACTACTACGACAGTTTCAGAGCTGGTACGCATTACACCGAAACGATTTCAAACCAGAGCGTACCACAGGGTTTGCTGCTATACGCGTATTGTAATCGTTATAGATGGAGTCAAGCGCAAAAAGACTGTCAAGGAGCGAATTGCGGACGTGTTGGATTACTCTAGCTTCTTTTATGTTTACGCATTCGTAGTCGTGATGCAATTGCCTTACCCCTAGTTCAACACGCTGTTTTCTGGGTTGGGAGCCGTTATCTTCGTCATGTACATGAATGAGGTTGATATTGCGATCCCTGACTGGGTATGGTATTTTTCTGTTGGTTGCACAGGTGTGGTGTGACACATAGTTGTCAGTCAGCATCTACTACACGTTTGACTTCTGTTTGACCTTCTATCTGGCGCCGAACAAGTTCACATTTGTTTTCTCCGAGTATGCACGCGCTCCACCATCGATCGTAGACCCGGACTCATCGACATTGTCACGTCCTTCCCCGTGCTGATCATCATGATCTACATGAAGATGACCGACTCCGTTGCTTCCTGGATCATCAAGCTTCCCACCTTCCGCATCTATATCCCTCATTCGCAATCGCCTGTTTCTTGACCGCCACTCCGGCTGATTCGTCTCTTCCGCATGTTCCAGCGGCGGGAGATCCTCCGCATCCGCAGCGCCTTCAAAGACCACCTCACCTACTTTTGCCTGAAATCGGGGGTTCTTCTCCTCTTCTTTTCCTGTTGGACCACTCTTCTCCATTCACACGCAGCGCTCTTCCAAACGCTCGAATACCACGAGTGGGCGCCCGAAGTTCATTTAGACATGCTGACTTGCTTGTCCAAAATCCCCCCGATTTTCACGCCTAGTTATTTCATCATCACGTCAGCGATTGGCATCGGTCACAGCAACATTTACCCTAAGACCACATGGGGCCAGGTGCTGCTGCTCGCGCTCTATACAATGATCATCATTTATGTCCCACAGAATGTTTGACAATACACGAGCTCTCACATACAGGTCCTCATCCTCTACCGTCTGTGGAACGCAGACAAAACCAACCGCGACCGCTCGCGACTCGACAACAAGACGAAGAAACGTCACATCATCCTCACGGGCTACTGCACCTACCGAGACGTGGCCAGCCTCCTCGTCTACCAATGGCGCGAGGATTTCGTGACGGACGACTATTTGGGTGAGTGTGATTTCTCTCCGTGAGGGCTAGTGGCGGTGGTTTCGCCCACGCTGACGATGGCGGAGTTTCGCCACAGCCCGTACTGGAAGCACCGTTTCGTGATGCGCGTGCAGTTCTTCAAAGGCACCGTCTTCAATCACGTGCGTCTCCATCACCCGTGTGAAGCGTAGAACGACTTGCTTCGCTCGATGTTCATGTCCGCTAGTGACGTGGTGTTCATCCCGGACCGTCTCAAGGACTTCGCGGCGCGCGACAAGGAGACGGTGATCGCGCTGGTGAGTCTGGAGAACTCCTTCATCACCAACACGCAGTACTTCGAGTACATCCAAGGCCTGCCGGAAAAAGTGGGGATTTCGGGCGAGGGTGAGGCGAAGGACCGCGCGCGCATCCACGACATGGCACTGTTCGCCACGACAGGCCGGAAGCCTCGCGTGTTCACCTCCATCTACTCGGGTGTGGTGGCGGTGCCGGTGCGGTCATGTCTCCTCCGTGAGTCGTAGCAGTACAGTCTGCCCGTGAAGATCAACTTGCCTGTGTACTTGAAGCACGCGTTGATCGCGACGGAGTTGCTGTGTCCGGGGTCGTACCCTCTGCTTCACAACCTGCTGCTGATGCACACACGCGTAGGCGCGGCGCGCGAGTGCCAGCGTAGGACACTCGCGACACCATCTACACGAACACGGAGCGCACGCGCCTGCTGATGAAGGGGAAGTACGGCGACACGGTGGCGTCGCACACCACCACGGCAGTCAACTACGCGACCATCAAGTGCAGCAGAGGAGGCTGCGTGAGGTATAGTGCGCGGTCGCCGGGGTATGTGCTGAACGTGCTGAACGACGATTCGTGGATGACGGAGTACCGTGGGAGCAGCAGCAAGTCGCTGTACACGGTGAATGTGGACAAGATGTGGGGACGTGGACTTGTGTTCGGACAGTGAGAGCAGGTGGAGTGACTGACTCACAGGGCGTGTGTGGCGATCTACAAGATGTTCGGGCAGTTGCTGTTCGCGATGACGGTGGTGTTATGTGGATGAAGTGAGGGCTAGAAGTTCAACGGCGTGATGCGCGTGAACCCCGTGAACGAGAGGATTGAGCTGGGCGACAAACTTCACATCTTCACCACCTCGCGCGCGTCGGCGGAGAAGTGTCTGGAGGCACTGGACAGTGACAGCGTGCTGGACTGCGTGATCAGCTCGCAGCGTAGGCGTGATGGCGATGTGTGAGGCAAAGTGTCGGACCCGTACACGTCTCTCGTCATTCCATCCACCATGTCCTTCTTGAACATCATTCCGGAACGCGACGAGGAGCCATCGCGCAGCGAACGCTCTTTCGCGATGACGCGACCGACGGAAGCCAATTCGGTGGAGGCGGACCTGAGAGAGGCGAGATGCGCCGTGAAGGAAATGCAGGAGGAGGAGGAGAGTGAGGGAATGAACGAACCGTCCATGTGAGGACTTGCCATGAGGGTGACACACAGTTCATTGAATGCCGTCCACGGCGGAGAGAACACCATTCAGATTGACAGAAACAGCACCTCGTTTTCGCTGAACCTGGGCAACAACGACGTGCAAGAGTCGGGCATGCAGGTGTTGGACTCCACGCACTACCAGTGTGTTCACCACTATGACAGCGACGAGGAGGACTTCCCCAAAGAAACGCCGCCTCCCACAGAAGTAGAGGTTTTTGATGGAAACGTCACTTCTTCTGGAAAAGCGCTTTCTGATGGAAAGGGTGCTTCCGCGGGAAAACGCCCTTCTTCTGGAAAGAACATTTCTTCGGGAAAGGAAGGAGCCCCCAAGGGCAGTTGGCTGGACCGGTTCGCGCGGGACAGGGCGGCTCCGGCTCCGTTTCAGACGCCGCCGCCGTCGATGGCGTCCGCGAGCAGTTCCTTCAGTTCCCCGAAGGAGGAGCCGCACAGCTCGCTGTTCACGCTGTTCCCGAACACGTCGTCGCTGAAGCCGAAACGGCAGCTGAGCTACCACGCGCCCATTCGTTATTCTCACACCATGTCCGGGCCGCTGATGCCCCACGCGCTGGCTGCTGAGGGCGAGAAGCACTGCTTCGCGAAGTTTACGAACGACGTGAAACACATCGTGATTCTGGTGGGCGTGGGTCTGATGGGTGACACGCAGGGCTGCCCGCAGAACGTGGCAAACTTTCTGAACCAGTTGCAGAGACACCCCGTGAACACACACATGCCGGACGTGACGATCGTCGCGCCGACGGAGCCGACGCACGGTGGGGTGTGGGTGAGGGCGTGACGGCTAGTGGAGTGGGAGAAACTGCAGGAGGCGTTCGGCGATCGCCTGCACCTGGTGCTTGGCGTGGCGACGGACATGGTGGCGCTGGAGGAGGCGAAGGCGGACAAGGCGGACCGCGTGCTGATCATGCCATACAAGGAATGGCAGGACTACACGGTGAGAGTGGTGTGACGTGGTGATGAACAGCCCTCCTGCAGTCATGACAGCATCCCCTCCGTCCACGACCAGAACGCTGCCGTGTCGCTGCTGACCTTCGAGCACTTCCAGAATCACGGGCACTTCGTCAACCCCCGCGTGGGCGAGAAGCAAGTATGTCCTGCAATGTTGAGTAATGCGCAGACGACGGTGGACCTGCACAACCATCAGTACGCGACGAACTTCCTCCTACACCTGGAGGAGGCATCGTCGCTCACCAGCATCGTGCGACTGCCGTTCCCGCCCTCCTTCGACTACATTGACAACAAGTACTACTTCACGCCCGAGTTCGCGTGCGGCAACATGTGCGCGTGCGGAGTGCTGCTGAGGCGTAGCTACGTGGACGAGGCAGTGCAGGAGCTGAATCCGCTGTCGGCTTGCTTTGAATCGAGTGTGACGGCGTTGGAGTTGCTGCTGAGTGAAGACAAGAGTGGACATGGGGCGGTGACGTGAGGAGTAGAGTGCCGTATCGTGGAGTACAGCATCGGTTCGCGCGGCAACACGCCCGCAAGCGAGTTGTTTTACGACCTGCTGGCGACCACCGGACTGATGATTCTTGGAGTGAGGAAACGATGCATGACCACCGGGCTGTCGTATGTGTAGGATGCGGGGAGGCGGGTTGAGAGTAGGGTGGCGGTGCCGAGCAAGGACTATATGTTCCAGAAGGAGGACATTGTGATTTGTGTGCTGCCGGATGTGTGTTGCTGTTTGTTCAAGAAACAGGGCCATCGCTTGCTCCGTTTTTCCTCCTCGTGTCTCTCCATCTGTCGTTTGCGCTGAATCAGCTTCATCGTGGTGTTGCGCTAGATATCACCAAACGCTGTGTCCGATACTTCTCCCTTCTTCTTCTTGGTTACAATGGTGCTTGCATCATCCTTCTCCACTTCCTTCTCGGGGAATTCGCTTAGCAGCTCGTTCAAGCCGGAACAGATTGACAGTTCGTCTTGTATCCCTCCATTATATTCGGTTTCCAATTCCTTCAGTTGATCCAGTTGGAGGAGTGCCTAATCATCATCCCCGTGTCGAACACATTCCTGCACTCGGGGAGCACTCAGTACGGAAGGCAAACTCGATTTTGCATTCGCATCCACATCATAGTTGGGAATGGAGGCGCAGATCAAGAACGCCTTCCTCTCTCGCAACTCGTTGAGGACGGTCAGAGCGTCTTGAGGAAGGGGAACGATCGAGTACAGTGCCTGGGTCATGTTGATGAGTGTGTTCATGCAGTCTACGTAACACACCCACGTCACTTCTACTCAAATCGATGGGAATGCACACAACTGGATAGGATGGGTCCTCCTCCTCACTGTTTGGATTCATCCCGATCTGGGTACGATACAGTGTATAGAGTTGATATATGTATGCCGTTGCTGCGTATAGGTCAATCTCGTTGACGAACAACGCTACTCGTTACACTCGCAAATGGCACGAACAAACGATTTCATAGAAGCACTGGCGCAAGCGTATGCAGTATGGGTTTGTTTCGGAGAGAGTCCTGCCATCCCTGTTCAAAGCGTCATGGATTTGGTAGTATCGCTTCTCTATCCAGAGTTGGCGAAATGCCTCCCACGAATACGTTTGATTCTACAGTCACAAGGGAAATGCGTTCCAACCATTGCATAGCAGCGCGCCAAGTCGTTAAAGTTGATGTGCATTCACGCAGCAGTCTGTTCCACAGATTAGAACCGTACTGAGGATGACTCGATGACCACGCAGAATCAATGGATACACTGGCTTGTCGGAAGAATTGCAATTGCGAGGAATCGTTTGGCCGAGATTTCCCTTCCACCAACTTGTATCTGCCCGTACCACACTATTTCTTTCACAGTTGAAAGCATGCTATCAAGAACTGCTGCTGTGTCCGTACCCTCTTTGGTGGTGAGAGTGATGGTGTAGAAGCAGCGCATTGCGCAGTGTGTTAGCCGATCCGTGCGGAACCTGAGTTCGAAGGCCGCGAAGGGAAAGGGCGCTGAGAGAGCCGCTCGCAAGCAGGCTCCGAAGGTAAGCGTTGGTGCTGTTGTTTTCCCTTGTTGTGCCGAATAGGCCGAGTCTAATATCTGTTTAGAAGGCTGAAGCAGTGACCCCTAAGGGAAACGAGGCGCCTAAGCCAGTATCGGCTGCCCCCAAGGTAGAGAACAAGGCGACCCTACCAAAGGAGAAGGCACCCAGCATGGAGAAGTCGAAATCGAGAAAGGGACTTGAAATGGTGGGTGGTTTTGTTGTTGGTGCTGCCATTGCGATTCCCCTTTACGGCGTGATTCGCTATAAGTAGCCGATACTGCAACGTGTTTAACGTAGATTAAATCCTGATTCCTTCGACGAATTGGAAGAGAGACTTCCCATGTACACCGCGTTCCTCAGGAAGTATATTCCCATCAAATGGCCCGAACAGAAGTCAGAAAGCCACACGCACGAGGAAGAGGAGGAGGAAGAGGATAAACCCATTACCATCACCATTAAGAAGGAAGAGCTGGCAACGAGCATTCAGAAGCTTCTTGACACAATGAATGAGGAGGGAAAGGATGCCATTGACGGTATTCCTTTGGATCACATTTTGGAGGTGCTGACGGCTGCTCGGGAGATGCTGGAGGAGGAAATGGCGCATCAGACGTGTCCTGTGAGTGCTGCGGATTTCGCGATTAAGGATGTTGAGAAGCCGGTTGAGAAGGTTGAAGAGAAGCCGGCTGAGGAGGAGGAGTGGCACGTGAGTGGGATGAAGCTCCCCTTTGCCTTCATTCCTGAGGAGAAGGAAACGCCTGCTGAGAAGCCCGCTGAGCCGGTGGAAGAGAAGCCTGTTGAACCGATGGAAGAGAAACCTGAGGAGACTGAAGAGAAGCCTGAGGTGGTTGAAGCCAAGCCTGAGGTGGTTGAGGAAATGTCTGAGGAGCCTGAGGAGCTTAAGCCGGTTGAGCCTGTTGAGGAGAAGCCCGTTGAGGAGAAGGTGGAAGAGAAGCCTAAGGCTCCTGAAGAGGAAGAGAAGGAGGAGGAGGAGGAGTGGCACATCAGCACGGCGCCGTGGGCGCTGGAGGAGTACCCCGCCCCCGAGCCCTCCGTCGACTGGACGCACGTCGCCGCGCTCCTGCAGCAGGCCAAACACCTCCTCTCTCCCGCTGAAACTCCCACTCCTGAAGAGACCACCCCTGAAACTCCCACTCCTGAAACCACTCCTGAAACTCCCACTCCTGAAACTCCCACTCCTGAAGAGACCACCCCTGAAACTCCCCTACCAGCAGAGGCCCCGATCGACTGGGAACACGCGACGGAGTTGCTTCGCGAGGCGCGTGTGCTGGCGCTGCAGGAGAAGGTGGCGAGCCTGCAGGCGGAGAAGGCGAGTCTGGAGACGGCGCTGGAGGCGGAGAAGGCGAAGGCGGCGCAGGAGGAGGCGGAGAAGGCGAAGGCGGCATTGGCGGTGCTGGCGGCAGAGAAGGAGAAGGAGGTGGCAGCGGCGGAGGCGACGTTCGCCGCGTCGTTCGAGCAGGCGGCGGCGCAGGAGAAGGCGGCGGAGGTGGCGCGCGTGCTGGAAACGTACCGCGCGGAGGTGAAGAAACAGCAGACGGCGTACATCGAGAAGTTGGATGACTTCGTGTACGCGAGAGAGATGGCGGTGAAGGGACACTTCCTGGCGGAGGAGGAGAAGCTGAACGAGCGCTGGGCGCAGCGGATGGCGAGGGAGGTGGCGAACGTGGCGGCGGAGGCGCAGGAGGAGAAGGAGAAGAAGGAGGCGGAGCTGGCGGCGCTGCAGGGCCGCGTGGAGGCGCTGCTGGAGGAGATGAAGGCGCAGGAGGGCGTGCTGCGGCGCGCGATCCGCGTGCAGGAGTACCAACAGCTGCTGGTGACGATCCAGTCGCGACTGCTGCGTCAGGAGAACGTGCTGCCCCAGCTGGCACAGCTGGTGAGAGCGACCAGGCGATGTGAGGCGTAGGCGGAGAAGGCCCAGAACGACCCCATTGTGGTGCATTTGGTGAACCGTGTCCCGAAGCGCGTGGCGGGTGAGGGCGCGCCGGACGTGATGCACTACTACGCGGGCTTCGAGAAGATCCGAAACGAGGCGCGCGTGGCGTCGAAGACGCCGGAGGACGCGGGCTTCGCGGGTCAGCTGCTGGGCCGCGCGGTGGCGAGCGTGGTGGGAACGGAGGGCGTGAGCGAGGAGGACCCTCTGATGAAGGTGGAGCGAATGGAGGAGAGAATGCAGGCGTGGGAGAAGGGGAGTGGTGTGAGGCGTAGCGGCGACTTGAAGGGGGCGTACAGCATCGGCGTGACGCTGGAGGGCCCGACGCGCGAGGTGATG
>ERZ827156.2262-NODE-2262-length-20287-cov-12.462782_pt1 | contig 20287 bp, 22 predicted proteins | sample MGYA00519919_ERZ827156 | MGnify/ENA primary metagenome ERZ827156 (study PRJEB31778, sample SAMEA3449269) | human gut metagenome | biome: human gut; feature: human-associated habitat; material: faeces | place: United Kingdom | collected 2010/2012 ...
AACCAATGGCAATGAATGAAGAAGAATGTGATGAGATGATTGAGGCTGCAGAGAAGAATCATGTAAAATTACAGATTGGTTTTATGAGAAGATTCGATGAGAGCTTTCAAGAGGCTAAGAAGATGATAGAGGTAGGTGAAATCGGAGAAGTTGTCTCAGTAAAATCTCATACTAGAGGACCAAGTAAACCAAAAGAATGGATGTATGATATTTCAATCAGTAATGGGCCACTTGGGGAAGTTTGCAGTCATGATATTGATACAGTTCGATGGTTTAGTGGAAGTGAAATTAGTAGTTTATATGCAATTGGTGGAAATTATAGAAATAAAGAAATCGCAGAAAAATACCCAGATTTTTATGATAATGTAATCATGAGTGTAGAATTCGAAAATGGAATGCAAGGTGTGGTAGAGGGAGCACAGTATGTGCAATATGGATATGATGCACGGGTTGAAATCCTTGGGACAGAAGGAGTGATCTGTCTTGGAGATGTTCATGAAAAGAAAGTATTAACTTGTACAAAGAACCATAATGTCAAACGACCAACCATGCATAGTTGGACATATTTATTTAAAGATGCCTATGTTGCGGAAGATACGGCATTTGTAAGAGCAATTCTTGATAATACAGAAGTAAAAGCAACAGGGCATAAAATTCTAAGTATTTTGTACCAGAAGTTTTCTTTTGCTCTTTGTTTTTTACCATTTAAGTGTTTTTTTACATCAAGTTTTAGAGCGATTACATTAAAACTAAAAGAAAATAGTTCTGAAATTACATCTCCTAAAATAAGAGCATAGCAAATATTTTCTAATTTTCCAGTAGGGAGATAAATTTTAAGTAAAAATACTGTTACAATTATTTTAGCTATTTGTTCTAAAAAGTTTGCAATAACAGGTTTGTATACTCTTCTTACTGCTGTAAAATAACCTGAAACACTTGCAGAAAAAGATATAATAGGTAATGCTATTGCAATTAGATAAACTATAATATTGCTTACCTTGCTATGAAAGCAATATTTTACTATGAAGTCTGCAAATAGGCAAAACAAGGAACTAGCGGCAATACCTAAAATTAAACTTATTATTATGCATTTTTTCATTGCTTTTTTTGCACTTTGAAAGTTGTTAAATGCAAGTTCTTCAGAGACTACACGTGTTGTTGCAATATTTACTCCGAGAAGCAGCAAGTGTTATTCCAAATAAATAGGTTGTCATAATTAATTGGAAAACGCCAAGAGATTCTTTGCCTATTTTATTTGAAACATATATATTAAAAATTAATTTTATTAATTGCAAAACAAATGCACTTGCACACATAATTAGAGAATTTAATATAAATACTTTAAATCTTTTCATAATTAAATATTATGCTTGTATGAAACCTAAAATGCATTTTTTATATTGATTTTTAAAGTTTTGTATAGTAAAATAAAGGTATGAATAAAAAAAGAAAGGACTGAATTTTAATATGAATATTTTAGCAGTAGGGGATATTGTTGGTAGTATAGGAGTTACAGAACTACAAAAAAGACTTAAAAAAATAAAAAAAGAATATAATATAGATTTTTGTATAGTAAATGGAGAAAATGCAGCAGATGGAATGGGAATAACAGAAAAGAATTTTAAAGATATTTTATTAAGTGGAGCAGATTGTGTTACAATGGGAAACCATACATGGGGAAAAAAAGAGATTTTTAAATTTATAGATGACCCCAAAATTATAAGACCTGCAAATTATCCAGAAGGAGTTTGTGGCAAAGGTTATGGAATATATTTGGTTAATGGTAAAAAAATATGTGTAATAAATGCAATAGGTAGAGCAGAAATAAATATTATGACCGATAATCCATTTTTAGTTGTTAATTCAATTATAGAAAAAGTAAAAAATGATGTAGATATTATAATTCTAGATTTTCATGCAGAAGCAACAGCAGAAAAAAAAGCAATGGCATATTATTTAGATGGAAAAATCACAGCCATGTTTGGTACACATACACATGTGCAAACAGGAGATGAGCAAATTCTAGAAAAAGGAACGGCATATATTACAGATATAGGAATGACAGGACCTAAAAAATCCATTATAGGAATGGAAACAGAAGTAGCTTTAAAAAGATTTTTAACATCACTTCCAGAAAAATATAAAGTAGCAACAGGAGAAGCAATATTTAATGGAGTTGTATTTAAAATAAATGACGAAAATAACAAAGTAGAAAAAATTAAAAGAATATATATAAACAGGTAACAAATGGGGCATGGCACTAATTTGGTTTTGTAAAATTATATGCACTTAATAGCAGTTTAAGAGACTATTCTCTTAAACTGCTAGTTTTGGTATTTGTTTGGCAAAGTTTCTCATATTCTTTGCATTTTATTTTATAATCCATTTGCATACAAAGATATTTATTTTTTTCATTTGGACACCTCTTTATATAATTATGAAAAAATGAAAAAAATATTACAGTTGATTTTATGGGGAAAATTTGAATATTGGTTATATTATTTGATAGAGTTATGTTATCTGTAATTTTTTATGTTGTGTTCATATAAATTCTAATATCTTTTAATAAAAATTCTAGGAAAAGTTTAAAATTTAGTTTCTTAAAGATTTATTTTGATAATAGATACTAAAATATAAAATAAAATCAATAATAACATTCATAGCAATTTATAAGTTTCGTTATTGTGTCAGAAAAGTGCTTAAAAATAAGAATTTTAAAATCAATTTTATTGAAAAAAAAGTAAAAAATGATAAAATATTAGTATAAAAGAGTATTAAATTATTTTAATTAGAGTGGAGAAAATAATGAAAAAAGTAATAAAATATTGTAATGAATTAAAAGTAATAAATGGAAAAATTAATGAGATAAAGAGAGTTCAAACAGGGAAAAGAAATGAATGTTATATTATAAATACAAATAATAGGAAAATATTTTGTAAAGTTTTTAATAAAAATTTAAGATTTGCTTCACAATTTAATAAGACAAGATATTATATAGAAAATAAAACATTAGATTTTTTAGGACAAAAAAGATGTGCTGTACCAAAAGTAATATATTCAGATAAAAAATGAAACTTTGTTTTTGGAATTTATTTTTGGAAAAAATTTAAAAAATTATATAAAGGATGTAGATAAAAAGGCAGAAGAAGTAATAATACAAAAGGTTATAGATCAATTGATAAAGATTGATTCAATAGAGATAAAAAAAGAAGATTTTAAAGATGTAGTTTTTAAACGTTTAGAAAAAAATGATTAATATCAATCTATAATGAAAACAATATATTTAATGGAAGAATTTTTTAATAATAAAATAGAAGTTAGTAATACAATAAAAGAATGGATTTATGATATAGCAAAAATATTAAGTCAACAGAAAGTAACATATGGGCATTTTGAGCTACATCAAGATAATATAATTGTTAATAATAATGTATATTTAATTGATTTTGAGAAATTCCATCCACATATACCATATATTGATTTAATAAGTTTATTGATGAATGGAAATATAGAAAAAATAAATTTATGGAATATATAGAATATTATAAATGTAAAGCAAAAATATTGGATGAAAAATCATTTTGTGAGGTATTAGACTTAGTTAATTTATATTATAATTTAAAAATTATTAATATGATTATTAGAAATTTACTAGGGTATGAAACAATATGGGAAGAAGAAAATGGAAAAAAAATAAAAAAATCAGGAAAACAGAAAGTAAGTTTGGAATTGTATGGAATAAAGAACGTAATAAAAATATTGAAACAAGAATAAACAATATTATGCAGTTTAATTTTTTAGCAAAATTTAGCTATTCCTATATCCAGACATGGAGAAAAAGTTAATTACATAAAAACAGAAAATTTTGATGGGAAAATAATTGAAAATAAAATAATGGAATTGAAAAACAAGGGATATAGGAATATAGCAATAATTGCTAAAAATAGTAAAATTTGCAACAAAATATATAAAAGAATTATTGAAAAAAGTATAAAAGTAGAACTAATATCAGAAGATTTAATTAAATATGATGGAGGAATAACTATAGTTCCATCTTATTTATCAAAAGGATTAAAATTTGATAATGTAATTGTTGCAGATTTTAATAGTTATGACAACAGTAAAGTTGATATAAAATTATTATATGTTGCTTTGACTAGAGCAATGCATACACTTGATATTATATTTTAATATATAAATTATAAAAATAGGAGGTTTTTATTATGGAAGAAAGATATAAAAGTATGATAGTGGTTGACTTAATGTTGACAAGAAAAAACGAAAGGAGTGGCAAGAAAGAAATTCTATTAGCTTTAAGGAAAAATACAGGATATAACGATGGTTCATATGAATTACCAGGTGGTCATGTTGATGAAGGTGAAGATTTAATGAATGCTATGGTAAGAGAAGCAGAGGAAGAATTAAATATCAAATTAAAAGTTGAAGACTTACATATAGAGCATATATTACATCATTATAAGGGTAATAGATTAAAATTTATTATTTCTACAAATAAATATGAAGGTAATTTAGAAATAGGAGAACCTGAAAAGTGTGAAAAATTAGAATGGTTTGATGTAGAAGAGTTACCTGAAAATTTAGAGAAGAGGGCTAGAAAAGTAATAAAAGAAATTAAAAACAATATTTTTTATGATAATAGTGATTTTGTAAATTATAATATAGAAGGAGAATAATGATGAAAGTATTAATTTCAGATTTTGATGGTACTTTATATATTAATGAAGATGATGTGAAGAATAATGCAAAAAAGATTGAAGATTTTAGAAAGGGTGGGAATATATTTATAATTTCTACTGCTAGAAATTATTCCGCTATAAAAAAGGCTTGTTTAAAATATAATATTGATGTAGATTATTTCTTTTGTGATATTGGAGCAACAATTTTGGATAATGATGGTAAAGTATTGTATTCAGAATATATAAAAGAGTTTGAGAGAAAGAAAATAGAAGAAATTTTAGAAAAATATTCTAAAGAAATAGTTATAGATAGATATGGAACAAATGATAGACAAGCTAAAGGAGAAAAAGGTATTGTTGAATATAAAATAAAAGGAAATATTAATGATTTATCAAAATTAAAGCAAATTATAGATAAAGAAATTAAAGATGTAAGAACACAAGTTACAGAAGATAGTAGATTTATTATACATACAAGTACTAAAGAAAAAGTTATAGAGACATTTATAAAAAACACAAATATAGAAAAAGGCTCAATATATACTGTGGGGGATGAACTTGATGATTTAGAAATGCTAAAAAAATATAATGGATATAGAATGGAACATTGTAATGAACTTGTTGGAGATACTATTTCTAATAAAGTAGCCTCTGTTTCAGAATTGATTGATAGTATTATTTAATAGTAACATTTTATTGAAAGGAAGAAGATGGTGAAAATGGAATTAGATTATATAATGAAGCTAGGAGGAAGTTTACTTACAGATTTAGATAAAACAAAAATTTTATTAAGTAGAATTCAAAATAGTCGAAATAGAAATGTAGCATATACAGTTGGATCAGGTTATATGGGAGATGTATATAATAGTTGGATAAAAGATGAAAATCATTTGACAATACCGTTTGAGAATTCAATAAAAATATGGTCAGACATTCAATCTATTAATGCGAACCTTTTGGCTTCATTAAATAGTAATTTTGTTGTTTGTAATAATCAAGATGAAATGAATAGAGCAATTGCTGAAAATAAAAGACCAATATTAGATGCTGTAGGATTTCACCAGAATTTTAAATGTTTACAATATCAGACAACAGATGTCAGAACTGCATATTTGTGTCATAAATTAGGATGTCAAAATCTAATAATAGTAACAGATGTAGATGGAATATATGAAGATGATCCTAAAAAGAATAGTGAAGCAAGAAAGATAAGACAAATTAAAGCACAAAATTTAAAAGATATGGGAAGAACAAGTGTAGATCAAGGTTTGGCAGATATGTTAATAGAATATGGAATTAATGCTTATGTTGTAGGGATTGATGGATTAGTGGCTGGAAAAGATTTATCTAAAGAATCTATGGAAGAACATGGGACAGTAATAGAACATTAATTATAAAAGTTAATATGAAATTTATTGTAGAAAAGGAGTGAAAGATGAACAATCTAGCAATAAATGGAGGAAAACAAGTAATTGAAGAAAATTTAAATGATGAGTGGCAAGATATTAGACAGGAAGATATCAAAAAAGTAAAAGAATATTTGGAAAATGAGCCTATATCAGTAATAGATGGTGGAATATTAACAAAATTTGAAAAATGTTTTGCTGAATTTGTCAATGCAAAATATGCAGTTGCATATTGTAATGGAACAGCTGCATTACATGCAGCATCTTATGCTTGTGGGGCCAATAAAAACAATAATTTTATTATATCAGAGTATAGTTATCATGGGACAGTTAATTCTTTATTAGAAAACAATACAAAAGTATTTTTGTGTGACTATGATAAAGATACATTAAATGTTGATGCTGATTCAATAGAAAAATGTATTAATAAAGACACAAAAGGAATTGTTATTACTCATTGTTGGGGAAATCCGGTACAAATGGATAAAATAAAAAAATTAAGAGAGAAGTATAATTTACGTATTATATCTGATGCATCTCATGCGCATGGGGCAAAATGGGATAAGAAAGAAATTGGAGGGCTAAACTGTGAAGATATTGCTTGTTTTTCTTTAGGAAAAAACAAATTAATTTCAGCTGGAGAACTAGGTGTAGCTGTAACAAATAGTAAGGAATTATATGATGAATTATTATTTTTCGGTCATCCTAATAGAGTTCCAGATGCACTAATCACAGATAAATATAAAAGCTATATAAATGGAATTGGAAATAAGTACAGGCCTCACCCATTAAGTATGGTTTTAGCTGTAGAGCAATTAAAAAGATATAAAGAGAAAAAGGCTTTAAACATAAAAACAAATAATTATTTAGCTGAAAATATAGGAAAGATTCCCGGATTTGTAAATATAAAAACTTATGAAAAAGCTGAAAGAGTATATTGGAAATTACTTATAAAGATAGATAAAACATATTGGGAAGATATACCACTTAATAGAATTGCTGAAGCATTAAATAAAGAGGGGGTTAAACTAGAACAATTTCATAACTATAATATTAAAGCTCATGAGCATATATGGGAACATGAACGATATGCTGGACAGATAGAGAACAAATCAACAATGAATGCACCTGATGATATTCTAGTTTTACCTGGATATATAAAATTAGAAAAAAATACAATGGATTTAATAATAAAATGTTTTAAGAAAGTATCAAATAATAAGGGGGAATTAAAATGATATCAATAATAGTACCATGCAAAAATAGAATAGATAAATTAGGAGAATGTTTAGAAAGTACTTTTGTAGCTTTAGAAAAAGCAAAAGACGAATTTATAGATTTAGAGTCAGAAATAATTGTTGTAAATGATCATTCAGATGAAGGTTTTTCAGAAACTGTAATAGAAAAATTTCCAAGTATTCAAGTATTAGATTCTACTGGATTTGGACCGGGATTTGCTAGAAATTATGGTATTGAGAAATGTAAAGGAGAATATATATTTTTTACAGATAGCGATTGTGTAGTTGATGAAGAGTGGATAATAAATGGATATAAAACATTTCTAAAAGAAGAACCTATAGTAATTCAAGGAATTCCTTGGTTATTCCAAAAAAATGAAAATAAATTTCTTGGAGAGAATGAAGAAAAACTTTATGAAATAATGTTTTCTACATATGTTAATGGAAAATACTCAACAATGACAGATAGTAGAAATTTATTGTGTGATAAAAAAATTGTTGAAATAATGGGAAGGGAAGTTTTTTCAGAAAAAATAAACAGAGCGACAGCTGAATCAAGAGTGTTTGGAAAAAAATGTATAAGTAATGGAATAAAAATATATTTTGATAGAGATGTAAAAGTATTTCATGAAGATTCAAGAAATATGATGGGTGTATGTAAGCAAAAATATAGACATGGTAATGGAAGAGTTTTAATATGGCAAGAGAAACCCAAATATGAAGATTTAAAATTTAGATACTATGATAACCCAATTAACAATGGCATAGATAAGGATTATATATTACCTGCTCATACAGCCTTTTTATTAGGCTATTATCAAAATTTAGGAGACAAAGAGGAATATCAAAGATTTATTAAATTCGTTGAAGAATCATTAGCAGGATATGATAGAAAGATAGAAGATTATAAAGAAATAATGGAGATGATGAAGTGTGAGTAAAGTATTAGAAGACGTAGCAATAAATATGTTAAAGGAACACAACATTATACCTGAAAAAACAGGAAAGATTTATTATGGACAAGACAACTTTATATTACCAGTATATTTAAATGATAAAGTGTATTATTTTAAGTTTTTTACGCAACCTAATAAAGATACACTAGAGGCAGAAATTAAGTTTACAGAGTTTTTAAGGGAGAATGGTGTAAATACACCACAATATTATAAACAGGGTGAAAAAGATATATTTGAAGGCGAGTTCAAGTCATTTAAAACTATATTTTATGCTTCAGAACATATTGATGCAGACATTGAGCCTGATATGACACCAGAATTATTAATAGATATAATTAGAAATATTGCCATGATGCATAAACAGACCAAGAAATTTGATAAAACATCAATAAATATTGAAAAGGAAACTGCATATCAAAAGCTGATGCAATATTATGTATCTAAAAAAGATTTTTGGAAAGAATATGGTTTTACTGATATTATTGAAAAAGTAATTGAAATGGGGGATGAGCCTAAAGATACTTATCCAATTCATGCAGATTTACATACAGGAAATATAATGATTGAGAATAATAAAGTTAAATCATTTATTGATTTTGGAGATATTAGAGAAAGTTATTTTGAAGATGATTTAGGGAAGTTTTTTCAAAATTTACTTGGAGCAAAGGGAATTTCTGTTCAAGGAATAAAGAGATTAATGAATTTTTATGAAAACGAAACAGGCTACAAATTGAGTAGAAAGAATGTTTATATTAGTACGGTTTATCAAATTTTAGAAAGATTTTATGTAAAAACTTTGGAGAAAGAGAATCCTAAATACACTGATAAAATTGCAGGGATTTTGAAGGATTTAGAGGTAGAACTAGATAAATTAAGAGAAGAACCAACATTAGAAAATAATAATAGCAAAGAAGATGTAGAAGAAAGGTGATTTTAGAATGAAAGAGGCTTTATATAAGATTACAGAAAATTGTCCTGGCGATTGCTTATTTTGCAATGCCAGGGAGAAATATGAAAAAATATTTAAGAATAGTACAATTGGATTAAACGATTGGAAGAAGATTTCTGATGATTTGATTGCAAATGGATTGGAAATAGCTATTATAAGTGGAGGAGAGGCTTTAATAGAAAAAGAAACAACTCTTGAGCTAATAGACTATTTAAAAAAGAAGGGAATATATGTGGTATTAAATACATCAGGAGTATTATTTCATAATAATAATTTATTAGATTTATTAAAAGTTAATTATCCTGATTTACTAGTGTTTTCTATAGATTCTGCATATAAAGATAGACACGATTATAATAGAAATTTACCAGGATTATTTGAAAAAATAGTAAAATCAATAAAATATTTAAAGAAAAGTGGAGATTATCCTATTGCGATTAGGACAGTAATAACAAAAAACAATTTTAAAGAGTTACCTAAAATAATAAGAGACTTTAACAGGTTGGGGGTAGATTGCATTAAACTTACAAATATCGAAAATGATGATGAAGGAAAATTTAGACTAAATAAGGAAGAGTTAATTCAGTTTGATAATGAAATAAGAAGTTTGATGATAGATGAGTTGAAAAATTGTAATTTTGAAAATGAAGATATGAGGAAAGATGCTATACATAAGGTTCAAAGTATTCTTTCTAGTGAAAGAAAATCGTTTGATGATTTAGCTGAAGGTATTTTTGAACCAAGACTAATAAAAAATGCTAAATGTCCATTAATTGAAAGATTTGTAACAATACAATCTAATGGAATTGTATTGCCTTGTTGTGAATCGGAACATCACTATGAGCCAATATTGGGTAATATATTAGACAAACCATTTAGTGAAATTTTAGTATCAGAAGCATATAAGGAATTATTAATTAATAGACCTGAATATTGTGTTAAATGTACAGAATGGGAGAATATTCAAATAAATTTTACTGATACTGCAAAAAAAGTTAATCACAGATAATAAAAAAATAATAAAAGGAGCTAAAAAATGAAACAGATTATTAATCATGCAATAATTGGATGTGGTAGAATTGCACAAAATCATTATAATGCAGCGACATTAAATAATATTAACATAGTTTGTTGTTGTGATTTAGATGAAAAAAAAGCTAAGGAATTTGCTAAGAAGAATGGAATAGAGAGATATATAACAGATTATAAAAAATTAATTGATAATGAATCTATTGATAGTGTTTCAATATGTACAGATCACTTAAGTCATACTTGTATAGCCAAAGACTTCATAGACAAAAAACATATAATTATAGAGAAACCATTATCAACTAATATACATTTAGCAAATGAATTAATAAAGAACTATAAAGGTGAAAAGGTTGTTACAGTTATATCACAGCACCGTTTTGATTATCCTGTAAATTTGGTAAAGAAAATTATTGAAAGTGGGGATTTAGGTAAAATAACACTTGTTAATGCAAAATTAAAATGTTATAGACCGAATGAATATTATACAGATAGTTATTGGAGGGGGACTCTTGAAAAAGAAGGTGGTTCAACTGTTATTAATCAAGCATACCATATAATAGATACATTGGTTTTTTTATTAGGAGAACCTAAGGAAGTGAAAACTTTTTTAGGAAATTATAAGTATAATAAGAAAATAGAAACAGAAGATACTGCAGTTTCAATTTTTAAATATAAAGATAAATTATGTACATTTTCAGCTACAAATACCTCAATTTTAGATTGGAAAACTAGTTTTGAAATTATAGGAACAAAAGGAGAAATTGCGTTTACTATTGATTTCCCTGAAGAAATTCTTGAATTTAATGTAGATGATAAAATAAAACAAAAGTATGATAAAGAGATAAAACAAGTAAATATGAATTTTGATAATAACAAAGATTTGGCAGTTAATTATTATGGATTATCTCACAATAAACAATTTGAGGATTTCAAAAATGCTATTTTAAACCATACAGATATAAAGGTTGGTTTAGAACAAGCTATTAAAACACAGAATTTATTAGAAATGATTTATAAAGTGAGAGGGGAAAATGATTAAGTATTTTATATGGGATTTTGATGGGGTGATTTGTGATAGTGCAGATTTAGCGTTTAAAGTACATAATGAAATTTGTAAGGAATATACTAACTTACCTAAGGTATCTAATTGTTATGATTATGCTAATTTAATACAAGGGGGATATGATGAATCTCTAATGAAGTATTTATCGAAAGAACAATTAAAGGACTATTTTTATAAGCATAGAGAAAAAATTTATGAAAGAAGAAGCGAATTAAAGCTATTTTTGATGGTAACTGAAAATATTAAGAACAATAAAATTCCATCAATTATAATTACTTCTACATATGAAAAAGTAGTAAAATATGTTTTACAAAATAATGGGTATAAGTTAGATTTGTTTAAAGAAGTTATAGGAAGAGAGAAAAAAGGAAGTAAAGCAGAAAAGTTAATAGAATTATGCAAAAGACTAAACATACAGTTGAATGAAATTGTTTATATAGGGGATTCTTTAAGTGATGTTGATTTTTGCAATAGACTTGGAGTAAATATAATTGCAGTATCTTATGGATATTGTCCGAAAGAGGTATTTAAAAATAAAAATATTTTAAAGTTGTGTAACAATGAAATAGAATTATTAGACTATATAAATGTAATAAGGAATGAAGAAGGTGGATTATAAAAATGAAAATAACGGTTGCAGGAGCTGGTTATGTTGGACTTGTTACAGCAGTGTGCTTAGCAGAAATAGGGCATAGTGTAATATGTGTTGATATACAAGAAGAAAGAATAAAAAAATTGAATGAGGGATATTCCCCTATTTTTGAACCACAGTTAGAAGAGTTAATGCTAAAAAACAAAGATAGATTACAATATACAACAGAGGAGGAAAAAGCCTATAAAGAAGCTGATGTTATTTTTATTGGAGTAGGGACTCCTGAAAAAAAGGATGGTAGTGCAAATTTAAAGTATGTTTATTCAGTGGCAAAAGATATTGCGGAGAGTATTGAAAAAGACACCATAATAGTAATAAAATCAACAGTCCCTATTGGTACTAATGGAAAAATAGAAAAATTTATAAAAAATAATTTGAACAGAAACGTAAATATTGAAGTTGTATCTAATCCTGAATTTTTGGCACAAGGAACAGCTATAAATGATACGTTAAATGCACAAAGAATTGTTTTAGGAGTAGAATCAGAGAGTGCAAAAAAAACTATGAAATTAGTTTATGATAAATTTGAACAGCCTTATATATTTACTGATAGAAATAGTGCTGAGATGATTAAGTATGCATCAAATGATTTTTTAGCTTTGAAAATTTCATACATAAATGAGATTGCTAATTTGTGTGAAATTGTAGGAGCTAATATTGAAGATGTTGCTAAAGGAATGGGAATGGATAAAAGAATTGGTAATAAATTTTTAAAAGCAGGAATTGGATATGGTGGTTCGTGCTTTCCAAAAGACACAAAAGCATTACATTGGTTAGCTGAGTTCAATGACTATGAATTAAAAACTGTAAAGGCAACTATAGAAGTTAATAAAAATCAAAAAATTAAACTTATAAAAAAAGCACGAAAATATTATGAGAATTTTGAGGGAGTTACAATTGCTATACTTGGATCAACATTTAAACCGAATACTGATGATTTAAGGGAATCACCAGCTATAGATAATATATCTATTTTATTAGATGATGGCGCAAAAGTAAAGGTTTATGATCCAGTTGGAGAAAATAATTTGAAAAAGATATTTAAAGACGAAATTTGTTATTGTACTTCAATATCAGAGACTTTGCAAGATGCAGAGATTTGTTTGATTTTTACAGAATGGGACTTTATAAAAAAAATGGATACTAGTTTGTTTGGAAAATTAATGAAGATGCCAATTATTATAGATGGAAGGAATTGTTTTGATTTTGATAAAATTCCAAATGGAATAATATATGAATCAATAGGTAGAAAAACTATAGTTAATATGTAAAAAAGATAAAACTTTACGGTTTTATCTTTTGTTTTGCATATTATATAAATGATTTATAGTTTTTTTTACAAATTCCTTATTTTCTATTTTTAATTTTTGGTATGTTAATAGTACTTCGAGTTCAATAGTTTCAATATTATTATTTAATTTGTCCATATTAAGGGATTGACTAATAATATAAAAAATTGAAGATATAAGTAAATTGATGAATATAGAATATCAAGATAGATAAATTATAAGTTATAAAACAAAATAGTGTGTTTGAGTACTATTATTTTATGTTTAATGTTATCATTATTTATTAAATTATATATAAGCTAAAAATGTCCAAATTTTTAAGTAAAATGCAATTCTAAATTGGACATTTTTGGTAACAAGAAAAATCAGCAATACCAATGCTTTTAAACAAAATAGATGACATATTTTACTAACTAGGGTAGGTGTGTGATAGTGAAAACTATCGTATAGCTACCCTTAAACTATTTATGAGCAAATGGACATATTAAAAAAATTTTAAAGATATTTTATTAAGTGGAGCAGATTGTGTTACAATGGGAAACCATACATGGGGAAAAAAAGAGATTTTTAAATTTATAGATGACCCCAAAATTATAAGACCTGCAAATTATCCAGAAGGAGTTTGTGGCAAAGGTTATGGAATATATTTGGTTAATGGTAAAAAAATATGTGTAATAAATGCAATAGGTAGAGCAGAAATAAATATTATGACCGATAATCCATTTTTAGTTGTTAATTCAATTATAGAAAAAGTAAAAAATGATGTAGATATTATAATTCTAGATTTTCATGCAGAAGCAACAGCAGAAAAAAAAGCAATGGCATATTATTTAGATGGAAAAATCACAGCCATGTTTGGTACACATACACATGTGCAAACAGGAGATGAGCAAATTCTAGAAAAAGGAACGGCATATATTACAGATATAGGAATGACAGGACCTAAAAAATCCATTATAGGAATGGAAACAGAAGTAGCTTTAAAAAGATTTTTAACATCACTTCCAGAAAAATATAAAGTAGCAACAGGAGAAGCAATATTTAATGGAGTTGTATTTAAAATAAATGACGAAAATAACAAAGTAGAAAAAATTAAAAGAATATATATAAACAGGTAACAAATGGGGCATGGCACTAATTTGGTTTTGTAAAATTATATGCACTTAATAGCAGTTTAAGAGACTATTCTCTTAAACTGCTAGTTTTGGTATTTGTTTGGCAAAGTTTCTCATATTCTTTGCATTTTATTTTATAATCCATTTGCATACAAAGATATTTATAATAACTAAAAGCTTGTTCATATTGCATAATAGGATTAAACATAGGGTCTTTATAAAGGTCATTCATATCTACATTTCCACCGCATAGAAAAATATGGGTTAAAATTATTATTAACATCATTAAAATCTTTTTCCATAAACACACTACCTTTCATATAATTATAAATTTAAATTCAATATTGGGAAAGATGATATTAGTAAAAATGTATAAACAGCTGCAATAATGCCATGTAGTAATTTTCCTATAATATAAGGTTTTATAGACAAGTCGGATTTAGAGACAATACTTAAAACTTGTAATAAAACAGATATTCCACCAATACCTAAAAGAAATGCTGTAAGAATTATATTTATAGAAATCTTTTTTAATTTAATTTTAGATATTAAATTAATTCCATTTGTAATTTCCAAAAAGCCCGTGAAAAGCGAACTAGAAAGTTCAGATGGAATATTAAATTTGCTACATATAGGTCTAAATAACATATTTACCATATTTGTTATTCCACTAACATTAAAAATTGATATTATAACTGAAAATAAAACAACAAACCCACCAATCATAAAAATCGTAGAAGTGGCAGAAGATATAGCACTAGCGAGATTTTCTCCTAATGTTGAAACAGAAATTGGTTGTAATTTATTTTCAAATTCAGATGTATTATATATTATTTTAGATTTATTGTTTTTATTCCAAAATCTAAATATAAAACCAACTGTTAAGCATGCTAGAATATGAGTAAACAATAGAACAAGTCCAGTTAAGAAACTACCAAATAAACTCACACCTACAACACCCAATATAAAAAGTGGACCGGAGTTATTTGTAAATGCTAATAATCTTTCACATTCTTCTTTTGTACAAATATTATTTTTTCTAAAATTAACGCACAATTTTGCACCTACTGGGTATCCACTAATTAGCCCCATAATTAAAGCAAAACTTCCTTCTCCAGATATATTGAAAAGAGGTTTCATAATTTTATTAAAAATTTTTCCAAAAAATTTTGGAATGTTTGTTTTAGATAGCAGCTCTGTTGCTATAAAAAAAGGAAACAGGGAAGGCACTACCGAATTAGCCCATAGTTTTAAGCCAGATTTAGCAGCTTGCAGGTTGGAGGAAGAAAATACAACTAAACAAGCTGTAAAAAGCAAAACTATGATTGAAATAAAATTTTTTTTAATTTTAATTACAAAGATATTTATTTTTTTCATTTGGACACCTCTTTATATACTTATGGAAAAATGAAAAAAATATTACAGTTGATTTTATGGAGGAAATTTAAATATTTTATATATAATTTTAGAAATTAAATTGACACCTTATGGGATAGTAATATATAATACAAATAATGTGAAGGAGAAAAAATGAAAGATTATATAAAGTTTATTAGAGAGAAAGTTGGACATGAATGTATTTTTTTGAATTTTTCAGCTGCATGCATTAAGAATTCTAAAGGAGAAATATTACTTCAAAATAGAGGGGATAATAGAGGTTGGGGATTCCCTGGTGGAGCACTTGAAATTGGAGAATCATATGATGAGGCTGTTGTGAGAGAGGTAAGAGAAGAAACTGGTATAGACATAAATGTAAAGAAATTAATCGGAATATATAGTAAGTATATGGATAAATATCCAAACCGGTGATGAAGCACAAACTATTTTGGCGTTTTTTGAATGTGATATTAAAAGCAAAGGAAATGGTTTATATGATAAAGATGAGACTAAAGAATTAAAGTTTTTTGATATAAATAAAACACCAAAGATGTTCAATAAGCAACATCAAGACATGATGAATGATTTGAAAAATGGTTTAGAATATACATCATATTATTAAAAAATTACTTTTGGGGCAGATTAACAATTTATATACCAAAAATATAAAATATAAAAGATTGAATTTAGGATATGTAGGAGCTGATAGTTTATTAGGCCATATAGAGATGGTTTGTATTGGAAGTATATATTACCAACCAATTAGACAAGAAGAGCAAACTTTAACTTAAATAGATAATGGTTTTTGTTTAAAAACCATTATCTATTGTGTTTTCAGAACTAAAATTATTTTGGGAAGAAGAGTTTGAGTTTTCTGTGTTTGATGGTGTTGTGTTGGTTCTGGTAGTATTTGTAATAGTATTTTCTATAGAATTAGTAGAATGTGTGGTTTTATTTTCTACGGAAGTATTTTCAGAAGTTGTATTTTTGTTTTCTATAGATGGCGTTTTTTCATTTTGTATAGTGGTATTTTCTTCATAGCTATTTTCCTGTTTATTTTGATTATTTGTGCTGGTTTCATTTTTTGGAGTATTTGTGTTTTTGGTTGTATTTGTTTGCTTATTAGTAGAAGAATGCTGTGTGCAAATTGTTGGAATAGTGCCTTTTAAGAAAAATTCTGTAAACGTATTAGGGCAATTTGAATTTGCAACTTTTCCAGAATCTCTACAAATAGTTGCAGTTACAACTCCATTAGTTTTTTGAAAACTAGCTTTAGATAAGCCAGAATGTATTTTTTTCATAACACTTGACCAAAAAATTCCAGCAGGATTTTTACCATTAAAATGTATAGATTCATTTATATCAAACCCATACCAACAAACAGCAGTATAATAAGGTGTAAAGCCACAAAGCCATCTATCATAATTATCATTAGTAGTACCAGTTTTAGCAGCAACATCTATGCCAGAAATAGCACAATAAGTTGCAGTACCATTTGCACCTTTTACAGGTTCAGTTAAAAGTTCTTTTAAAATATATGCAACATCTTTTGAAAAAACTCTTCTAGTTTTTTGCTTAGATTTCAAAATAATTTGGTTTGAGTTTGATGTGATTTTTGTATAAAAAGTTGGTTCTATATAAACACCATCATTTGCGATACATGCATATGCTCCGGCAAATTCTAGAGGGGAAATACCAATATCTAAGCCGCCTAAAGCTAAAGATAGATTTTTATCTTTTTCATTTAAGGTTGTAATTCCCATCTTTTTTAAATATTTTATAGAAACTTCTGGAGTTAATTGCTCCATTATTTTAACAAAAGGTATATTTTGAGAAGATTCAACAGCCTGTCTTAAAGTAATTGAGCCTTTATAATCATCATAATCAGTTGGGGAATAGCTTTCTCCATTATAATCTGTAAAAGTAGTTGGTACATCTGCATATACGCTAACATTTGTTATAATTTTTTTACTGATTGCAGGTGCAAGTACAGCAATAGGTTTCATAGCAGAGCCTGTTTGTCTTTTCATCTGTGTTACTCTATTAAAACTTCTAGAGGTTGTTTTTTCGCCAAGTCCACCAATTGACCCCAAAACATGACCTGTAGAATGGTCAATAATAACCATTGCAGTTTGTGAAGTTTGGTCACTATTTTCAGATTTTAAAATGTACTTTTTATTTTTGCTTTCATTTTCTAAATCTGCTTGGATACTTGAGTTTTGGGTGCTATATACTTTAGAACCCGACAAGTAAAAATAATTAGTTGCAAAGGTTTGAGAAATATGTTTTTTGTTTGAAAAGTCAACAATTATTTCATTTATGATAGCGTCAGAATTATATGAATATATATTAGAATCCGTCTGAATTTCGCCTTTGCTGAATTTTAAACCATTTTCAACTTCAACAATTGCCGCATTAAATTGCTCTTGGGAAATGTACTTTAGTTCTAGCATTTTATTTAAAACGGTTTTAGTTCTTTTGGTAATTTTTTCTGTTTTATCACTATTACTAAATGGATTATAAGTATTTGGGGAATGTGTTAAACCAGAAAGAAAAGCACATTCTGCTAGGCTTAATTCAGAAACATCTTTATTAAAATAGTATTTTGCTGCATTTTGAACTCCATATAAATTTGGACCTGTATATATAATATTTAAATATGCTTCTAAAATTTCTTCTTTTGAAAAAGCAAGTTCTAGGGCTATGGAATAGCCCCATTCCTTTACTTTTCTAACTATAGAAGAAGAATCGTCACCCGTTAAATTCTTTACTAATTGTTGTGTTATAGTACTTCCACCAAAAGAAGAAGAACCACGCTTTATTATATAAGAAACTATTGCTGCTCCTGTTCTTTTTATATCAACACCATGATGAGAAAAAAAGCGTTGGTCTTCAATGGAAACATAAGCATTTACCAAATTTTCTGGAATGGAAGAGTATTTTATATTATTACGATTTCTTTCAGTTCCAATTTGTGCAATAACAGAATTGTTGGTGTCATAAACTGTAGATGGTGCATTATTAAACATTTCTTTTGCTAGTTTTGTAAATTCATTTAATTTAAAAACTAAAAATGCTATTATAAGTAACAATAAAATTATAAATATAATTATAAAAAATTTTACAAGTGGAGATTTCTTTTTGTTTTTTTTGTTTTTTGATTTTATTTTTTCATCTTTTTTTTCTTTCATTAATAAACCTCTTTAGATTAATTCTCCTTTTTTACATCTATTAACATTATAGATTTTGCTAAAGTTCCAAGTCCAAATACTGCCATAACAAAGGCAAAAGCGGGACCAAATACTGGTATTAATTTTAACAATTGATATACAATAGTAAACAATATTAAAAGTGATATTTGTAATTTTTCTTTAGAAAATTTTGGTGTTTCTTTAGCATTATTTGCATAAACACAAGTTATTGTTATTAGCATAAGTGCAGGGCATATAAATAATAAAATTGTGTAAAGTGCAATTAATATTATTCCAATTTTGCTAGTTACTCCTAGTAATAAAAGAATTATATTTAAAGCTGGTATTATAATTAAGCATAAAATTCCATAAAGTAAGCATTTGAAGATATTTTTTGAAAATATTTCATTATTTTTAATGTAAGTTGGAAATTTATATTTAATAATTAAGAAAATTACTAAAGCGAAAAGTACATATCCTACGGTAGAAGATACCCAATCTAAGAATGAAGAACTTTCTTTTTCTTTTTGTTCAATTTTTTCTTGCTCTGTACTAGGTGTTGAAATATGTGTTTGACCATTAACTACATTTTCTGGAATTGAAACTTCACTACCAGAAGTTAAAAATAGGTCAAGTCCAATGTTTGCAGTTTCATTAATTGTTGTATTATTAGATAATGCAAATATATTTTTAACAACTTTGCCAGAAAATGTAAAATTATCTGCAAGTAAAAATACACTTCCATCTATTATAGCATCATCTGTTATTTCAACATTTTGAGCTATGACAAATAGGTTTCCTGTAATTTCAGAATTAATTGTAACTTTTTTAGAACATAGAATAAAGGCGTCTCCATCAACTCCATTTTCAACAGGCAGGTCTGCTTTTGTTGTAGAAAATAAATTTTTTGTGGTATTAGGTTTTTCAATATCCTCTGCTTTGCTTACGGTATTTAAGCAAAAAATAATTGTTAAAATTATAAAAATTGATATAATTTTAAATGTTTTTTTCATTTTTTATCACATTCCTTTCTTGAGGTATAAACCAGGTTGAAAAAATTGTAATTATTTTTCAACCTTAAAATCCTCTTTTAAATATAATATTACTATATAATTTTTTAATGTTTCTGTCAAGTTTATGGGATTAATTTTTAGGTAATAAAATGTTTAGTATATCTTTCATCAAATAAAACTGTGATTTGAGATTGAATTATTTTCCAGTTTCTTATTGTTTGTCGAATTGTGTCGAAAAAAGTCAAAAAGTTTTCATGTCAATCATTTTTGAAAATGTCTTAAAAAATTTTATTTATTAGCACTAAGTTT
>ERZ827156.2270-NODE-2270-length-20245-cov-4.448638_pt1 | contig 20245 bp, 44 predicted proteins | sample MGYA00519919_ERZ827156 | MGnify/ENA primary metagenome ERZ827156 (study PRJEB31778, sample SAMEA3449269) | human gut metagenome | biome: human gut; feature: human-associated habitat; material: faeces | place: United Kingdom | collected 2010/2012 ...
CCCTCGAGTGTGATGAGCGTGTTGGGCTGGGCCAGCAGCGCGTTGAGCGTCATCATCTCCGTGAACAGCACGCGGTTGCTCTACGACTCACACCCGCGCGGCTTCTAAACCTTGTTCTTCATGTACTCCAGATTGCTCTGGTCGTTGGTGCCCACGCCCTCGAACTGCAGGATCACGTCGGCCAGCGGCACGCCCTTCTCCTTGACGGTGGAGTGCTTGGTGAGACAGGCCTGCAGCTGCGAGGTCAGCGTGGTCTGAGCGTCACTCGCACCACCGGCACTCACGCAGAACACGTCCTCGTCGTGCATCGGCAACGGGATCACCACGCAGCAGTTGAACATCTTGCCCTCGCTCATCGCGGGGATCGGCAGGAACTCCGTCTCGCCGCCCTATGCCTCACGCCACATTTATGAGGCCACGTCCACGAAGGAGGCCGTGCCGGTGGTTTGCGCGAAGCTGTGCGCGACGTAGTGGTAGGAGCAGCGCACGAACACGCTGCGGAACTTGCTTGTCAGCGCCAGACCGTCGGGCAGTTTCAGGAACACTGCCAGCGAAATCTACGCATAACCTCGTCGCAGTACGTCCACGGAGCAGGGCAGGGGCTTGCCGCAGCGCGCCGCCACATCCTTCTTGCACGCGTCGGCGGGCGACACGTCCTCCGCCTCCTCGGGCGTGGCGATGCTGGTGCGCAGCTGCAGCTCTGGCCGCAGCGACATTGCCGAGTCGTCCTTCTTCTCCCCGTTCGCCAGCAGGCTGCTCAGAATGGTTGGTGACACGTTTGTGCCAGTCGCATTAGCAGTACTAGCAGTACTGGCATTACCAGCACCATTCACACCACCATTCACAGTAGCAGCACCATTGGCACCACCATTCACAGTAGCAATAGCAGGACTGGGAGCAGGACTCGACACAGCCTCCGCCTTCTCGGGCAGGTCGAGCACGCAGGGACCCTCCTCCTCGGAGGACGCCTCCGCCGTCTCCTTGATGCTGCCGCCGATGGAGGGCGTGCGGCGCGCGGAGCTGGCGAACACCGACCGCACGGAGGAGTCACTGCTGAGCCCGACGAGCGAGCGGTTGCTGACGGTGTCGTCGTAGTTGTAGAGCAGCTTGAGCTTGCTGCAACTGTCGCCCTTGCCCAGCTTGCACTTGCACCCGTCCGCATAGTCCGGACAGTCCATCGCGCTGCGGCGGAACACGAAACCGCACCGCACGAGGAGTGCCTTCAGAGGGGAGTGGGAGAAGGCGGTGCGCAGCTGGGAGCGTGCGGAAGCGACCTTGCGGTTGCGAGCGGACTGTGGGTGAGGAGAGAAGGAGAAGACGACGTAGTCCTTGATGAGGGAGAGAAGGATGAGGTTAAAGATAATAGGCATGAACACGATGAAGAAGGCGATGGAGGTCTCGTGCGACGAGGGGTAGCAGAGGAAGAAGCTGGGTGTGAGGAGCGGGAGATGAGCCTACAGGGATATGCAGGCGCGGAGGAAGAGGACGACGAGGAGAAGGAACGTGTTGGTCGCGATGAGCGCGATGTTCTTCGCCACCTCCATCCGCATCTAGAATGGATGGAAATGGGGAGAGCTACGCTGCAGCACACCATCTTGTAGATGCGCTTGAGCTTGTGGATGATGTGGATGCAGCTCAAGACGCAGATCACCGAGATGGTGAAGTTGGAGATCACGTACAGCAGTTCCGTTGCGCGCAACCACTCCTGCGTCATCTGCGTGTGAGGCGAGTGAGAATGCCCCACGGTGGTGAGAAGTGCGTAAACATTGAAGAAAAAGTAGATGAGGTAGGTGATGGCGCACCCGATGATGTAGCGCATCACCGACTTCTTCTTCAGATTCACGATGTACTCCGAGAAGTAGCCCATCATGTGCAGCAGAGCGCACAGCTGCATGCCAAACTCCAGCGTCCGGTTTATAATTTGAAATACCGTGCTACGGGTGAATCAGCTAAGGACGCGGCAACAAAGGGATAATCTTTGAATTCATCAATTCAGACACGCAGTCGATGATTCCCATAACACAACTCAGAATATAGAAGACAACAAATCTAATCGTCAGTGAACGACCGCCGAAACAACATGATTCGATGACGGCAATCATTCGGTGACATGTACCGAAGAAAGACCTGCCGAGTCACACACCCCATCAACACCGACAATCCCGAGAATGATGAGAAGGCTGTACAAGCTCACTGCAACATAGTACGCAGGCTTGGCCAGAGAACCCTTCATACTAACGATAGTGTTCTCTACCTGTCATGCGACCCATCTAAACGGACGACTATGAAGGCAAAAGGCAAACCGCAAAAAGGGTACAGCAAGAGAGCGATTCGGAGTGAAGTGCTTGGTGAAAGAAGAACGTAAATTAGGGACATGTCCCACCCATATTTCTGTATGACTCTTCTTCCCGAAACACAATGCAATTGTTGCAAACTACACGTGTTCATCTCTCCTCACCGTTTTAAGAATAATGACATGGGCTGGGAACAAACAGACCAGAGGAATGACTTCACATAAGACAGTTCGTCGCGGAAACGCTTCTGATTCTCCTCATTGATAAAAGACAGAACATCACTCGAAGACTGCGGTGAAGCAAACCCGTGTGCAGAGGAAAGGATATGCATTGAAGGTGCTGACGAAGATACTCCACTAGGCTTGACAGCAGGAGGTACCGATTCGGCTTCTCGCTCCCCTTCATCCCTACAAAGGCATCGGCGTCGGGCGCCTCATTCTCCGTCAGCACGCACATCATCCGTCTCCACACACTGCTCCTCACCTCTGCCACTCCCGCGTTCTGTTCCTCGCTGAAGTAGTCGACAATGTCCAGAATAGAATTCACATTCTCCTTCGCCCAGAGCAGCGACTTGAACGCGTTCAAAAAGAAGGAATCGGGGATGGGAATGGTATTGGCGTTCATGTACTCCACCAGCGCCAGAAAGGACGCCTCGCCCACCTTCTTGTCCTTCACCGCCATGCTGAACAGGTTGGGGTCCACGCAGTTCGCGTTATCCGCGCCGTTCCAGTTGGCGTTGGCGATCACGCGGTTCAGCATCATCGCCACGCGCTTCTCGTCCTGCTCCCTCTGCACTCACTCTCCTCACTCACACCCACCTCGATCATCTGTCCCAGCAGCTCGTCGCCCGTGCAGTGGTAGGATTGCAGCAGCGCCAGCACGCGGTCGCACAGCGCGCTCTTGTTCGGCACGATGCTCTCGTCGCACTCGTACGCTCTGTACGTCAGCTCGCGCCACAGTCACCACAAGTGCATGTACATCAACAGATAATACTCCAAAAACTGCTTCGAGTAGCTCCCCATGAACTTGTCGCAGTACGCGCGGATCGCTTCCGCGTCGTTGCGCGATAACGCATAGAAGAGCTTGTAAGGGAGGGAGATGTTGTACGGGCAGGACACGCCGATGGTCTGGATGTACACGTAGATGGCCTGATAGAAGCCAGCGCGCTCCGTCGCTGTGATGTTCATCTGCGGGTTCAGCTTCGTCTTGTTGATGTCCTTCAGAATGCGCATGATCGACGACGCCTTCACCGGGATCAGCGAGTTCGTGCAGAACTGCATCATCTCCGCACACCGCTGGTACTCGCCCTGCTACGCCTCACCCCACCTCCTCTGTCTCACCCGCGTCAGCGTCACCAGCAACCGTTCCATCAGGTACCGGTCCAAGTCATCCTTCACCACCGGATTCAGCTGCCCCAGCGCCTTCTCGTAGCGGTCCTGCACAGCCGCCCACACCGCCTCCTCTTCCCCTGCGGATGAAACTCCCTCGCATGGAGTACGGTAGAAGCACTGCGCGCTGAGGATGCCCTTCATGACGAGAGTGGTGTATGGCGAGCACTTGTCGAACTCGTAGAAAAGAAGCGTCTCAAGGGAATTGAACTCGCGGAAGTACCCGTCGAACACCAGGCGCTGCGCCTACGGGAAAGGCCTCCAGCAGGGCTACGATGGGCAGTAGCGCGGGCATGCTGACGTAGAGCGAGTTGGCGGGAGATGTGTGCGCTTGGAGGGACTGCACGTACCGCGGCAGCTCGTTGAACACGTGCAGCAGCGCGGGGCTCACGGAAGCCAGGTTCAGCAGCAGCTGCAGAGAAGAGGAAGAGAGGCAAATCTCTGGCGTCATGGAGGGAAAGGAGTTCCACCGTTCTTTTGGATGCGCTTCCACAGCTCGTTCACGGAGTGGGAGGTGTCGTAGTCGAGGTAGGAAGCGTTCTGCTTGTCTCCGGCGCTCAGGCGCTGGCTGTACACCTCGATCAGCATGGAGTACGGCAGCGAGTCGCGGCTGTTGTCTGTTGCTGATTGAGTGCATCTGCGTCCCACCTGACACGAGCTTCTCCAAAAAGGAGAGCAGACGCGGTGATGACAGAGAATGGCGGAAGCAGTTCAGCAGACCCTGGTAGGGAGAGAGCTGCGAGTTCTCCTGCATGGGAGCGTTTCGCTCCTTCTTCAACGCGAGATAGTACATCTTCCGAATGGTGTCCATGGCTAGTTGTAACTGCAACTCTTCGTGGATACAGATGTCGGTGGACTCGTCACAGAGCACATCCTCCAGACAGGACTCAACGGAGTCCTCGGTGAACAGTGCTTCTACGTGGGTATTGCAAACTAGTGTAAACTACTTCCAGAGAGAATGCTTGCCACGCGATCCTGTAGCGCTAGAGTGTAATACTGCAATGATGGCTTCTTACGGAACGACTTCCTATTGATCGCGTCAATCTCCTTTTCCGATAGCTAATCGTCAATTTCATTGTTCAGCAAAGACCGTATCCGGCAAACTCGCTGCAGGTACCGGCGCCTCAGCAAAGGTCCTTCTCCATACTACGCATAATGGACAGACAATGCAATCCACTGTAGTAGCAGTCGCCCTGTCGATGGGCCACAGCAGGAAGCGTTATCTACATGTTTGATCAGATGCAACGCCTACGCCACGGAGGACGCGAGTTCCCACTCTTCCCACGCAGCGACTGAGCATTCCGAAAAGAGTGTGGAAACAAACCCAATCATAAAGGACAGTTCAGGGTTCCGTGCACACGTACTTCTCCATTCCGAAACGCGTGGAGTCAAACTCGCCCAGATTCGCCACAACCTGACTGCAGCCCTGATACAGCGACAAATCGGCTCCAGGATACACGATGCCAACGACGCGCATCCCTCCGGCCAGTCCTCCCTGCACGCCGAATGGCGAGTCCTCAAACACGATGCAGCGAGAAGGAGGAACTCCCGCCAGCTCCGCGGCCTTCAGGAAGATGTCGGGAGCCGGCTTTCCGTGGACAACGTCATCGGCAGTGACAATACCGTCAAACCGATCGATCATATCCTATGCTGAAGTCAACCCTATGACTGTACTTTGTGCGGTGCCAGCTTGGCTCCAATGAGGGAGCGAGGCGTGGAGGTGGCCATGTACTGCTTCACGCCGTGATCCTTGAAGAAATTCGTGAGACTCTCCGCTCCGCGGATCTTCTTGAACTGGGGAGACATGACCGACATCTTGTTTACGTACTGATTCGCCTGCATGTCAATTCGAATCCGTTCTCTCACAAAATCAGCAGGATCGATGAGGCCCTCGATGTGTGCGTACTCCATCATTTTCCGAACCCACATTTCCGTCGGCATACCGATAATGCTGCTATGGTACTTGCTATGCATAATTAGGATACAGCTCGGGTACTATTCGATCTCTCGACTTCCTGGCTTCACGGACTCCATGATCGACGCGATGACATCCGAGCTCCCCTTTTCCGTATCGATCAACGTTCCGTCGCAGTCCCAGATGATGCACAGTGGCGCTTCCATTGGCAGATCAACACTTCGCTTGGGTCAAGAAAAGAATGCCTCCAAAACAAACATGGCACAGGTTGAATAGTTCCTTCAACTCGCGGATCTTCCACTCCGGTGTGTAGCTGTGACTCTGCAATATGTCCTTTATCCGGCTCAGCGGATACTTGTGTTTCTCCAGAATGGGGATCAGCTTCTCGTTGTCGGTGAATTTGTCAATGTTCCCTCCAGTCATGCAGTTCAGCATCTCCACAACCTTGTACTTCATGTACTACACTCAATTCCCCTCCAATCCCTTACCAGCATGGATTTGTAGCGTAGTCGGTACTTCCGCATGTTCATCAAGCGCTTCATCGCGGAATCAGCCTTCTTGTTGAAATCCGGATCGGCAATCTTTCGGTCCGCAATCAGTGGAATATCTGCTGTATCGTCCTCTCTACATGTGAGTGGAATCGTTAGATAGTTACATCACTCCCATCATGTCCATCATGAAGGACAACTTCTGCTCGTCCTTCCGCAAGCGACCTCGAATGCACCGCACGTTCTCAATCAAACTTCGGCGGGAGGACAGTGCGTTCTCGGAGAGAGTCGCGCACACGCACGAATTCACGTCCTTCAGCTACGATCAACCGAAACAGGCAACCAAACCAATTCCACCGCGGGCTTGTCGCTGCTCGTCAGCAGCGATTGCTTCGTCAGACTCCGCAGCAGCGATTCCCGGCTGCTGTACTTGGCCGCCACCTGGCGGATGTACGACTGGTACTATGGTAAACGGACTGACGCAGACTCACGAACGCATCCTTCTCATCGGCCTTCAGCTGGGAAAAACGCAGAGCGGGAAGTCCGCAGCTCTGCAGGAAGGCATTGATGTCTGAGGCCTTGTCCGCCTCCTTCCACCGCTCCTCGTCGCTCACGCTGGAGGAGGACGAGTCCGACGAGGGGATCAGCGCAAGCTGGTAATCCTTCTCCGGAATGGGGGTTGGCTGGATCGGTATATGCTTGGGGGAAATGGATGATGATTTCTCGGCGGGAATCGGGTCCTTGAGCGTAGGAAAGGCTATGGAATCGGGATTAATGTGAATATCGAGCTCGGGATTCAGAGGACGCGGCGGAGAGAGGAAGGAGTGCTCCTGAACGACCTCGTTGGCTCCAAAGTCTGTCTCATATCGGTCGTAATCGGGATATCGGTTTGCTGCGGATGATAATGGAGGAACGGCCTATTCCGTGACTCTCGCCTGCATTTCCAACAGCTCCATAGGATCCGTCCTCAGAAAGCGTGGACTCGGACAAATCTGCGGATTATTCCCTTCCACCAGTCATACAGTCGTAATTCCCCTGCGGAGGGTAGTAGGAGGGCGACGAGTACATCCAACAAAGAGGAAGGGATATCAGAAATAAACGAATACAGGAGAAAACCAAGAGGTCAAATCATGGGAATGAGGTTATCCGGGTGGAGCACTTCCGTCTGCATGGGGACGGTGTACTCCGGGTTCATCTGTTCTGTGTAGTGTACGCGCTTCCCGGAGGGCACCTTCATGTATCGCTTTCTCGCCTTCATGCTCATCATCTTCTCGTTCTTCAGATACTGCTCCAACACCGACACACGCTCCTTCGAAAAGTGCTCCTTCAGGTAGGCGATCGTGGAGAACTGGCAATGCGCGGTTGCCATGTCAGGGGAGGTGCTCACCTCGTCCTGTGCCTCCTACACGTTAACGGGAAGGGAGAAAACAACATTGAGCAGCTGGGTCATGCGTTCGGTGTACGCATTCTTAATCTCGTCGTCGGGCAGCACGTTCCGACTCGCCGCCTCTGCACGCTTCAGCGTCACCAGAGCGGACTTCCGAGTCTCGAAGAGACGGCGAAGATAGGGCAGGATCACTCGGTTTCGCGAAGTGGCCTTAATCATGTCCGTTTCGTCGATCTACTTGTCAAGGCGAAGACGAAGAATGACAAAGTCCTGGTCGTCCTGCGGCGCCGGCGCGGGGACATCGTTCTTGATTTGGATGGGGTTGAAGCTGGCGGGATGCAGTGCCGGAATGATGTCCTCCGTGGAGATGTTGATCGACTCCAGCTGATTGCCCTGCGTGACGGCGCTCTCCAGCGGGGGGAGGTCCTTGATCGTCTGCAGGATGCTCACGAACTCGGGGTCGTCGTCGAAGAGGTAGCCACGCTCCTTCAGTTTCAGCACCACATCGCGGTACAGGTTCTGAAACTCCTGGTTGTTCGTGTCGAAGTCGTACTTCGGGTTGTTCACCAGCGAGGACACGTATCTGCGGTACTCCTCGCTCTGCCCAATCACGTCGATCGCCACGTGCTGCAGAGTAAGCAATGCCAGTTGCACCCACCTTCACAATGCCTCCCACAAAACTGGTGTGCTTGGGCACTTGGAACTTGAAGTCGATGTCGCTCTCCTTTGCCATTTCGCCGATGACGAACACGAGCACGTCCTTCAGCGTCGAGTACAGCGTATCCGCGAGCTTTGAGATCTTGATCTGGTGTCCCACTCCAAAGTACTTGAGATCTCCGTCCGCATGCACCAATTCTGCACCCTTAGACAGAGGAAAGATCCCCACCCATGTCGTTGTTGTCGCAGTTGATGCGTTCCACCATAATCGTCAGCATCTCTCCGATGACATTCATTGTGTCATCTACGAGCGTCTCCGTGGAAATCTTCTCGGCCTTGTGCGGTTTGGAGTAGGGCATCGCGTTTTTGAATTGGTGTAGAGGGCCCACGCTTTTGACTGTCCGATGAAACGCCGCTACGTTTTTCTGCGGCGTTCTTGTTTGAAATGCAATGCATTCGAGTCGAGGACGATGCGCATGGCAACAAACAGAGCAGTCCAAATCGATGAGAAACATGTCATTACTTGCAATGCCAGCCTTAATGACCTCTTTCATGTTTGCACACTCCACACCGTCCATGTTGTTGCCTACGCGTTAGTTTCAGGGCAAAAACGGACAGCGGATGCTGATGTACAGAGTCGACGTCGGCTTGTGCTTTAAGAAATAGCTGATGATGGTGTACACGCCAGCGGAGCTCAGATTCGTGTCTATCGGTCATCGGCGAAATCCGCATCTACGGTCCAGATACACGTTGTGCAGAGAAGGCAGCAGAGAAAACACCTTCAGTAGATCGTCCACAGCTTCATCGCCCAACAGATTGTCTGCGTCTCACATGTCCCTCCATCGCCCACCGCTCAGGTTCAACGCGCAGATGGACAGCGGCACCTTCTCCCCCTGCTTTGTCTGCTTCGCTTGTTCTGCCTGCTTCGCTTGCTCTGCTTCCAGAATCTCCAGCAGCGGAGGAAGACTCGCCCGCGTCAAACAGCACCCGTGGAAATCAATCGCGTCAATGGCGGCAAAATGCTGGGCGAAGAAGTGGCTCAAATAGTCCCGAAATCCGTCATCGCCGATGGGGTTCCCTGCACGTCACTCCGCCAGCCATCGCCCACGCGCCACACTGAACTGCGCGTTGAGCGAGTCGCACAGCGTGATCAGTTCGCGTACGCCAGCGGCGGTGATCTCGTTCTCGTCGAACCCCAGGAACCCGATGTGCGTCGCGCCGTGCCGCACCATCTCCTCCACCAGCTTGCAAATCGCCGACAGCTGGGGGTCCCCCAATTTGCAGTCTACGTATCAGGGGACGATGGAGGCCGCACTGATGAAAGAGATGGAGGTGACGCGCTGGCAGCGGTTGTAGAGCACGTAGCGGTGCAGGATCGAGAGGACGACGGCGAGCGTCTCGTCGGTGATCAGCATGTTCTTGAAGGCGAAGCGCTCCACGCAGTTGACCAGTGCGGAGCAGACGGTGAGCAGGTACAGCTGCACGAAGAGCAGCGAAGACGGGTCTGGAGTGAGAGAAAGCGACTGCGCCTACGGTCCAGGTCCACGAACACCGCAGAGTTCTTGTCGATGCGGTGATAGAGCTTGAGCAGGGCGGCGCGGTCCTCCTCCAGCAGCAGCGCCAGCTGCGTCTCAGGGATGACCACGTTCACGGCGTTCTTCTCGTGCAGCGTGACGTTGATCAGCGAGGAGGTGACCTCCGTGGTGAGTCCGTTGTCTAGTGTGAAGTACGTGATGAGGACCCACTCAGGAGGAAGATCTGCTGGAGGTCGGGATAGCAGTTGTAGCGTAACAGCGTGAAGAGCTGACGCACGCCCTCGTTCCCCAACAAATTGTCTACCACGTGAGTGCGAAGAAGGGTGGGCACCGTTGAGATCGAGCAGGCGCAGCTGTGGGAAGACGCTGTTGTGGAAGTCGGGGTTGGATTGCCGGTAGGGCACGCGCACCTGGTGGATGAGGAAGATGATCTGATTGCAGGTGAGCTGATTGCCCGCCAAATGCAGCTCCGTGATCGGGATGTCGCTGTTCGTGAAGGTGTTGATCAGCTCCGCGAAGCCCTCGTTGCCTAGCGAGGCGTCTACGCTCGACGCCACTTCCAGCCCCCACAGGAGAAGTCCAGCACGTGGATGTTGGCGAAGCTCTCCGGATGCGCTCTGACGCGCTCCAGCACGCTCAGCACGCCTTCTCGGTTGTGCACAGAGACTAGACATGACATCACCGGAACACACTCACTCTCCTCCTCCGCCCTCGGCACGAAGTAGTTCGCGTGGTACATTGGCAGGTGCAGCAGCGCAGTCTCTCCTACACTCGCATCAGCATCAGCATCAGCATCGCCGGTGCTGATCATGCTATTCATCGTAGCCATGCTGATCATGCTCGGAATTGGCGTCATCCACTCCTGCGGACAGCTCGTCGCCGTGGACGATGCCGCCTCCTTCTCGTGGTCCAGCCACCACAGATACTCGTCAATCGCGTTCCGCATCGTCGGCTGCGGGAGGGACGGAGCCGCCTGCAAGGGCGTGGCGATTTGCTCCTGTGAGCGCAGTTGCTGCAGCTCCTGATCCGTCGCGCTGTGCAAATTCAGATTCTTCATGTCTAGACGTCATTGCGGAGAGAGAGCCCTGCCCTGCGCCACTTTCAGCTGATCGGTCTTGAATCCATCCACAATGCCGTGGAACCGGTTGCACTCGCTTTGTAGAAAAAGATACTTCTGCGACAGCTCGGTCGCCAGCGCGTACAGCTTGCCGGCACGGTCGGCGCACTTCGCGATGTACGCCAACGCGTTGTCGACGCAGTCCAAGCTGTAGGGAATGGTCTCCGTCTCGTGGATCTTGCTGGTGATGTAATCAACGTCGCGGACGAAAGCGGACGCAGATTCAAAGTCAGTGTTCAGAAAATCCAGCCACGAGTTCAGCTCCAGCAGCCCCGTGTCCTTGTTCACCAAACTGTTCTGAAATGCGTTCTCGATGAGAACGAGCTGACTCGATTCGCTGATCCCGTAATACCCCACCGTTTTATCATTGTCGAGAATAACAGAATGGTAGGCAAGCACCTGATTCGATACAACGATGTCCAGATTATCCTATTCGTTGATGTATTGCATCGGCATTACAGAAATTGCCTGCTTCACTTGCCGAATGGTGAAGGAAGGGAGGATCACCAAACCATACTTCACCGTCTTGTACTCGATGACGATCGTGAAGGACTCCATGGCCGCACAAAAATGGAAGTCGCTCGCGGAGAAAAAACGAGAGGCTCGCAAAACTGTGGACCGTTCCTTTCGGCGAAACAAACAGGAGGTACTCCGTTACACAAAGGATTCGATGCTCATCTCAATGGCAGAGCCCGGATAACGCAGCTCGAAGTTCTTCACCACCTTCGGATGCAGCACGCCGAAGTGGCCCACGACGTTCTCCTTCTCTCCGTCGACCACCACGATGTCGCAGCAGCGGCCCGGGAAGAAGGTGCCGCAATGGCCCTCGCGGATGTAGTACTGCTTCTTTCCCTCGGGAATGGGCGTGTCCAGTCCGCTGTACTTGGCCATGGGGTACACGTCCAGCAGGCGCATGATGCGGTCCATCAGGCCGTGGATGATCTAGTCCTCAATTCTTATATCCACGCCCACCTCGATCTGCGCTGCCTGGCCCATGTACACGGCGCACAGACGACGCTCGTTGCGCGCGCCCACGTAGTTGGCGGGGTCCTTCAGCACCACGTCGCTCACCTCGAAGAGCTTCACGCCCTTGGCGTACGGCACGTGCTTGTTCTCGCGGAACGTCTTCAGAATGCCGGGCAGCAGCGACGTGCGACACACCTCGAACTCCACCGTCTTTGGGTTCGCCAGCCGCACCGACAGCCCGTCGTCCTCCAGGCCCATGAGCGCGTAGTTCTCCGCCTTGGAGCACAGCGACAGCGTCAGCACCTCCGTGTAGCCCGCCATCGCCACCTGCGCGCGCAGCATGTCCGACAGCTGGTTCACCGGCTGCTCCGCGCCGATCGTCAGCGTCGGCGGCTGGCTCCGCTTGATGTTGTTGTACCCGTACGCGATCGCCACGTCCTCTAGCCCTCACGCCGCCGACCCTCACCCACCGTAGACGTCCACCGCGTGGATCACGTCGCTGCGCGTAATCGGGATGGTGACGCGGATGTGATCGGCATCCAGCACCTCACTCGCCAGCTGCATCTTGTGCAGGTCGCGCTGCACCTGCTCCACGGGGATGGTCGCGCCGATCGTGGAGCACATGTCCGACACCGAGCAGTCCAGCTGTTTCTCCGTGAAGTCGGGGTACGTCAGGCTCTTGCCCTCGGGGAAGATGCTGTCCTTCTCGTACTCCACCTCCACCACCTCCGCCGTGAAGCGGTCGTCGCAGTATCTGCGCGTCACGCACGCTCACCACACGCACTCCGAGAACATCGCGATCAGCGTGTTCAGCACGATGCTCGCCTTCGTCACGTCCTTCGCCGTGCACTCGATGAAGATGTTCTCCGTCTGCATGTCCATCTTGCTGTGGCTACGCCTCAACCCAAACTCGTGCGCACCACTTTCCGTTGATCAGCGGAGGAAGCGACAGCACCGTGCCGTTGGAGTCCACGATCACCGGCACCACCGGCGAGTCGTAGATCAGGTCCGTGTAGGGAGCCAGGTGCTTGCAGTCGTTCTTCGGATCGCGGTAGAAATCCATCAGCTACGCCTCAGCGTTTAAGATTAATTCCACCTCGTGCGCGTTGAACTCACGGGTCTGGTTCAGAGGCTGGAAGACCACCTTCTCGGCGGGCAGTGCCTGCAATGAAGACATGTTCCAGCACCCACCTTGTAGTAGAACGGGGGCTGCACGGAGTCGAGGTTGTGCGTGCCAATGGCGACCAGTGATCGGCGGCGACCAATGTTGAAGTGCAGCTTGTCCTGCAGATCCAGGAAGCTACGGGTCAATGCCTCTCTCCATGCACACCTATTGTAGACATCGTGAGTCATGTGGATGTTGCGGAGAACAGCGCACACGACGTAGGGGCGGATCATCTACGCGTTGAGTTTGGCGTTCTCTCCTCGTACCTTCGTCTCCTTACTCACATACATCTTGATGCGCTTCTGCTTGGGCTGGACAGCGCGGTACATCTACAACTCACGCCCGCTTGTGCAAATCCCACGGGAACATCCTCCTTCCCCATGAAAATCCTGAGCGCGCGGGAAATACCCTCGAGGCACAGCAAATCCTGACGGTTTGCGGGAACATCGATCTTGTACACGACCACCTCCTTCTCTTCGCTGCCTTCTTGCTTCCGCTTCATGCGGGTCTCCGTCACGACCTCGTCCAGCTCGATACCAAACTCGAAGCAGAGCTCGTCGAACTCCTTGTCCGTGAACGTTCTTCCCAAGGAATGGAAGAGCATATCTCTCTCCAGAGGTACGTTGGGCATGCTTTAGCGACTAACCACAGAAAACAAAGACCAAATGAATGAGGAACGGGAATTCGACCCCAATTCTGGAATTCGGAAAATCCCCTCGGGATGCGGAATTCCATTTGAACGCCACTGCCGGTTTGAACGAAGCGCGCGATCCATGGATGCTCCCATTTCGATCAGAGTGCGTGCCCTTATTTGTGCTGATGAACTAGGACTACTCTGAGCTGAAGTTGGAAATCGTGCGTCTGAAGGCAGAGCTAGAGGCGCAGAAGGAGATCAACAGCAAGTACCAAGCCGAATTCCAGGCCCTTCTGCGGGGTTGGCGCGTGTTCTGCAAATCACGCGTAGAAACGAATGACAAATATATGGCGGAGATCAACCGACTCAAAGGAATACCGGTGGAGAGTCAGAAGCCGGAAAAGGCGGTCATTGCATCAGAGTCGTCTGAGGAGTCGTCTGAGGAGTCGTCTGATGACTCCTCCTCTTCGCAGTCTTCAACGGAGACGAAACCCAAATCCAACACAGTAACTCCAAAACGTTCCCTACCCGCTCTCTCCGCCGCATCGTGTATCACCGAGACCACGAGGAGAGTCGAGTGTGAGTGGGATGGCACGACCTACAAGAACACGTAGCCTCGGCTCCGCCTTCTGAGGAATAGAGACATTAAGCGGTGCATTCTTTCCGCCCTCCAGCACAACAACCTGTAATACCCAGATCCGGGAGTCATGCCGTAGAGAGGAGTACATCTACATCGTGCTGGAGCCCGCACTGATCGAAACCAAGTGCAAGGCAGTGAGTAAGGACATCCACACCGCCATGCTGCAATCCTTCTCTCTCCTCACCTCCTTCGACCCCGAGCCGCTCTTCCAGCGCGTGGACCTCTTCGCCTCCATCCAGTACTTCCTCGTCACCCGCTACTCCTCTCCCTCGCTCATCGACCTCTGCATGAACCGTCTCCAGGACGTCCTCCAACTCGAGCTCAAGAAGTCCTTCTCGCGCTCCGCGCTGGGCCGCTTCCCCCCGTGGTACGTCGCCACTGTGCTGGTGTACTACGACCTCTGCCGCCGCTTCGACTGCGTGGAGCTCTTCAAGTCCGTGCTCTTCACCATCCTGCTGAAGGCCGGCGAGTTCCCGCTGTACCTGCTCGGCGCGCTCTTTCAGTTCGACGCCGCCGCCTTCTCCGAAACCACCACGTGTGATGTGCTGGTGAACGCCATCATCGGGAGCGTGTTGCATTCCATCGCGGACCCGCCGGCGGTGGTGGCGAGCATGGTGGCGCACTACGCGGGCGTCAGCGGCGCGTGGGAGGAGCGCGTGACGGAGATCGAGCAGGAGGTGCTGCAATGCGTGCTGGACGAGGAGGACTACGCGCAGGAGAAGGCGCAGTACGTGGTCGCGGGCAAGTGCCTGGTGCTGCTGTACGTGTACAAGGGCGGGCAGTACGCCGTGGAGAGCCTCGTGAACAACGGCATCGTGCAGCGCATCGACGACAAGCAGTTCGCCCCGGACTACCGGACCTTCTTGCTGTATTTGGTTTGTGCGGGCGGAGTGGGCGCGTGAGGCGTAGTGTGGATCGCCGAGACGAACCTGTTCGGCGGCGAGTGGGCGCAGATCCGGCGCGGGCTGGTAAAGGTGGACGTGTGCACCTCCGCCATCCAGGAGGAGTTTGCTTTTCTGTTCCAGTGGTCTGTTTGTTGCCCAAACACGGAACACTATAGAACACGATTACCAACTGTCATCCCAGTCGTCCTTCTTCACCGCCCTTCTCGTCGGCTTCGTTCCCCAGTCGTCATCGTCCCAATCGTCCTTCTTCGCCGCCTTCTTCACCGGCTTTGCTCCCCAGTCGTCCCAGTCGTCCTTCTTCGGCTTCTCGTCTCCAAACAGATCGTCGTCGTCGCCCCACCCACTGCTCTTCTTCGCCGGCTTCGTTCCCCAGTCATCCTTCTTCGCCGTCTTCTCTCCGAACAAATCATCGTCATCTCCCCAACCATCCGTCTCCTTCTTCGGTTTCTCATCTCCGAACAGATCGTCATCATCGCCCCAGCCGTCCGTCGCCTTCTTCACCGGCTTCTTCTCCCCGAAGAGATCATCGTCATCATCCCAGCCGTCGTTCTTCTTCGCCACTCTCCGCCGCCCGCCGCTCTTCTTCTCCGCCTCGCCCACCAGCGTGTTCGCCCAGTCGTCCAGGTCCATCGGCGCCATTTTCGCCTTCGCTGCCTTAGGCGCCTTCGCCGCTACACATCACGCCGCCACGCCTCGCCCACACGCCGCTGGCTCGTTCTTCTGCTTCGCCATCTCCTTGATCATCGCCAGCGTCGCGTCCTCCTTCTTCGCCTTCTCGTCCTCCTCGTCCGAGAAGCCCAGCTCCGTGTCGCCCCAGCCGCCCGCCGCCGCGATCTCGCTCGTCTCCGCCTTCTCCGCGTTGCTCGCCTCTGCCGCCTTCTCCACGTCGCTCCACTCCCCGTCACTCCACGCGTCCGCCTTCTTCGTCGGCGTGTTCTCTCCCCACATGTCCTCCACGCTGTCCGCGTGCTCCAGCCCCTTCTGCTCTGGCTGCGCGGGCTTGGTGCCCAGCGCCTCCAGCTCCTCCATCGACAGCTCCGCCATGGCCATCGCCGGCAGCACGCGGCTCACGTCCTTCGACGACACGCTCTTCGGCGGCTCCGAAGCACCTGCGGTGCCCGACGCACTAGCCGCGCCTGCAGGCTTAGCGCCGTCCTTGGCGCCGTCCTTGGCGCCGTCCTTGGCACCATCCTTGCCGCCGAGAATCGACCCGGCGACCCAGCTGACGGCGGAGGAGACATAGCCAGTGGCGGTGCTCACGGCGCCGGCGGGCACGGGGTCGGTGGGCATCTTGGGCTCCACGCCCGTCTTGTTCCACTCCAGGTGGCCCGCCTATGTCTCACTCCCGCTGCGCGCACCCACGTAGACGCGGTTGACGATGGACTGGATCACGTCGAAGGCCGTCTCGCGCACGGAGCCCTCCACGTCCCACAGCAGCGGGCACAGCATCGGCATGATCTTGCGCGCGAGCAGCTACGCCTCACAACCGCATCGCAGCGCCCACGCCGTCGTCGAAGTAGTGCTCCGTGTTCTTGATCGTCTTCAGCGACTGAATGCGCGCCTTGGGGAACGGATCGCGCAGGCCCTTGCCGATGCACGGGAACGCGTACTACGCTTCACGCTCGCCGCTCGCACCCACGCTGCGACGCACGTCGGGGTCCAGCTGGCCCACGATCTTGTTGAGACACACCAGGACGTTGGTGCGCAGCGCAGGCAGCGGGTCCTCCTGCAGCGGCGCCATGCTGCGAATCATCTTCACCTGACTGGCGTTATCGAGATAGGGCGTGAGCGGGATCATCGTGCGGATGGTGGCCTCCTTCATGTTGGCGGAGGTGTCGCCGAAACCGATGATCACCTGCGGGAAGATGCTGGAGTTGATCACCTTCTTGTCGATGTATTGGATGTAGCTCTCCAGGTTCTTCAGCAGCTGCAGCCGCGTCGCGCGGTCCTTGCGGCCGAACAGCTGCGTGATCAGCGGCGAGATCTCCTTGGAGAAGCGCTCGGGCGGCAGGTGACTACCAATGATGATGACGGAGGGCAGAATGATGGGCGAGAACTCCGTCTGCCCGTGCACCAACTCGTCCATCAGCAGCGGCAAAATGTACTCCACCGTGATCACCTGCCGTTGAAACCGCTCACCGTCGCTACTGAGGGGAACTTCGCCAGCGAGCTGTTCAGCTGGTTGAAGAAGGTCTCCTTCTGGAACGGGTCCTTGATGGCCTTCTCCTCCAAAAAGTTCAGCGATCTGCTTCTCACGCTCGCTCGCAACACTCACTTCACCAGCGGGTGCTTGCTGAACACTGCCATCAGGCGGCTCGGCGCGGGGCGGCCCAGCGGCGCGGACTTGCAGCGCTGCGCGTAGCTGTGCAGCTGCTCGGGGACCTTGAGGCCGGCGAACACGTACTCGATCAATCTGCAGATGATCGCCCATTCTGGGACTCACTGGCCGAAGCCGTACATGTCTTGACTCCACACGACGCAGTCGCCGATGAGCGTGTAGTTGCCCTGCGAGCGCTCCGGAGAACGGTAATCGGCGGGCACCTGCTGCTGCTTCTCCCTACGCGTTGGCAGGCACAACCAGGGTGGCACATGTAGAAAAACGGAGGGTCCTCCTTCGGCTTGAAGTCGTAGGTGAGATCGAAGCTGCCCAGTTTCCAGGAGCCCGTCTGCGTCTCATTCCATTCCAATGCACGTGTACCTGCGTGACAAAGATGCTGCAGGGATGAATCAACCCGTGAACCTTCTTCGCATCCTCATTCAAAAACTTCAACGCCTTGAGGATGTTGGACAGACCCCACATGCACCACGACACGAGTTGATCACTATATGTGATGCTTGCAACAGAAGGGCACTTATCGAGAGAAGTCGGGAGGAAGGGGAACAGGGGGTCTTGCTCATTCTTGGTTTTCTTTCCCTTGGCATACTCGAGCCACTCCGACAGCGGGATCGCGAGCTCGGTTGCCTACGACGAATAACCGGTACAGTAATGAAAAGCTACATAGAACACTCCAGTGTCCGCCTCGTTTCCTTCTATGAACTTTAGAATACAGGGATGCCGCAGTGCACGAATCTTCTTCAAACTACGCATCACATGATGTTACGGGAAAGATACGCATTTGATGCGCACAGGGTTTTCGTCCCAGTCTTAAAAACGGATACGAAACTGCCGTCCACTTTACTTTTCGCATGATGCAACTCCCAATCAAATGGAGAAGAGAAGGACGCATCCTTCTGGAAGATGTCATAGTTCGCAAATTGACTACTCTCGGCCGCTCCCATGTTGCCTGTTTATGGAAGGAGGGAGGAAAAAGGACCGATTTGGGTGAGTGGGCGGCGCAAGAATTCGTGTTTATTGAGGGTTTTGAAATGTTGGGGATCCCATTTTCATCCAATAATGAATTCCCTTTCCCTGGAAGACTACGATATTGGCGAACTCTTGGAGGAGGTGTAAGGGGGAGGAGTGGAGGTTGTTGGGTAGAGGAGACAGCAAGAAGTACAAGGCGTTCGACAAGAAGAATGAAAGGACGGTGATGATTACGAGGACGCCACTGGATGAGGATCCCAGGGATGTGCCTAATGAGAGGGATAATCTGTTTCAGTGCTCTTATCCGTTCATTGCACAGTATTACGGAGCGATTGTGAAGGATAATGAGCTGTGGGTGTGTATTTGGCAACGGGCTGCTTATGACTAGACGGCGACAGAGTATTTCCCATGTGGATCCCTTTACGCATTCTTGAAAAACGGAAATCGGCTGACCGAGAACGAGTTGAGGGACATCACGAGCTGCTGCTTGCTTGGTCTGGGCTTGATGGAGGGTCGTAGCATTTATCATGCAGTACGCGATTTGCATCGTATCTGATGAAATAGATTATCAGAACCGACAACATGTTCATTTCAGAGGATGGACGAATCAAACTTGCTCTTGTGTATTGGAAGAAGGACGGAATTCGATTTGACTATGACAAGCATGCGATTGACACTCTGTCGATTGCATTTCTGGTTCTCTCTTCCGCTTTGAAAGAGACCTCATCTAGTTTGGTGCTGACGTTGTTACAAGAACGGTTGCTGTACGAGAAGTGCTACAAGGCTCTTTCTGCGATGAAGCTACCTGAGCTCTTTATGAATCTCCTTGTCTACAATGCCATGGACGTTCTTACGAAGTGGCGCATGAACGGGCTGATGCAGGTGAGCTCTGTGTGAGGGATTGAGGGATAGCACCCATTCGTGCAGCAGTCTGTACGAAGAATCAAAAAGAAGTGGTATTCAGACGTGCTTGTTGAGATGGCGAAGAAAGTGAAGTACAAGCAGTTGTACGATGGAGTCATGAGCAAGAAAGCGCACTGTTCTCTTTGCCTATTCCGCCGTGAGGGAATTGCTGAAATCGCTCCTTCTTCGGTAGTGGAACTGAATCGAGAGAGAGTGATTGAAGTGGATGTTGACTCCCATGCGTTGTTGCGAGTGAATGGAGAGGAGGTGAGTGGAATTGAACACAATCGGGTGTTGAACTTGAGTGATGATGGAGAGAGGTGGGAAGGAGATGTACTTCAAAACAAACCGTCTGGTTGGGGCGTGTTGTACGACAGTGAGAACAGAATGGTGTATGAGGGATTCCGAATTGGAGATATGAGTGTGTGCTACGGCAGAAGCTACTATCCTGACATCCACACAATAGAATATGAGGGAATGATCTATGAAGGAAAGCGATGGGGACGAGGCGTTCAATATGATCGGAATGGCAAGACGGTGTTCGAAGGAGAATGGATGAATGGCGAGCCGGTGGAGAAGACGGTAACCATCACGGATGAGAGTGGGCTGTTTCCCACCTGTGTGGAGGAACTGGTTATTGACGAACACAGCTTAAACAAGGAAGAATGGTTTTCTTTTGACCTTTCGGTGTTTTCCCATTTGAGGGAACTGAGAGTGAATAATGGATGCTGCCACTATGTAGAAGAAGTGAAGTTGATTGGATTGCATGAATTGGAAAGAGTGGTGATTGGTGACTCTTGCTTCACAAATTACCATGAAGGTGAAATGAACCCAAATCGCCGTTTCTATTTGAAGAATTGTGAGAGACTGAGAGAGTTGAAGATGGGTGATCATTCCTTCTCTGATTATTCCGTGTGTGAGATTGAGAATGTGCCTTCTTTGGAAGT
>ERZ827156.2275-NODE-2275-length-20231-cov-4.688789_pt1 | contig 20231 bp, 16 predicted proteins | sample MGYA00519919_ERZ827156 | MGnify/ENA primary metagenome ERZ827156 (study PRJEB31778, sample SAMEA3449269) | human gut metagenome | biome: human gut; feature: human-associated habitat; material: faeces | place: United Kingdom | collected 2010/2012 ...
TCTGCCATGGGAGAGGACGGGGTAATAGGATAAATACCCGCCACTTCGGTAAATGCGTAGCTGACGTATGCAGCGGCGTTATTACCGTCCATGGACTTGAATTTTCTTGCCATAAAACTCTTACCTCCTATGCGGCGGAATACCGCCTGCAGAGCAGCTCCCGCCGAATTGCGGCCACCGGTCTCTCTCTTCCCGGACGCCGTACAGTAGTATTATAACACCCCCTTGTTATTTTGTAAACACAGCCTGACAAATTTTGAACATAAAAACGCTTTTCTGTAGATTTGACAAAAAAATGGAACTTTTTTTGCTTTTTTGGAGGATTTGATTCCAAATCAGTGGAAAATATGGTACACTGAAAATAAATCGCCACAACCTATAGAACAGACATCTTATGTCCCTCCTGCTCTGTTCACATATTTTTTACATTTTCCGCAAGGAGGTCCTCCCTATGGTCACTACCGTGCGTTCCCTTGGATTGACCGGCATTGCCGGATATGAGGTCGCTGCCGAGTGCTTTCTCTCCGGCGGCCTGCCCGCCTTTGACATCGTGGGTCTGCCGGACGCCGCCGTGCGGGAAGCCCGCGAACGGGTGCGGGCTGCGGTGAAAAACTGCGGAGCCAAGTTTCCCGTCAGCCGGATCACGGTGAACCTCGCTCCGGCAGGAACCAAAAAGGCCGGCACCGTCTATGACCTGCCCATTTTTGTGGGTCTGCTGGCCGCCGCAGGGGAGCTGCCCGCACCGCCGCAGGATGCGGCGTTCATTGGGGAATTGAGTCTCACCGGCGCGCTCCGGGGTGTTTCCGGCGTGCTGCCCATGGCGCTGGCTGCGCGGGACGCCGGGATCCGCACTCTGTTCGTCCCGGCGGACAACGCCGCGGAGGCCACGCTGGCAGAGGGGCTGACGGTCTACGGCGTGCCGGACGTTGCCGCGCTGGTTGCCCACCTGAAGAACGAGGCACTCCTTTCCCCCGCTCCCGTGTGGACGCCGAAGCCGGAAGACGGCAGCCTGCCGGATCTACAGGACGTCATGGGGCAGGAAAATGTGAAGCGGGCGCTGGAAATTGCCGCCGCAGGAGGGCATAACCTGCTGCTCATCGGCTCTCCCGGCGCAGGAAAATCCATGCTGGCCAAGCGTCTGCCCTCTATTCTGCCGGAGCTGAGCCGCCCGGAAGCGCTGGAGACCTCCGGCATCTGGTCTGTGGCGGGACTGACAGACCCCAGGCATCCGCTTTTGACCCGGCGGCCCTTTCGGTCGCCCCATCACACCACCTCCGCTGCCGCGCTGGCAGGCGGCGGACCGATGATGCGGCCGGGAGAGATCTCTCTGGCACACAACGGTGTGCTGTTTCTGGATGAGCTGCCGGAATTCCACCGGGATGTGCTGGAAGCCCTGCGCCAGCCTTTGGAGGACGGCGTGGTAACGGTGGCACGGGCTGGCGGAACCCTCCGGCTGCCCGCCCGGTTCCAGCTGGTGTGCGCCATGAATCCCTGCAAGTGCGGCTGGCGGGGACATCCCTCCGGGAAATGCACCTGCTCGGATAAAGAGGTGGAAAAATACGTTCAGAAGATCTCCGGCCCTTTGCTGGATCGGATCGATCTCCACGTCAATGTCCCCTCGGTGGAATATGAAGCCATGCGGCGGAAATTCAAACCGGAATCCTCCGCGGAGGTCAAGCGGCGGGTGGACGCCGCCCGATCCATTCAGGCCCGGCGCTTCGCAGGCACCGGCATCCCCTGCAACACCCAGATGCTGCCGTCCATGATCGGGCAGTTCTGCCAGCTGGACGCCCGGTGTGAAGCCCTGATGAAATCTGCCTTTGAGCGGATGGGCCTGACAGCCCGGAGCCATGACCGGGTACTGCGGGTAGCCCGTACCATCGCGGATCTGGATGGCGCGGAGCAGATCGGCGTGGAGCATCTCTCCGAGGCGATCCAGTATCGGAATACGGATATTTTAAAAGGGTAAATAAATCATTGCTGCGAAAAGGCTTCTTGAACGCACGGAAGCGGGGACTTACAGTCCCCGCTTCTTTTTCAATGTTCGGATGTCCTCGCCCACAAAGGGCAGCAGCTGGTACTCCCCCTCGATCCGGGAGGCGATCTGCGGCGAATACCGCTGGCCGATGGCTTCCGGCATCAGGTTGGTACTGACAATGGTGGATCGTTTTTCCAGCAGGCGGCTGTTAAGGATCTGGTACAGGGCGCTCTGCACAAAGGCGGTGGTCAGCTCCGTACCCAGATCGTCCAGAATCAGCAGGTCGCAGTTCAGCACCCGCTCCACGTCCCGCTCCGCTTCGTCCCGGCCGAATTTCTGGGCTTCAAACCGCTCAAACACATGACCGGCAGTATCATACACCACAGAAAAGCCCTTGCCGCTGACCTCCCGCGCAATGGCGGCGGAAAGATGGGTCTTACCCAGTCCCGGACGGCCGAAAAGCAGCAGATTGGCCGGCCGTTTTCCAAAATTATGGGCATACTCTACACAGGTATCGTACACCCGCTCCATATGCTCCCGCGCGGACTTGGACTTACCCGGCGCCCGCTGATCCGAATACCAGTCCGTGTCGAAGGTGTCAAAGCTCTGGCCGCCCAGATCCAGCAGCTTGGAAAGCTCCTTGCGCTGCTCCTCCACATAGTATACCTTCAGGCACCGGCAGATCTCGCCGCCCCGGTAGCCGGTATCGCCGCACAGGGGACACAGCGGCGTTTCCTCCAGAGCCGTCTCCGTCAGCCCCAGCTCTGCCAGCAGCCCTTTCCGCTCCTCCTGCAAGCTGAGATTCTGTTCTTTCAGCCGCTGGATCTCCGGCAGAGGATCCTGCCCCCGCCGCAGAGCCGCCGCCAGAACCCGGCTGGCGGTGCGGCGCAGCTCCTCGTCGATCTCCCGCAGGCGGGGGCGGCTGGTATAGATGGCCTCCCGGCGGGCAGCCTGCTCCGCTTCCCGGATGCTGCGGTCAGCTTCATACCGTTCCTGCGCCAGACGCAGAAGCCGTCCATCGTATGACATGGCAGGTTCCCTCCTTTACTTATACGTACTTCCAAGCATCGCCGCCTGTCTGCGGCGGCTGTTTGGCCGGCGGCTTGTCCGCCCGCTGAACCTCCTCCGGCGTATGTAGGCCGCTTTCGTGCCAGCGCTTCAGAATACCGTTGCAATAGGGCCATTTCAGCTCGTGACACTTGAGCACCGTCTTGTCGCAGGCCAGCGCCACCGTCTCCGGTGGAAAACCCATCTCCTGCCACGCGTTGAGGTACTTTTCCTCAGACGCCACCGGCAGCCGGTCGCCCAGCCCCAGCGCCCGCATATACTGCGGGATAGCGCCCTGCCGCTCCGTATACTTCTTCAGGTACTCCACCGCCGCCTTCTGGGTGTCCACACCCATTCTGGCCCAGGCGTAGCCCTCCTTTTCGATCTGCCGCAGGGTAGGACGGCGGCCCTCCCCGTATTTCCGGGCGATCCGCTCCATGCAATGCCCCACCAGCAGATAGATCACGTCCGCAGGCAGACCCAGATAGTCCGTCAGTCCCAGCAGCACCCCCACATCCGGGGTGGTGAGGCGCTTGCCCAGCTTCTTTTCCACCTCCGCCGTCAGCAGCCGGAATTCCTCGCTGCTCTCCAGACGGCGGGCAATGTCGTCCCGCTGGTAGCTGGGTTTTTCGTCGGCAGGCTCCGGGACCTCCTCCGCCGCCGGGGCCAGAAGCCGCAGCTCCCGCAGCGCCAGCTCCGCCGCTTCGATCCGGCTTCTGTCCCACCGCAGCTCGCCGGCCAGCGACCGGGGCTGCACATTGCCGTGGTGCCGCAGGAGCGCCAGATACAAAAGCGCCGCGTCGCCGTCTCCCCGCTCCAGCAGCCGCTTGACCGCCTGCGCCGTCAGGGTTACGGATTCGTCCGCCGTATGGATCAGAATACTTGCCATGACGCTCCTCCTTTCCGCTTTTCCGTGGAGAAGCTTCTTCCGGCTTCCCCGCTTTTTCTTTCGGTTTTCTATTCTACACGAATTTTTCCACAACAGCAAGGGGGCCAGCGGCGAGTTGTAAACTTTTTCGTTTTCTGACGATTTTTGTGGAACGCTTGCCTCGGTTGTGATATACTGGATGCTGTAAAGTTGTGTAGTGCGCTCCTGTGTCTGCGGGCAGAGGAGACATACAGGAAAAATAAGGAGGAAGCTTGTATGGCAAACCGTGTTGTCATCAGCATTTGCGGAGAGGAGTACACTCTGGTGGCCGATGAGGTCCCCGCCTATATGCAGAAGGTCGGCAATTACGTCAGTGAAAAGATGACCGACGTGATGGAGGCCGCCAAGGTAGGCCGCACCGACGCCGCCGTTCTCACCGCCGTAAACCTGACGGATGAGCTGTTCAAGTCTCAGGCTGCCGCCGAGCAGCTGCGGGGTCAGATCAAGGGCTATCTGGACGAGGCGTCCAAGGCTCAGTCCGAGGTCAGCGAATTGAAGCGGGAGGTCTTTCGGCTTCAGCAGCGTCTGGACAACCGCAAGTAATGGCGCTGGAACTTCTGTCCCCTGCCGGATCGCCGGAGGCTCTGCGGGCCGCCGTGCAAAGCGGCTGCGGCGCGGTGTATCTGGGCTGGGGGGACTTCAACGCCCGCCGGAGCGCCAAAAACTTCACCGATGAGGAATTTGCCACTGCCATCCGATACTGCCACGTCCGGGGCGTCCGGGTCTTTCTGACCCTGAACACCCTGCTGACAGACCGGGAGCTGCCGCTGGCGCTGGACGCCGCCCGGACGGCCTGCCGTCTGGGTGTGGATTCCGTGCTGGTGCAGGACTGGGGGCTTTTCGATCTGCTGCGGCAGGCGTTGCCGGATCTTCCTCTCCACGCCAGCACCCAGATGAGCGTATTTACCAGCGGCGGCGTTGACGAGCTGTACCGGGACGGCTGTGAGCGGGTGGTCATCGCCCGCGAGTGTTCCGGGGCGGACACAGCCGCCGCCTGCCGGAGCTGCCCCGCCGAAATCGAGATCTTCGGCCACGGCGCGTTGTGTATGTGCTATTCCGGCCAGTGCGAGATGAGCGCCCTCATCGGCGGCCGCAGCGGCAACCGGGGTACCTGCGCCCAGCCCTGCCGCCTGCCCTACGGCTTCAACGGCCCCGCCAAAAACACCTACCCCCTCAGTTTGAAGGACAGCTGCCTTGCTGACCGCATTTCCGACATGGAGCGAATGGATGTCAGCTGCCTGAAACTGGAAGGCCGCATGAAGCGCCCGGAATATGTGGCGGTCATCACGGACATTTACGCCCGTCTAATCCGGGAGGGCCGCAAGCCCACCGCTGCCGAAAAAAAGGATCTGGAGCTGGCCTTCTCCCGCTCAGGCTTTACAGCGGACTACTGGCAGGGCCGTCACGGTCCCGCCATGTTTGGCACCCGCCCTGAAAACACCCCGGAGCCGAAGGAATTGTTTGCCGCCGCCCGAGCCAAATATGAAAAGGACGACGCTCGCACCGTTCCCATCCATTTCTCCTGCTCCTGTCAGGCCGGACAGCCGGTTTCCCTGACAGTTTGGGACGATGACGGCCATGTGGCCGCCGCCGAAGGCCCCATCCCGGAGCCGGCTCAGAACAAGGCACTGACGGCTACCGATCTGGAATTCCGTCTGCAAAAGACAGGCGGCACCGCCTTCCGCTGTATGGACGGCTCCGCCGATGTAGCAGACGGCCTGTTTCTCTCCGCCGGGGCGGTAAACGCCCTGCGCCGGGATGCGCTGGCCGCCTTGGAGAACGCCCGTTGTGCCGTTCCGGTCCGCCGGGAACAGGACTTCTCCCCCCTGCCGAATCTGGACTGCACCGCCGATACCCCGACCCTGACCGTTTCCGTTACAACCTGGGCGCAGGCGGAAGCGCTGCTGCCCCTGGCCCCCGCTCGCATCGACCTCCCTCTGGAACTGCTGGCGGAGCGGGACGCGCTGCCGGACTTTGCCGGGGAGTGGTGCGCCATTCTTCCCCGTGTCTGGCGGGACCGAAATGAACCCCAGCTCCGGACGTGGCTGGCTCACGCCAAAAAACTGGGTGTCACCTCCGCTCTGGCGGGGAACATCGGCCATCTGCCTCTTTTGCGGGACGCGGGGCTGACTATCCGCGGTGACTTCGGCCTCAACGTGTTCAACAGCCGCTCTCTGGACTATCTCCGGCGCAAGGAGCTCTCCTCCGCCTGCCTGTCCTTCGAGCTGCGGTTCCCACAGATGCGGGACATCCAAAAGCTGATCCCGGCAGAGGCCATCGTCTACGGCCGACTGCCCCTGATGATCACGGAAAACTGTCTGGTGCAGAATGAAACCGGCTGTCACCTGTCCGAAGCTGGTGACGCCGTCCCCCAGCAGGCCCCCTGCCGCAAGCCAAACGATCTTCAGGACCGCACCGGGGCAAAGTTCCCGCTGCTCCCGGCCTACGGCCATCGGACGGAGATCCAGAACAGTACGCCGGTGTGGCTGGCGGACAAGCCCGAGTGGAAGCACTGTGGCCTGACCTATGCCCGCCTGCGGTTCACCACGGAAGCACCTGCGGAATGTGCGGACATTTTCCGGGCCTACCAGACCGGTGCCCCCGCCTCCGGCCCCTTCACACGAGGGCTCTATTATCGCGGCGTGGATTGACCCAGCGGCAGAGTCTCACCGGAAATTTCCCGCTTTTTCAGCAAGTTTTCAGTTCTATTTGTATAATATATACTTTATAATACTATTTGTTTTCGATTTTGGAGTTTTACATGGAAGAAATCAAGGTAAAATATTTTGTGGACGGCATCGACGAGCTGTGCTATGTGGCAGGCAAATCCGACTGGATCGACCTCCACGCCGCCGAGGATGTGGACATGAAGGCCGGAGAATTCCGCCTGATCCCCTTGGGCGTCGCCATCGAGCTGCCGGAGGGCTATGAGGCCCATGTGGTGCCCCGCAGCTCCACCTTTAAGAACTACGGTCTGCTGCAAGCCAACTCCATGGGTGTGGTGGACTACACCTACCGGGGAGACAACGACCAGTGGCGCGTTCCCATGTACGCCACACGGGATGTCCATATCGACAAGAACACCCGCATTTCCCAGTTCCGCATTATGAAGAACCAGCCCCCTCTCGTCTTTACCCGTGTGGAGCACCTCACCGGTCCCGACCGGGGCGGCTTCGGCTCCACCGGCAAGTAAGGAGGGCCGCCATGTCTCGCATCGTTTTGGCCTCCGGGTCTCCCCGGCGGCAGGAATTATTGAACCGCATCGGCATCACGGATTTTGACATCCGTGTGCCCCAAACGGACGAACACTACCCAGCGGGTCTCACCCCGGCGCAGATCGTGGAATACATCTCCCGGGAAAAGGCGGATGCCGCCGCCAAGCTCTGCACCCCGGAGGAGATCGTCATCACCGCCGACACCATGGTGTTTCTGGATGACCAGCGTCTGGGCAAGCCCCAGGATGAGGCCGACGCGCTGCGGATGCTCACCGCGCTGCAGGGCCGCCGCCACACTGTCTGCACCGGCGTCACCGTCCGTCAGGGAGACCGTGTACTGACGGAAAGCGAAGCCACCGGCGTTATCTTCCGCCCCGCTGAGGAATCCGAGCTGCGGGCCTATATTGCCACCGGTGAGCCTATGGACAAAGCCGGGTCCTACGGTGTTCAGGGCAAGGGCGCGTTACTGGTGGAGCGTCTGGAGGGCGACTTCTTCAACGTCATGGGCCTGCCTGTCCTGCGTCTGAGCCGGATGCTGTCCCAGTTCGGCGTGAAGCTATTGTAATCGATTTCGTTTTAACTTTTTAGAAGGAGAACTTCCTTGAAGGATTTTCTGAAGAATCACGGATTATGGATCCTCTTCGCCGGGGCGGTGATCGCCGTGGCGCTGGCTCTGCTGTCCTATTTCAGCACCAACGCCTCCCCGCTGGTGGATCTGGCCAACACCATTACCAGTCCTTTCCGGGCAGTCTGCACCTCCGTATCTGGCTGGTTCACCGACAAGCAGAATTACTATGAGGACGTCACCGCCCTGAAAGCGGAAAATGAGGCCCTGAAAAAGCAGATCGCGGAAATGGAGGCCACCGTCCGTCAAGGCGAGGCCGCCAGTCAGGAAAATGTATTTCTCCGGGACCTGCTGGACCTGCGTCAGCAGCGCCGGGACCTCAGCGACTTCGAGACCGCCACCGTCACGGAGCGGGGTGTCACCAACTGGACCGCCTCCCTGACGCTGAACAAGGGCACGGCCCACGGCGTGGAGATCGGTGACTGCGTTATCGACGGAAACGCCAGTCTGGTGGGCCGCATCAGCGAGGTGGGCTACAATTGGTCCACGGTTTTGACCGTGATCGACACTGACACCTCCTTGGGCGCCCGTGTCTACCGGACCAAGGACATCGGCATTGCCGGCGGCGATTTCGCCCTGATGGGTGACGGCAAGCTGAAGCTGGATTCCCTCCCCGCCTCCTGCCAGCTGTTGGAGGGCGACCTGGTAGTTACCTCCGGTCTGGGCGGCTATCTGCCCCCGGATCTGGTCATCGGCTCTGTCTCCGAGCTTCGGGCCGACGATTCCGACACCTCTAATTATGCCATCCTCACCCCCGCTGCGGACCTGAACGGTCTCACGGAGGTGTGCATCATCAAATCCTTTGAGATCGTAAGCTGACCGCTTACCGTTCATTCACCATTACAGAAGGGAGGGATTCCCCTTGCTGGCCCGCAGCGCCACGATTTTCAAATGGACTCTGTACACTTTGGCCGGGCTGGTCTGGGCCGTTGTTCAGGCCGCCTTTCTCCAGCGTGTAACCATCTGGGGCGTCATTCCCTTTCTCTATCCCCTGATTGCCGCCCTCCCCGCCACCTTTGAGGGTCCCGCCGCCGGCACGGTCTACGCCCTTGCCTGTGGCGTTTTCTGCGACCTGCTGCTCCCTTCCCCCATTCCCTGCTTTTATACTCTGATCCTCCCCCTTGTGGGCCTCGCCGCCGGACTGCTGTCCCAGAGCCTGATCCCAGCCGGGTATCTCTGCTCTGCCGCCGCGGCTCTGCCCGCCTATCTGCTGACAGGCATCTTCCACTGCATCGTCCTTTGGGCTCAGGGCCATCCCGCATGGGGTGCGGCCATGTCCGTCACCCTGCGGGAGCTGTGCGCCTCCCTGCTGTGGAGCCTGCCTATGACCTGGCTGTTCCGCCGGGTCTATCTCCGCGTTCATGTTGACGATTAAGGACTTTCCACGGAGGTAATCATGAACCAACGCCCCTCCCAACTCACCAGATTCCGCGTCATGGCTGCCATGGCGCTGGCAGTGCTGGCCATTTATCTGGTGGTCCTTTTCAATACCCAGGTTGTTCACCACGAGGAATATCTGGCCAAATCCATTCAGACCATCACCCGCATGGAAAATGTGGAGGCCTCCCGGGGCATCATCACTGACCGCTCCGGCCGGACCCTTGTGACCAACCAATCCACTTACAGCCTGACCTTTGACGCCTCTCTTTTGAAGCCCGGTGAAAACCAGAATGACGCCATCCTCCGTCTGGTCACCCTCTGCCGGGATCAGGGGGTCGCTTGGGAGGATAACCTCCCCCTCTCCCTGGATGGCGCGGCCCATTTCACCGTAGATACCCTTACCGACACGCAGAAGAGCCGCTTTTTCTCCTACCTTCGGGACCTGAAGCCCACACGGGAGCTGCTGGCCGCCTATGTCCGCCAGCACCCGGAGCTGCTGAAGCCCCCCAAGAAGGGGGAAACTGCTCTGGACCCGGCCACCGCCAAGGATACGGAGCTTTTGAAGCAGACCAACAGCGCCGCGCTGACCAATTCCCTCCTGCTGAACGTCGGCGTCACGCCCGCCAAGCTATTCGACTGGATGCGGGAGGATATGAAGCTCTCCGACGATTATTCCGACAGCGACGCCCGCCTGATCTTGGGCGTCCGGTACGAATTGAAGCTGCGGAAGCTGGGCGCCAACAACAACGCCTACGTTCTGGCGCAGAATGTAGACGTGGCTTTCTGCTCCCTCATCAGCGACGGCCAGTTTCAGGGGGCCAAGATCATCCGCTCCTCCGCCCGGCAGTACGCCACCACCTACGCTGCCCATATTTTAGGCACCGTGGGCGGCATCTCCGACTATACCGATGATTTGAAGGAGCGTGGCTACCGGATGGATGACACCATCGGCCTCTCTGGTGCAGAAGCCGCCTTTGAGGACTACCTCCGGGGTACGGATGGCAAGCGAATGATCTCTGTCAACAGCGACGGAAAGATCACCGGTGAATATTATAGTGTAGAGCCCCGCTCCGGCTATACCGTGGAGCTGACGGTGGATCTCAAGCTCCAGCAGGCGGTGGAGGATACTTTGGCCGTCAAGGTAGCCCAGTTAAACCAGAAAGACCAGCTGGACAGCCGGGGTGCTGCCGCCGCTGTGATCAAGGTCGGCACCGGCGAAATTCTGGCACTGGCCTCCTGCCCTTCCTATGACCTCTCCACCTGGCGGAAGGACTTTGCGGAGCTGCGGGACGATCCCGCCAAGCCCCTGACCAACCGCGCCACCAACAGCACCTACGCCCCCGGCTCTACCTTGAAGCCCGCCACCGCCGTGGCGGCTCTGGAATCCGGCGTTACCACCACAACAGAAACGGTGTTTGACCCCGGCTACTGGAAATACCCCAGTGCCACTTGGGAAAACAAAACGAATTGCTGGAAGCGCAGCGGACACGGCAAAATGAATGTCACCAGCGCCATCACCAATTCCTGCAACACCTATTTCATGGAAATGGGCTACCGCATGGGACTGGACACACTGAACGAATACTATTCCGCTCTGGGCCTCGGCGAGCCCACCGGCATTGAGGTCGGTGAAAGCACAGGCCGACAGGCCGTCAACGAAAGCGGCCAGGATCAGGCCCCGTGGGCAGCTTTCGGCCAGGCCAATCAGGAATATACCCCGTTGCAGCTTGCCAACTACATTGCTACTCTTGTCTCTGGTGGCAAGCATTACCCCGCCCATTTGTTGAAAAACGTCAAGTCCTATGATAACTCTGAGATCATCGCCACCGGCGACACAGAACCCCTCAACACCCTGAACATCAGCGATTCCACCCTGCAAGCTGTGAAAAAAGGTATGCTGGGCTACACCACCAACGGCGGCTCCGTGGCCGGTCCCTTCCAGAACTGCGTGGTCTCCGCCGGTGCGAAAACCGGTACCGCCCAGATCGGCGGCTCCATGAAAAACGGCGTGTTCGTAGCCTTCGCACCCTATGACGAGCCGGAGATCGCCGTAGCTTTGGTATTGGAAAAGGCTGACGCCGGCGCGGTTCTGGCCACCACCGCTGTGGACATTATCAACGCTTACTTTGACCGGGAGGACACGGCGTCCATTCTCCCGGAAAATCAACTGATTCCTTGATTCGGAGGTCTCTCCCATGCGTGATCCCTTTGTGTTCGACTCCCGCAGCGAGTTCTGTAAAAAGCCCTTTGGCGCTGTCCCTTGCGGCAGCGAGGTCGTATTTCATGTCCGTCCCCTCACCCGGGATGGCTATTCCCGCTGTGTCCTGGTGGCGCGGCGGGAATTTTCCGGTGAAGAGATCCAGATGGAGCTTCTGCCGGAGGCTGTGGACGGTGAGCGTACCCGCTTCACCGGCATCCTCACCGCCCCCACAGAGCCGGAGCTGCTCTGGTATCATTTCCGCCTGATCCGCTCCGATGGCTCCACGGCCCTGTTGGATCAATCCGGCTGGCAGGAGACCGGGGAGATCCAAAGCTGGCAGCTCACCGTCTACGAGAAAACAGCCACCCCTCTGTGGTTTGGCGGCGGTGTGGTCTATCAGATCTTCCCGGACCGCTTCTGCCGTCTTTCCCTCCCGGACCCCACCGGTCTGGTGGGAAACCGTTGGGTCCATGAGAATTGGAACGACCAGCCCGTTTGGGCGCCGGACCCAGACGGCGAGGTACGAAACCGGGACTTTTTCGGCGGCTCTCTCAATGGCATCACCGCCAAGCTGGATGATCTGGCCGCTCTGGGCGTCACCGTGCTGTACCTGAATCCCATTTTTGAATCCGCCTCCAACCACCGCTACAACACAGCCGACTACCTTCACATCGACCCCATGCTGGGCACCGAGGAGGATTTCCGCCGCCTTTGCCGGGAAGCAAAACAGCGTGGCATCCGGGTGATTTTAGACGGTGTATTCAACCACACCGGCTCTCAAAGCCGCTACTTCAACGCCGACGGCTTCTATCCCGGCGTAGGCGCGGCCCAAAGCACTGATTCCCCTTATTTCAACTGGTTTTCCTTCCATCCCTGGCCTACGGATTATGACGCCTGGTGGGGGATCATGACGCTGCCTGCCGTTCAGGAGAACGAGCCGGACTACCGGGACTTCATCATCCGGGGACAGGACTCCGTGGTGCGTCACTGGCTCCGGGCCGGGGCCTCCGGTTGGCGGCTGGACGTAGCCGATGAGCTGCCGGATGACTTTATTGCCGAAATTCGTACCGCTATGGAGGAAACCGCCCCGGACAGCTTTCTTTTGGGCGAGGTCTGGGAGGACGCCACCACCAAGGTGGCCTACTCCCAGCGGCGGCGCTATCTGCTTGGCCACGAGCTGCACGGCGTGATGAACTACCCCTTCCGCACGGCGCTCATCGCCTACCTGCGAGGCGGGGATGCCGACGATTTCCGGGAAACACTGGAAGCCCTCCGGGAAAACTACCCGCCGGAGGCATTCCTCTCCCTGATGAACTTCCTTGGCACCCACGATACCCCTCGCATCCTTACCGTTTTAGGCGCAGACAACGTACCGGACAGCAAGGCAGACCGGGCAGCGTACTGCCTCTCCCCCGCCCAGCGCCAGATTGGCCTGGAGCGGCTGCGGCTGGCAGCACTGATCCTCTTTACCTTCCCCGGCGCGCCCACCGTCTATTACGGAGATGAAGCTGCTATGGAGGGTTGGGAAGATCCCTTTAACCGGGCCGGCTATCCTTGGGAGCAGGAAGATACTGATCTCAAAGCGCACTTTGCGGAACTGGCCCGGTTCCGGCGCTCCTTCCCGGCACTGCAAGCCGGCGTTCTTCATTGGATCTGGACCTCCGGTCCCCTGCTGATCTTTGCCCGGGAGCTGGATGGTCAGCTTCTGACCACCGTGGTCAATGCCGCTGATGTGTCTCAGGCCTTATCGCTGCCCTGGTCTGCTCCGCCTGCCCGGGATCTGCTTACCAGTCAGCGCTTCATCCCAACTGACAATGCAATTTCCTTGACATTGCCGCCCCGCAGCGGATTGCTGCTGCAAACCGATCTGCCGTGAAGCGCTCTCGCTTCCGCTTCATGTTTCACGTGAAACAACTCCGCTGACTTTTGTCAGCGGAGTTTCCTTTACAGCCGCCGCCAACAAAATGTTTCACGTGAAACCAGTAAAATCTGAGTTTCCCAAAAATTGTTTTTATAAAAAATACTGCAAAACCGCATTTTTTTACAGGAACGCCTTGAAACACTGCAGGCTCCTTGTTATAATACTATTTGCTGAGTCATTGCACCGCAATGCTCCACGGCACTTATGCCGTGCATCAAACAGGGCTGTGGCCCGGAAAGCAGGTGGCCTGTGGCAAAAATCATTTCCATCGTAAACCAAAAAGGCGGCGTGGGCAAAACCACCACCTGTGTCAATCTGGCGGCAGCACTGGCGGAGCAGGGCAAGCGCGTCTTGCTTTGCGACTTTGACCCACAGGCCAATTCCACTTCCGGCATGGGCGTGGACAAAACCGTTTCCAAAGGCATTTACGAGGTGCTGGTCTCCGATGTGCCCGCCGCAGACGCGGTGGTGCACACCCGATACGGAGACGTACTTCCCTCCAACAAGGCACTGGCCGGCGCCGGCATTGAGCTCATCGGCATGGACCGCCGCGAATTTCTTCTGAAGGACGCGCTGGACCAGCTGGCGGCGGAATATGACTTCATTTTCATTGACTGCCCGCCGTCTTTGGAGCTTTTGACGCTGAACGCCCTCTGTGCTGCTGACAGCATTTTGGTTCCGGTTCAGGGCGAGTATTTCGCTCTGGAAGGTCTCAGCGACCTGATGAACACGGTTCGCATTGTGCGGCGCTCTTTGAACCCGAAGCTGGCGCTGGAAGGCGTTCTGCTGACCATGTTCGACGGGCGCACCAATCTGGCCATGCAGGTGGCGGAAGAGGTCAAGCACTACTTCCCCGGCAAGGTCTACGCCACAGTGATCCCCCGGAACGTCCGGCTCTCTGAGGCGCCCAGCCACGGAAAGCCCATCACGGCCTATGACCGCACCTCCCGCGGTGCGGAGGCCTATCAGGCACTCGCAGTCGAGTTCCTGAAAAAACAGTAGAAAGGAGCGTTTCTATGGCATCAAAAAAGCCCTCTGGTCTCGGCAGAGGACTCGGCGCCCTCTTAGGCGACGATGTGATGAAAACCGAGTCCAGCGGCAGTCTGTCACTTCCCATTTCACAGGTGGAGACCTGCTCATCACAGCCCCGGAAGCGCTTTGATGATGAATCTCTCCAGGAACTGGCGGATTCCATTTCCCAGCACGGCATTATTCAACCGTTGACCGTGCGAAAGCTGTCATCCGGCTACTATCAGATCATTGCCGGAGAACGCCGCTGGCGGGCAGCCCGGCTGGCGGGCTTACAGGAGATTCCGGTCATCGTGATCGAGGCCGATGACCGCAAGGCGGCCGAGCTGGCCATGATTGAAAACCTCCAGCGAGAAGACCTGAATCCCATGGAAGAAGCCGCCGGTTTTCAGTCATTGATCGAATCCTACCACATGACGCAGGAGGAAGCCGCCCAGCGGGTAGGCAAATCCCGCAGCGCCGTGACCAATGCCCTGCGGCTGCTGGGACTGACGCCCTCCGTCCGAAAGCTGGTGGAGGAGGGCAAACTCTCCGCCGGTCACGCCCGGGCTTTGGTTCCCCTCTCCCCTTCCCTGCAGGAAAGCGCAGCCAACGCCATTGTCAGCGGCGGACTTTCCGTCCGGCAGACAGAGGCTCTGGTCAAACGGCTTTCCGCTGAGAAGAAAGAGGCGCAGGTCAAAGATCCTGACGAGGTGGATTATCTGGCAGAGGCCCAAAATGAGTTGAAGGCCCGGCTGTGCCGCGGTGTGAAGATCGTTCCCGGCCGTAAAAAAGGTCGGATTGAGCTGGAATATTACGGCGTGGACGATCTGAATGACCTGCTGGACGCTTTGGCTGTCATCAAGGTCTCACAATTAAAGAAAGGACCTCAGGCATGAAATTTGAAAAACGAGCTGACGGAGGCGAGGTGACGCCCGCATCCTCAGAAACGCCGGAAACCGGCAAGAAGCCCGTTATCATCTATATTCTGATCCTGTTCCTGGCGGCATTTCTGCTGATGTTTCTCTCCATGCTGTCCCATCAGCGGAGCAACACGGAGGCACTGGGACAATTACAGAATTCCGTCTCCGCCATTCAGGAGATCCAGGCAACACAGGAGCAGATCATCGAGCTGCAGAAGCGGCTGGATAAAACAGAAACAGAACGGGATGAGGCCAAGGAGGAACTGAAGGTCATTTCCGACAGCATCTCCGATCTGGAGAAAACGTCTCAGGCGCTGATGGCCCTCTACAATCTTCAGCAGGAGTATCTCACCGGAAATCTGGACGGCTGCCTCCTGACCCTTCAGGAGATCAGCGACCAGCATCTGGACGAGCTTCTGCCCAGCACCAATACGGAAGGCGTTACGCCTCCGGCCCAGCGGTATCAGGAATTAAAAGAAGCGATCTTAAACAAGTAAACATTATCATTACAATTATTTCGATCAAATCGATCAAGGAGAATGAACTATGCTCGACATTAAGTTTATCCGGGAAAATCCCGACATTGTGAAGGAAAACATCAAGAAGAAGTTCCAGGACGAGAAAATCCCGATGGTCGATGAGGTCATCGAGTTCGACGCGAAGTACCGCGCTGCAAAGACCCGCTGCGACGAGCTGCGCGCTCAGCGCAACAAGAAGTCCAAGGAGATCGGCGGTCTGATGGCCAAGGGTCAGAAGGACGAGGCCGAGAAGGTCAAGGCAGAGGTCAAGGCGATGGCCGACGAGATGACCAGACTCGAAGAGGACGAGAAGGTCTTTGCTGAGGAAGTCAAGAATCGCATGATGGTCATCCCGAACATCATTGATCCCACCGTTCCGATAGGCAAGGACGACAGCGAAAACGTTGAAATAAGAAAATGGGGCGAACCTACTAAATTTGACTTTGAACCGCTGGCACACTGGGATATCGGCAAGAACCTGAATATTCTTGACCCTGAAACAGCTGCAAAGGTAACAGGTGCAAGATTCCATTTTTACAGAGGACTTGGTGCAAGACTTGAAAGAGCTATCATTTCATATTTCCTTGATACTCATACAGAAAACGGCTACACAGAAATCCTTCCGCCTTACATGGTTAACAGAGCATCAATGACAGGTACAGGTCAGCTTCCTAAGTTTGAAGAAGACGCTTTCAGAGTTGCAAACAATGATTATTTCCTCATTCCGACAGCAGAAGTTCCTGTAACAAATATGCACAGAGATGAGATTTTACAGGGTGCAAACCTTCCTATCAAATACTGTGCTTACTCAGCTTGTTTCAGAGCCGAAGCAGGAAGTGCCGGCAGAGACCAGAGAGGACTTATCCGTCAGCACCAGTTCAACAAGGTAGAGCTTGTTAAGTTTGTTAAGCCGGAAACTTCATATGACGAACTCGAAAAGCTGACAAATGATGCTGAAAAGGTTCTTCAGGGACTTGGTCTTCCTTACAGAGTTGTTGCACTTTCAACAGGCGACATCGGATTCTCAAGTGCCAAAACTTATGATATTGAAGTTTGGATGCCTTCATACAACAGATATGTTGAGATTTCAAGCTGTTCAAACTTTGAGGATTATCAGGCAAGACGTGCAGGAATCCGTTACAAGGACAGCCCGAAGGATAAGGCACAGTTTGTACATACACTTAACGGTTCAGGCGTTGCAGTCGGAAGAACAGTTGCCGCTATTCTGGAGAATTACCAGAATGCAGATGGTTCTGTAACAGTTCCGGAATTACTTGTTCCGTTCATGAAAACAGATGTTATAAAATAATTTATTAAGAGGACGCTTTCGGGCGTCCTTTTTTATAGTGTGATTTGTGGAATGAAATAAACTGTATTATCTTAAATATTTTAGTAAGCGGTCGAGCCATTATGTTATATGTCTAACAACATTATATTATCTTAAACATTTTAGTAACTTGTCGGGCCTTATCATTATTAATCTCTAAAATGAGCCACGTCTAAAACTTTCTTCAGAAAGCGGTCGAGCCTTATCTTCATTAATACCTAAATTATTTAAAAATTCTTTTATATTATCTGGATTTACTTGATGGAAGGCTTCTAGAGCTGTTACATTTCTTGATGCTGATAAAGCATTTTTCATGGTCATAATACCTTTATAACTCATATCCCAGTTGTTAATATAAATACCTTGATTGTATCCATATCTAAAGTCAATAAACATTTGACCAGTGGAAGCATTATTATATTCGATTAAAGGTCCATAGTCGATAAGTGGTTTGGCGGTTGAACCAATTTGTCTACGATAATATTGTTTTTTATTACCAGTACCATAACTTGCCGCACGGTTTGTACCACTTGCAACATAGTTTCTTCCAGCACCTAATCCTTTAATAGAGCCATCACTTACCGAAAGAATAGATAAGCCCATTTGAACTTTATCATCTTTGAAAGCTCCTGGAATACTACCATTTTGAATACCGTTAATCATGTCTTGAACACTTTTATTAAATGTTGTCTTAATTTGATAACTTCCTTTATAAACATCAATACCTAAACGGTCTTTTACTTCACTTGTAACATAATCAATTAAAGCTTGATAAGGATTTGATGAAGCCGCATTGCTTTGTTCTTTTACTAAATTTTTAACATGAATGCTTTGTGCGTCTTTCATTTCTGTTTCTGTAATATAACCATGACGATACATCAAACTTAAAACGGTATTTTTTCTATCGTTTGAATCTTCAGGATTTAAGTAAGGATTGTACGCAACAGGGCTATTATACATTCCTACTATCATAGCTGCTTCTGGTAAAGATAAATCAGAAACAGATTTACCGAAGAAATATTGACTCGCTTGTTCAACCCCTTCAATAGAAGCATAGTTAGAACCACCACTTGCAAACCAACCGGTATTTAAATACATTTCCAAAATTTGTTCTTTGGTAAAGTTCTTTTCAATTTTGAAAACAGCCATATAAATATCGGTAAACTTACGAATGATACCTTCAATACCACTATCTACAGAACTTTTAGTAACATAGTTTTTGGCAAGTTGCATGGTAATTGTAGAAGCACCACCGGCCCCAGATTGGCCCATAACTTGACCCATACTTGCTTTTAAAAATCTCGCTGCGTCAAAACCACTATGTTGAAAGAATCTTGAGTCTTCCGTTGCTACTAAAGCGTCTACTAAAACTTGAGGATAATCTTCATAGTTTTTAATAACTCTGTTTTCACTACCGATACGAGTAATTTCTTCCCCATTATCCCAAGTGATAACGGAAGCTTCTTTAAAATATAAATTTTCTTGGGTAAATTCTGGCGCTGTGAAAATAATATAAAGCCCAAAAGAAATCATCACTGTAGCTATCAAAATACCAATACTAATTAAAGTAATTAGAATAATGTTGCCAACTTTTTTCTTGTTTTTTCTTCGGCTTTTTTTATCTTTTTTTAAATTATCTTTTATTTTTTTTACACTGTTTAATTTTAATTTTTTCTTTTGTGTCGTAGCCATTACAAACACTCTCCTTTTAAATATATTTCATCGACAATTTTTAAATAATCTAAAGGTGGATAAAAACCTTCTTTAATTATTTTACCATATTTTTCTAAATATGAATATGGAATACTTTTTCTTTCATAAGTATTTAAAAATGATACTAAATCTTCACCTTTTAAAAGAAAAATTTGATTATGACGAATATATGATGTTAAAAGAAAATAATCAGCAAGCCTCAATACTTAATCACGATTTCAAAGAACATATAGGTGCTTTAAGCTCTTTAATCGGAGCTGATAATGAAACCGCTCAGGAATATATAAAATCTATTTGCGGCAAATTTTCTCAGCCTAAATTTATTGAATATTCAGATAATAAAATCTTAAATGTGCTTTTATCTAAGAAGAAAGAAGAATGTGAAAATCAAAATATACAATTTTTGATAGATCCCATACGAGCCGAGCTGTCGTTTTTTAACGATATGGATATTGTAACTATATTTTCTAATTTAATAAATAATGCTATGGAAAGCTGCGCCCATTCATCAGAGAAAAAAATTTATTTGAATATACATACTGAAAATCAAAATTTTATAGTTATAAAGATAGAAAATACATCAGATATAGAGCCTATTGTAATAAACGGCAGACTAAAAACTCACAAGGATAATGCGAAGCTGCACGGTATAGGAATGAACAGTATCAGCAGAGCATTATCAGCTTATAATGGTTCTTTGGATTGGAAATATAACAAAGAACAAAAGATATTTTCCACAACGATAATAATACAAAATTTAACCGCTTAGGCAAATATACGACCGCTTAGGCAATTTGGGTTGACTTAAATAACATTATTTGCTAAAATAATTTCATCAAAAGAGAAGGAGGAATTTACTATGCTATTAAGTAGAGCAAAAAAGTTGTGTCAAAAAGGAGCGTCATTTGCAATCAAGGCATTGCCTGTTATTGTACCTGCATTTCTTCTTTTTCACACAAACTCAACCTGCTGTATTGTAAACGGTCAGCCGACGCCGCCGAACAGCATAAAAAAGTACAGAAAGTTTTAAGCTATGATACATAAAATTTCAGAGAAAGCAATTATGTATGCAATCCTCAATAACTACATAAAACAGGAACAATATGACGAATATGTATATGCCCTTGAAATTATCTTAAATATATTGATTACAGATATTACTATGATAATTATAGGACTTGCTATGGGTATGATATGGGAATGTATTTTATTCTGGCTCGTATATAAAATCTTGCGTAAATATTGCGGAGGGTATCATTTCTCAACATCGCTGAAATGTTATTTATCATCTTGCATTATGTGTCCGGTTGTATTGGCAGTTGTAAGGTATGTTCCGTACAGTATGACCGTATGGGGCTTGCTTACCTTAACAGCGCTGATAATACTTTCTATTCTTTCACCTGTTGAAGCGGCGAACAAGCCGCTTGACGAAAAAGAACAGCGGATAT
>ERZ827156.2279-NODE-2279-length-20198-cov-3.540088_pt1:2500-20198 | contig 20198 bp, 10 predicted proteins | sample MGYA00519919_ERZ827156 | MGnify/ENA primary metagenome ERZ827156 (study PRJEB31778, sample SAMEA3449269) | human gut metagenome | biome: human gut; feature: human-associated habitat; material: faeces | place: United Kingdom | collected 2010/2012 ...
AAACTTAAAAAGTAAGAAGGCTGCTTGTTCACGGCTATTATACATTCCGTTGTCAGAATCAAAAAAATGTTATATCTATCCATATGGATATTTTTTTATATGAAGTCAGAATGTCATAGATAGAGAAAGATTCTTCTATCGAAATCTTCTTTTTATATGAAAACAATAATCAATATGAATTGAGCTTGTGGTCTGGAATAAAAAAAAGATATTTCAAATGTCTTTTATCTTATATGTCTTAGAATGTGACTTCGAAGCAACTTTTCTGCAAAAGAAGAGAATAGTAATTTATTCCTAGAAATAGAAAAAATTAGGAGCAAGAAGATTTAAGCAGAAATCTCAACAGATTTTCTCGGAATTCGTAGAAAAAGAAATACTCAAATGAAACAAAAAAGCAGATCCACTATTCCAATTTCATCTATATCGGGTTTTAATATCAGAATAGTGGATCTAGTCATGATCCAATGGGTTAGGTCCACTTACTTTTTCTTTAGTTAATTTAGAATCAAATTTTTCAAATTGATTTGATTGGAATAATGTAAAAAAGTCAAAATGGGGGATTTAAGATAAGAGCCAACCTGTCATTATTAATTAGAATATAAAATCAAAATTTCAACTTTGATAACTATATAGAATATACGATAGTAGAAATCATTAGAATATAAAAAATAGAATTAATTCTATTTTTTCTTACTTTACTATTCCAAATATTAAAAATCTCTCTGAAAATAGAAATACTACCATCAGATTTCTATGAAAAAGACCAAAAGCCCCCTATCGGATTTGAACCGACGACTTACGCCTTACCATGGCGTTACTCTACCACTGAGTTAAAAGGGCTTATTAAATTTACTTCAATTTCTGAATGAATCCCTATCCGCATAAAAAAAGGGATCCGCGGAAATAAATTCGAAATCAAATAGATGGAAAGGAAATAGATTCTAATAGAATTAGAATATAGACTAGACTCCTAGTAGTTCGTTCATAAATGAGAAATTGGAGTTACCTAGGGGATATAGTCTAAACTCGGGACTAAACTAGTAAATGAAATGCAATCATAGGTAAAAATGGTGGAGTGCTATTGAATTTTATAAATATTAATGCAATGAATTCTTTCAAGCCAGACCCTAATTTAATTCACCACCATCATAACAAAATAGATTTGATGAATAGATATACATGTACCTGACAATTTACCATAGATGGAACATATTTCATCGAATTCCTGATAAAGAAATTATCTTTGTTCCCTGAACCAAATTGAAGTCTTACAAAGAATTTTTATAACTTGTGCCTATGGCTCTTCTCCGATTTCGAGGTTTATCCTTTGGTAATTTCTTAACAGAAGATAGAGATATACCTACCTATCTTACTAATTAACAATGAGTAAATTAATGAATGAAAGCGGCAAAAAGGAATCTTTTCTATTCTTTTGGATTACTTATTTATCTTCGATTTTTTTTTATTAATAATATTATTATTAAATTAATCTTAAATAATTAATTATTTAAGATTCTAAGATTAGAATTGCTATTTATTCTATTTATTATTATTTAATTATTTATATAATAAATAGAATTCGAAAGTTTAACGAATAATGGACATTAAGGCGATTAAAATGAATGATTTAGGAATTCAAATAATAAATCCAAAAATTCTATTGGATCGGGGAAAGACGAAAAGATGACTAGAATCTAGTCATATTATTTCGTTATATTGACAATTGCGCTATATTACTATATAATATGAGCATAGTATGGGCACAGTTGGAAACTATGCCCCCATCGTCTAGTGGTTCAGGACATCTCTCTTTCAAGGAGGCAGCGGGGATTCGACTTCCCCTGGGGGTAGGGTATTACGAAAGGAAGTCGTCATGGCTTATTAATTATTACTAAGCCTGGAATTGATTCTTCCTGGGTCGATGCCCGAGCGGTTAATGGGGACGGACTGTAAATTCGTTGGCAATATGTCTACGCTGGTTCAAATCCAGCTCGGCCCAATAACAATAATTCACGGATCCGCCATGAAATGATAGAACCTTTTATTCTTATACTATTCTCCCGACGAAAGGCCCGACGCGGAAAAAGTAAAAATTTATGATATATCTCGACCTGTTATTTATTTCTATTTGATTTACTCTAAATTTTTCTCACAAATTATTATTTTGCTAATGATCTAAAATCCTATCAGGATTTGTAAATAGAGGGTCTAACAAAAAGAGTAATCTAAAGAAAAAAGAATCCTTTTCTCATTCAAAGATTTATTATCATTTGATTTGAAATAACCAAAAGATAACTAAAAATCCCTTCCATTATTACTAATTACGAAAGTGTATAGCCGCCTGGGTATCATATAGATACCCCCCTCTCTGTTACAGCGCGTCGATTCGAAGCTAAAATCGAAATAGCTAAATACTAAATAAGGGAGATTTGAATGAAATCATACGAATATGTGTATGTTGGTGTCCACTTTATTTCATTTTCCTGGGATTGTAGTTCAATTGGTCAGAGCACCGCCCTGTCAAGGCGGAAGCTGCGGGTTCGAGCCCCGTCAGTCCCGGTGCATCCAACTCCAATGATGTAAAAAAAATACATCAATTAGTTTGGAAATAGGACAAGAAATAGAAAGATTTCATCCCCAAGGGGGTGGATGCCTCTTCTTAATTTTTATTCCTATTTTTTCTCAAAGCAAATACAAATAGGTCATTTTTTTCCTCAAACAATCGCTATTAATAGCGACATACACGTAGATGGATTAGTACAAGTCCGGATCCGTCTAATAAAATTGAATCGAGTGTCCGCTCTTTCCCGGCAGTCCATACACAAGTGGGTGGAGTTTCCATTTGTACGCAACAAAATTGAATTACTACAATACTTTTCAGATTAAAAGATCTTCTTTTTTGGCTACAAGTTTATGTAACCTCAATTATTAATTGGAATTTCAAACAATCTATGGCATTCAAATTGCCCGCTGTGGTTTTGATAGATTTTTTGACTTCTATTCATAATAGAAGGAGGGGAATATTAACAAAAGAAAGAGTCAAATTAATAAGAATACCGCATGAATAGTTTTTTTTCAGGTTTCCGCCGAAGAAAAAAACAAACTAGAAAGAATTTGGTAGAATTTTTGATCTTTGTTTTTGATACTGTATTGGACGTTATTCCACTTTTTTGTTTTCTAATAAGCTTAGAATTCGATCATTCAAAATGAAAGTTTAGAACGGAATTCCTTTTTCTACATTTTTTCTATTGTTTGTTTGGGTTTGTTCCCAACCAATGTAGATCGAACCGCGGTTAGACGATACTGTTCAGATAATTGAAGGCGCTATCTTTTTAAAAGAACGAATACGAATGGAAAAGAAAAAAATAATGAAATTAAAGTAATCAACTTGTAGATTCGAGTAGATTGGATCAGTAGTCCATTTTTGGATTCGTTATGTAGAAACCAGCTTTCTATGTTATACTATTCAATTCTCGACAATGAATCGATTTGATAGGTCAGATATTGTTATTCATGATATTCATCTGATTCGATATCATCGAGATGGAATTCATCCTATGAATTCCGAGGCAAAGAGTTTATCATCTCTATGGGATTAAATCCCGAGTTATTGCGAAGTAAAAAAAAAACGATGAGATTATGGAAGTAAATATTCTCGCATTTATTGCTACTGCGCTCTTCATTCTAGTTCCTACTGCTTTTTTACTTATAATTTATGTAAAAACTGTTAGTCAAAGTGATTAATTTGAATAAAACTTGACTTCTTAGTTCTCATCAATATGAACGATTAAAGAAAAAATGAAAAAAAATTCCAATTGCGTGTCTTAGATGAAATGAACAAATTAGACTAACTAGTATCTAGTGAATAAGATCTGACAGTACGGTAGAAAGAACTATATAGTTCTTTTTACCATACTATCGATTTTTTTTATTCGAATTTCGAAAGAATTCCGTTGGAATACATTTCTGATTATCTCTTATTAGTTGGATTTCGTGTTCTTTCGAAACAGGAATAAGAGAGGAAATTTTTTTTATTATGTATTATGATTCAATTTGAAAAATTTTCATATTCATATATTATTTCTAGAATTCATTATTCCACTTGAATCCAATAGAATAATTTGTAAATAAAGATAGTTGAATTTGAATTTCAATCGTTAATTTGAAAAGTTTTTTGCAGGGAGATCCGGAAAAAATTTGATACAATTTAACTTCTCAACTTAACTTGTACTCTTAAAGTCCACTTCTTCCCCACACTACGAGTGAAAGTGAAAATGTAAAGATTACCATTAAAGCAGCCCAAGCGAGACTTACTATATCCATGTGAATTATGCCCCTCTATCTCTAGGAATTTGAAAGAATTTTTACATTATTGTTCAATAAATATAATCTAAATTATAGTCGAATCTTTGTCACGGAGTCAAAAAAAAGATTCTGTCCAATACCATTGATTAAAAACAATCCAAAATTTCAATTAATTTGAAGAAGTTCTTATAGAATTCTTCGTAGAATCAGCAAACATTAAGCACAAGCAAAACAAAATACGCAGGGACATATCAAGTAGAAGTATCAAGAGCCTTTCCCGTCACATTTCTCCGTTGTGCACAAAGTTATACGAGCAAAGAGAGTACGGTATTTTGCGTCTTTTGTTGATCAGGCGACACCCGGATTTGAACCGGGGGGAAAAGGATTTGCAGTCCCCCGCCTTACCGCTCGGCCATGTCGCCAAATTGATAAAAAAGAAAGGAAAAGAGACCACCCCATCCCAGCTCGGTGGTACTAAAACTTGCATCTTAACTCCCATTTAAATTTTCTTAACCTTAATTCCCCTCAAAAAATCCTAAAATCAAAGGCTTGAATCCATCTCTTCACTTACTTTTGTCTAATATCTCAAACCATACATTATCCAAATGGAAATTCTGTTCTCTTTTTATTGACTATTGATATTGAAAGGAAAAAAGAAATCTTAATTTTCAGTTCCCAAAAATAAACAAATTCGAACCATTAACCAGTGGCTGTGAATTCCCGAACGATTCTTGGATTTGAACCTAAAATTGTAGTTTTTTATGATATAAGAAAATCAAAGTTGATACGTAATTAAATGGATTCTTTTCAATAAAAGAATCTTTCTCAATTTCAATTATAAGAACAATTTTGAGTATATGGAAGCTAAACCCCAGAACAAAAAAATTCTTACATAGATATCGAATCGGATATCTTATCTATAAGGAGGGCATTTTCCAGTCAATTTTTCATTGAATAATCCAATAGAAAAAAATAGAAATTTTTATTTTGATAGCGCACGACGCGTACTGTGCATAATAGAACTGTAAGCAGAATAGAGCTGTAATAGCAATAAAAAGAGAGACATATAGATAGAGTTGAGTTATATATGCCCATGTTTACTAAGCCTTCTATTATGCACTTTAATCGTATTATATGAACTCTATTAAAAAAAAATATCTCTTTTCTATTTATGTGAATTTTTTTTTCACTGAAGAAGAACAAGGAAATCCAGAAAAAGCTCATTCCTAATCATTCCTAAAAAAACCAGGATATTTTTTGTTTCGGATTATCGGGCCTTTATCTCATTGAACAGATCCAATTCCGAATCCATTTATTTGATTAGTATTCAATCGTACTGAAATATGGAATATCATAATAGTAATATCAGAATACTAATAGCAATAGAATCATTTTTTGTTTTTCGATTCTCCCCAAAGCCCCATAAGTCTAAGTTTAGTTCAGTTGTATCGGTTGCAAATTCCAATTTTAGTAGAAAATGATCTTTATTCCTCTGCTCATACATTCCATATATGGAGTTCGATAAAATTTTATGTTATTCTGTAAACAGAATAGAAATCTCATCATTGCTAGATCAATCTATAGAATTGGATGAAAAACGATCCAATTGTGGGATTTTTAAAAATAACCAGGAAATACAAAATGCTTAAGAATGGAAATGGGGGACTGTCTACCATACCTGGATTTAATCAGATTCAATTTGAAGGGTTTTGTAGGTTTATTGATCAGGGTTTAACAGAAGAGCTTTCTAAGTTTCCAAAAATTGAGGATATAGATGAAGAGATTGAATTTCAATTATTTGCGGAAACATATCAATTAGTCGAACCGAAGAGAAAAAAACAAGGTGCTAGATATCAATCCCGCGCATATTCTTCTAAATTGTATGTATCCGCAGGATTGATTTGGAAAACCGACCGGTATATGCAAGAACAAAAAATTTTTATTGGAAAGATTCCTCTAATGAATTCCCTGGGAACTTTTCTAGTAAATGGAATATACCGAATTGTGGTCAATCAAGTATTGCAAAGTCCCGGCATCTATTATCAGTCAGAATTGGACCATAACGGAATTTCCGTCTATACCGGCATCATAATATCAGATTGGGGAGGAAGATTGGAATTAGAGATTGATAGAAAAGCCAGGATATGGGCTCGTGTGAGTAGGAAACAGAAAATATCTATTCTAGTTCTATTAGCGGCTATGGGTTTGAATCTAAGAGAAATTCTAGAGAATGTGTACTACCCCGAAATTTTCTTGTCTTTCCTGAACGATAAAGAGAAAAAAAAAATGGCTTCCAAAGAAGCCGCCATTTTGGAGTTTTATCAACAATTTACTTGTGTAGGCGGCGATCCGATATTTTCAGAATCTTTATGTGAGGAATTACAAAATAAATTCTTTCAACAAAGATGTGAATTAGGAAGGATTGGTCGATTAAATCTGAACCGGAGATTGAATCTTGATATGCCTCATAACAATCCATTTTTGTTACCACGAGATATATTGTCAGCCGCGGATCATTTGATTGGAATTAAATTTGGAATGGGTACAGTTGACGATATGAATCATTTAAAAAATAAGCGTATCCGTTCTGTAGCGGATCTCTTACAAGATCAATTCGGATTGGCTCTAGTTCGTTTAGAAAATGTGGTTAGAGGAACTATATGTGGAGCAATTCAAAATAAATTGATACCGACCCCCCAAAATTTGGTAACTTCGACTTCATTAACAACCGACTTTGAATCCTTTTTGGGATTGCATCCATTATCTCAAGTTTTGGATCGAACCAATCCATTGACACAAATAGTTCATGGGAGAAAGTTGAGTTATTTGGGTCCGGGGGGGTTGAAGGCGCGAACTGCCAGTTTTCGGATACGCGATATCCATCCTAGTCACTATGGACGCATTTGCCCAATTGACACGTCTGAAGGAATCAAGGTTGGGCTTATTGGATCCTTATCAATTCATGCCAAGCTTGATCCTTGGGGGTCTTTAGAAAGCCCGTTTTATGAAATCTCGGACCGAGCAAAAAAAAAACGGATGCTTTTTTTATCCCCAAATAGAGACGAATACTCTATGGTAGCGGTAGGAAATTCGTTGGCGATCACTCGAGGTGTTCAAGAAGAGCAGGTTGTTCCGGCTCGATACCGTCAAGAATTCCTGACTATTTCGTGGGAACAGGCTCATTTTCGAAGTATTTTTCCCTTCCAATACTTTTCGGTTGGGCCTTCCCTCATTCCGTTTATCGAGCATAATGATGCGAATCGAGCTTTGATGAGTTCTAATATGCAACGTCAAGCAGTTCCGCTTTCTCGGTCCGAGAAGTGCATTGTTGGAACTGGATTGGAACGCCAAGTTGCCCTCGATTCAGGGGCCACCACTATAGCCGAACACGAGGGAAAGGTAATTTTTACCGAGATTGATAAGATCCTTTTATTGGGCAATGGGGAGACTCTAAACATTCCATTAGTTATGTATCAACGTTCCAACAAAAATACTTGTATGCACCAAAAACCTCGGCGGGTTCCACGGGGTAAATCCATTAAAAAAGGACAAATTTTAGCAGAAGGAGCTGCTACAGTTGGGGGCGAACTTGCTTTAGGAAAAAACGTATTAGTAGCTTATATGCCATGGGAAGGTTACAATTTTGAAGATGCGGTTCTCATTAGCGAACGTCTGGTATATGAAGATATTTTTACTTCGTTTGACATACGGAAATATGAACTTCAAACTGAGGCGACAAGCGAAGGACCTGAAAGGATCACTAGAGAAATACCACATTTAGAAGCCCATTTACTCCGAAATTTAGGCAAAAATGGAATTGTGATGGTGGGATCTTGGGTCGAGACAGGGGATATTTTAGTAGGTAAATTAACGCCTCAAAGCGCGAACGAATCATTGTATGACCCGGAAGATAGATTATTACGAGCTATCCTTGGAATTCAGGTATCCACTTCAAAGGAAACCTGCCTAAAACTACCTATAGGTGGTAGGGGTCGAGTTATTGATGTGAGATGGGAAGTGAGGAAAAAGAAAAAGGGGGAGTCCGGCGATAATGAAGAAATAGTTCGTATATATATATTACAAAAACGTGAAATCAAAGTCGGCGATAAAGTAGCTGGCAGACATGGGAATAAAGGCATCGTTTCCAAAATTTTGCCTAGACAAGATATGCCTTATTTGCAAGATGGAACACCTGTTGATATGGTCTTCAACCCGTTAGGGGTGCCTTCGCGAATGAATGTAGGACAGATATTTGAATGCTCTCTTGGGTTAGCGGGAGGGCTGCTAGATACCCATTATCGCATAGCACCGTTTGATGAGAGATATGAGCAAGAGGCTTCAAGAAAACTAGTGTTTTCTGAATTATATGAAGCCAGTAAACAAACAGCAAATCCGTGGGTATTTGAACCCGAATACCCGGGAAAAACTATAATATTTGATGGAAGAACGGGAGATCCTTTTGAACGGCCTGTTATAATAGGAAAGTCTTATATATTAAAGTTAATTCATCAAGTTGATGATAAAATACATGCACGGTCCAGTGGGCCTTATGCACATGTTACACAACAACCCGTTAGAGGGAGGGCAAAAAAAGGGGGTCAACGGGTAGGAGAAATGGAGGTTTGGGCTCTAGAGGGATTTGGTGTTTCTCATATTTTACAAGAGATGCTTACTTATAAATCGGATCATATGCGAGCTCGCGAAGGACTTCTCGGTACTATGCTTAGTGGAAGGGCCGTACCTAAACCGAAAGGTGCTCCAGAATCCTTTCGATTGCTCGTTCGAGAATTACGATCTTTGGCTTTGGAATTGAATCATTTCCTTGTATCTGAGAAGAACTTCCGGATTACTAGGAAGGTAGCTTAATCGCAATGAATCAGAATTTTTCTTCTATGATCGATCGGTATAAACATCAACAACTCCGAATTGGATCGGTTTCGCCTCAAAAAATAAGTGCTTGGTCCAAAAAAATCCTCCCTAATGGAGAGATTGTTGGAGAGGTGACAAAACCCTCTACTTATCATTACAAAACGAAGCAACCCCACAAAGGGGGGTTGTTTTGTGAAAGAATTTTTGGCCCACTAAAAAGTGGAATTTGCGCTTGTGGGAATTATCGAGTAATCGGAGATCGAAAAAAACAAAAAAAATTTTGTGAACAATGCGGAGTTGAATTTGTTGATTCTCGGATACGAAGGTATCAAATGGGCTACATCAAACTGGCATGTCCGGTAACTCATGTGTGGTATTTAAAGCGTCTTCCTAGTTATATCGCGAATCTCTTAGACAAACCCCTTAAAGAATTAGAAAGCCTAGTATACTGCGATGTGTGATTTGATCGAAATTCTGATTTTACAGTTTTGGAATGAAAAACTGTCATCCCCCTTAATCGAATTGGGATGCCCCGGATCTGACATGTCTCTTTGGAGGAGTAACATGAAGCTCAGAATTGTGGGTGTATTTAATACTCTACAATAAAAGCGGAATTGATCTATGGTCGATTCCGTTCAATAGGAATTTCTAGTTGTACCTCGTGAAAACAAACTTCTTTCTTTTTTTCTTTTATGGGATTAATTATTTTTTTAGTTAGTTTAGAAAGAAATTATGTTTCCACTAAAGTAAGTAAATATGTTATGGTTGCAGGAGTCTCTACGTCGTATATAGGCTTTAATAGCATCGTGGCATAACCGTCGAGGTGAGCTCGGGACCTAAAAGATCAAATAGAACGGGACATAGACAAGTAAATCCCCTAGGAATTCTAAAATACTGCGAATTCATCATTCGAAGGGAAGTAGACTACTCAAGAATTTCACATTTCATTTAGGTCGTAATTGTGAGAAGTGGAAAAGTTTTGATAATTGAATAAAAAATTCGGGAATTCTAAAAAACGTAAAGGAAAAGAAGAACGAATCAATGAAATCTTGCTTGGGCAAGATTGGGAACTTGAGTAAGGAGTAGCTCTTTTTTTTGTGATTTTATATTTTGGGAACCCTTCTTCTTTATCTTTCTTTGGTGTAACTGCTTGAGCCGGATGAGAGGAAACTTTCACGTCCGATTTTGAGAGGGGGGGGTCCTATCTCAATTTTTCTTGTGCTAGGCCTGTAGCTAAAAAACCAACTTTCTTACGATTACGAGGCTCATTCGAATATGAAATCCAATCTTGGAAATACAGTATTCCGCGTTTTTTTACTACCCAAGGCTTCGATAGATTTAGAAATCGAGAAATTTCTACCGGAGCTGGTGGGATTCGGGAAGAATTAGCCGATCTAGATTTGCGCATTATTATAGATTATTCATTAGTAGAATGGAAAGAATTAGGGGAGGAGTGTCCTACGGGGAATGAATGGGAAGATCGAAAAGTTGGAAGAAGAAAAAATTTTTTGGTTAGACGCGTAGAATTAGCTAAGCATTTTATTCAAACAAATATAAAACCCGAGTGGATGGTTTTATGTCTATTACCCGTTCTTCCTCCTGAGTTGAGACCCCTCGTTCACGTAGCTGAGGATAAGTTAATCAGTTCAGATATTAATGAACTCTATCGAAACGTTATTTATCGGAACAATATTCTTACTGATCTATTAACAACAAGTAAATCCACGCCAGGGGAATTAGTAATGTCTCAGGAGGGTTTGTTACAAGAAGCTGTGGATAGACTTCTTGATAATGGAAGCTGCGGACAACCAATGAGGGACGGTCATGATAGGCTTTACAAATCGTTTTCGGATGTAATTGAAGGCAAAGAGGGAAGGTTTCGCGAGACTATGCTCGGCAAACGGGTTGATTATTCGGGGCGTTCCGTGATTGTCGTGGGCCCCTCACTTTCATTACATCAATGTGGATTGCCTCGTGAAATAGCCATCGAGCTTTTCCAGACATTTGTAATTCGTAGTCTAATTCGACAAGGTCTTGCTTCGAACGTAGGAGAAGCTAAGACTCAAATTTGGGAAAAAGCGCCAATTGTATGGGAAATACTTCAGGAAGTTATGCGGGGACATCCTATATTGCTGAATAGAGCGCCTACTCTACATCGATTGGGTATACAGGCATTCCAGCCTATTTTGGTGGAAGGGCGTGCTATTTGTTTACATCCATTAGTTCGTAAGGGATTCAAAGCAGACTTTGATGGGGGCAAATGGCTGTTCATGTACCTTTATCCTTGGAGGCTCAAACAGAGGCTCTTTTGCTTATGTTTTCTCATATGAATCTCCTGTCTCCAACTATCGGAGATCCCATTTCAATACCAACTCAAGATATGCTTATTGGGCTCTATCTATTAACAAGCGGGAATCCTCGAGGGATTGGTGCAAATAGGTATAATCCATGGAATCGAAAAAATTTGAAAAATGAACGAATTCTCGCAAATAACAATAAGTATACGAAGGAACCCCTGTTTTGTAATTCCTATGATGCAATTGGAGCTTATCGACAGAAAAAAATAAAACTAGATAGTCCTTTGTGGCTCCGGTGGCAACTAGATCAACGCGTTATTGTTTCAAGCGAAGCTCCTATCGAAGTTCACTATGAATCTTTGGGTACTTATTATGAGATTTATGGGCACTATCTACTAGTAGGGAGTATAAAAAAAGAAATTCTTTCTATCTACATCCGAACTACTGTTGGGCATATTTCTCTTTATCGAGAAATTGAAGAAGCTATACAAGGGTTTTGCCAAGCCTGTTCAGATGGTACCTAATCCAATCATAGATATCTATGTTAAGTAATTCTAATTCTAGCGGACCGGGATGAATTCAGATTTCGTCGGTTCGGCTAGGACCATAGTTCAGAAATTCCTTAATTTCTATGCGAATCAAGATCGAGAAAAGGAAGTTTTCCAATCATTGACTCAAATCCATTGTCAAACCCCACTCAGTCGAATAGGGAGGTACTTATGGCCGAACGGGCCAATCTGGCCTATCACAATAAAGTGATAGATGGAACTGCCATTAAACGACTTATTAGCCGATTAATAGATCACTTCGGAATGGCATATACATCACACATCCTGGATCAAGTAAAGACTCTGGGGTTCCGACAAGCCACTGCTACATCCATTTCATTAGGAATTGATGATCTTTTAACAATACCTTCTAAGGGATGGCTAGTCCGCGACGCTGAACAACAAAGTTTAGTTTTGGAAAAACACCATCATTATGGAAATGTACACGCGGTAGAAAAATTACGTCAATCCGTTGAGATATGGTATGCTACAAGTGAATATTTGCGACAAGAAATGAATCCTAATTTTAAGATGACGGAACCCTTTAATCCAGTTCATATAATGTCTTTTTCGGGAGCTAGGGGAAATGCATCTCAAGTACATCAATTAATAGGTATGAGAGGATTAATGTCGGATCCACAAGGCCAAATGATTGATTTACCCATTCAAAGCAATTTGCGCGAAGGGCTGTCTTTAACAGAATATATCATTTCTTGTTATGGGGCCCGAAAGGGGGTTGTGGATACGGCTGTCCGAACATCAGATGCTGGATATCTTACGCGCAGGCTTGTTGAAGTAGTTCAACACATTGTTGTACGGAGAATAGATTGTGGTACCACCCGAGGGATCTCGGTGAGTCCTCGAAATGGGATGATACCGCAAAGAATTTTTATCCAAACATTAATTGGGCGTGTATTAGCAGATAATATATATATGGGCCAACGATGCATTGCTATTCGCAATCAAGATATTGGAGTTGGGCTCGTTAATCGATTCCTAACCTTTCCAACACAACCAATATCTATATCTATTCGAACTCCTTTTATTTGTAGGAGTACATCTTGGATCTGTCGATTATGTTATGGCCGGAGTCCTACGCATGGCGACCTGGTCGACTTGGGAGAAGCCGTAGGTATTATTGCGGGGCAATCCATTGGAGAGCCCGGTACTCAACTAACATTAAGAACGTTTCATACCGGCGGAGTATTCACAGGGGGTACTGCAGAACATGTACGAGCACCCTCTAATGGAAAAATCAAATTTAATGAGGATTTGGTTCATCCCACACGGACACGTCATGGGCATCCTTCTTTTCTATGTGATAGAGACTTGGATGTAACTATTGAGAGTCAAGATATTATCCATAACGTGACTATTCCACAAAAAAGTTTTCTTTTAATTAAAAACGATCAATATGTAAAAGCCGAGCAAGTGATTGCTGAAATCCGCGCGAGAAAATACACTTTGAATTTTAAAGACAGGGTTCGAAAACATATTTATTCAGACTCAGGGGGGGAAATGCATTGGAGTACCGATGTATACCATGTACCTGAATTTACATATAGTAATGTCCACCTCTTACCAAAAACAAGTCATTTATGGATATTATCGGGGTGTTCCCATGGATTCAGTATAATTCCTTTTTCGCTCCATAAAGATCAAGATCAAATAAATGTTCATTCTCTTTCTGTCCAAAGAAAATCCATTTTGAGCCTTTCAATAAATAATGAGCAAGTTAAAAGCAACTTCTTTAGTTCAAATCTTTCGGGTAAAAAAGAAAGCCGAATTCCCGATTATTCAGAACTAAATGGAGTCATATGTACGGATCATTGCCATGACCTATATCCTGATATTCTCTACGAGAATTCTTATTTATTGGCAAAAAGGCGAACAAATCGATTCATCATCCCATTCCGTTCGATTCAAAAAAAGGAGAAAGAACTAACGCCCCTCTCTGGTATCTCGATTGAAATACCTACAAATGGTATTTTCCGAAGAAATAGTATTTTTGCTTATTTCGACGATCCCCAATATCGAAGAAATAGTTCGGGAATTCTGAAATATGGGGCTTTAGATGTACATTCAAGCATAACCAGAAAAGAAGAGGATTTGATTGAGTATCGAGGAATCCAAGAATTTAAGCCAAAATTGCAAATGAAAATCGATCGCTTTTTGTTCATTCCTGAGGAAGTTTATATTTTCCCCGAATCCGCTCCCCTAATGGTACGGAACAATAGTATCATTGGAGTAGATACACAAATCACTTTAAATACAAGAAGCCAAGTAGCCGGGTTGATTCGAATTGAGAGAAAAAAAAAAAAAAAAAATTGAAGTTAAAATTTTTTCGGTAGATATCCATTTTCCGGGAGCGGCCTATAAAAAATACCGCCACCGCGGTATTTTGATACCACCGGGAACAGTAACAACAAATTCTAAAAAATTAAAAAAACTACAAAATTGGATTTATGTCCAACGGATTACACGTACCAAGAAAACGTTTTTTGTTTTGGTTCGACCGGTAATTCTATCTGAAATAGTCGACGGTATAAATTTAGAACCACTTTTCCCCCAGGATGTATTGCAGGAAAAGGATAATCTGAAATTTAAAGTTGTAAATTATATGCTTTATGGAAATGATAATGGTAAACTGATTCGAGGAATTTTTGACACAAGTATTCAATTAGTTCGGACTTGTTTAATGTTCAATTGGGACCACGACAAAAAGGCTTCCTCTATCGAGGAAGCCCGGGCTTCCTTTGTTGAAGTAAGTATAAAAGGTCTGGTTTGTAATTTCCTCAAAATCAGCTTAGTGAAATCCCATATTTCATATATTAGAAAAAAAAGGAATGATCCTCGAGGTTCCGGATTTTTCTCTGATAATGGTTCAAATCACACTAATATTAATCCATTTTTTTTCAATTATTCCAAGGCAAAGATTCAACCAGCACTTAAACAAAATCAAGGAACTATTAGTACATTGTTGAATAGAAATAAAGAATACCAATCTTTGATAATTTTGTCATCATCTAATTGTTTTCGAATCGATCTCGATGTAAAATATCAAAATGGAATAAAAGACTCAATTAAAAAAGATCTTAGAATTTCAATTAGTAATTCATTGGGCCCTTTAGGAACAGCCTCTCAAATTGTTCTTTTTTATTCATTTTATCATTTAATGACTCATAATCAGGTCTCGTTAAAAAAATATTTGAAACTTGACAAGTTAAAACAGACTTTTCGCGTACTTAAATATTATTTAATGGGCGAAAACAGGATAATTTTGAATCCTGATCCGTATTCGTGTGGTAAGAGTGTATTGAATCCATTTAATTTGACTTGGTATTCTCTCCATGAAAATTATAATCATAATTATTGTGCCGACAGGGTCACATTAATTAACCTGGGGCAGTTTTTTTGTGAAAATGTATGTATGTCCAAAGATGGACCACACCGCAAATCGGGTCAAGTTATAATTGTTTACGTTGGCTCTGCCGTAATAAGATCTGCTAAGCCTTATTTGGCCACTCCGGAAGCAACTGTTCATGGCCATTACGGAAAAATACTTTACGAAGGAGATACATTAGTTACATTTCTATATGAAAAATCGAGATCTGGCGATATAACGCAAGGTCTTCCAAAAGTGGAAAAAATGTTTGAGGTGCGTTCAATCGATTCAATATCGATAAACCTAGAAAAAAGAGTTGAAGGTTGGGACAAGTATATAACAAGAATTCTTGGAATTCCTTGGGGGTTCTTGGTTGGTGCTCAGCTAACTATAGTGCAAAGCCGTATCTCTTTGGTTAATAAGATCCAAAAGGTTTATCGATCCCAGGGGGTGCAGATCCACAATAGGCATATAGAAATTATTGTACGTCAAATAACATCAAAAGTCTTGGTTTCAGAAGATGGAATGTCTAACGTTTTTTTACCCGGGGAACTAATTGGATTCGTGCGAGCGGAACGAATAGGACGTGCTTTGGAAGAATCAATCAGTTACCGAGCCGTATTATTGGGAATAACCAGAGCTTCTCTAAATACTCAAAGTTTCATATCCGAGGCGAGTTTTCAAGAAACGGCTCGCGTTTTAGCAAAAGCCGCCCTCTGCGGTCGTATCGATTGGTTGAAAGGCCTGAAAGAAAACGTTGTTCTAAGTGGTATAATACCTGTTGGTACCGGATCCAAAGAATTAGTGCACTACTCAAAACAGCCTAAGTGCATTCCTTTGAAAAGGAAAAAAGAAAATCTATTTGAGGGAGAAATGAGAAATATTTTGTTCCTCCACAGAGATTTATTTGATTCAAAACTTTCGATAATCTATCAGAACAATCTTTTATTATAATTTAAGGATTCCTAGGGATGGGGTCATCCTTATTAACTATCGATCGGCAGTCCTGCGAGTTAGTAAGCGGAATAAAGAAAAGATAATGAAGGGATAGAAAGAAATGAATCCCTTGGATTCATATATCCAAGCCCAATTTTGGGAACAGGGAAGGTTCCGTTGGAACAATTATTTATTTCAGGTACCTCGCCCTTCTTTTTTTTTTAAGAGGCGAAGTTTTTTTTTGGGGGGGGGGATGATAAGAAGATATTGGAACATTAATTTAGAAGAGATGCTCAGAGCGGGAGTTCATTTCGGTCATGGTACTAGAAAATGGAATCCAAGAATGGCGCCTTATATCTCTGCCGAGCATAAAGGTAGGCATATTATAAATCTTATTAGAACCGCCCGTTTCTTATCTGAAGCTTGTGATTTAGTTTTTGATGCAGCAAGTAGGAGAAAACAATTTTTAATTGTTGGGACCAAAAAAAAAGCAGCCGCTTCAGTAGCCCGGGCTGCAATAAAGGCTCGGTGTCATTATGTTAATAAAAAATGGCTCGGTGGTATTTTAACGAATTGGTCCACTACAGAAACGAGACTTCAAAAGTTCAGGGATTTGAGGATGGAACAAAGGACGGGGAGACTCAACCGCCTTCCGAAAGGCGAGGCGGCTCGATTGAAGAGACAATTGTCGCACTTGCAAAGATATCTGGGCGGGATTAAATATATGACGGGATTACCCGATATTGTGATAATCCTTGATCAACAAGAGGAATATACAGCTCTTCGAGAATGTATCACTTTAGGAATTCCAACGATTTGTTTAATTGATACAAACTGTGACCCCGATCTATCAGATATTTCGATTCCAGCGAATGATGACGCTATAGCTTCAATCCGATTAATTCTTAACAAATTAGTATTTGCAATTTGTGAGGGTCGTTCTAGCTATATACGAAATTCTTGATTAATAATAAGATAAGTAAATTTTTGGGGGAACTACATAGAATAGATTTATTGAATCGGTTACTATTCTTATATAGTACAAAAGAGATAAAAATAACTGGGGATATTATGTGATTTGTTGATATTCAAAATATACAATTCAAGTAGGCAAGTCGAAAAGAAAAAAAGATGGTTGAATCAAAATAATTCCTTTAAAAGTTCTATTTCTTTCAGAGGGTAATATGAATGTTCTATTATGTTCTATCAAAACACTAGAAGGGTTGTACGATATATCCGGTGTGGAAGTAGGCCAACATTTCTATTGGCAAATAGGAAGTTTCCAAGTCCATGCTCAAGTACTTATTACTTCTTGGGTCGTAATTGCTATTTTATTAGGTTCAGCCGTTATAGCTGTT
>ERZ827156.2282-NODE-2282-length-20174-cov-4.105075_pt1 | contig 20174 bp, 32 predicted proteins | sample MGYA00519919_ERZ827156 | MGnify/ENA primary metagenome ERZ827156 (study PRJEB31778, sample SAMEA3449269) | human gut metagenome | biome: human gut; feature: human-associated habitat; material: faeces | place: United Kingdom | collected 2010/2012 ...
CAGCTTCTCCTCGAATCGCTGATCCTTCTTCAGAGACGCCACCAGGCTCATCAGCGACTTGTTCTTCGCAGAGCGGTCGAAGAACACGTCCTCGTCGTCACTTCACGTCACACCTCCCAGCATCACCCACTCATCCACAATGAACAGATCCTCCTTTGGAACCTCCTTCTCCTCCACCGCGTCCGCCACGCGCTTGCTCACCTCCTCCGCCAGCGAGCTGGACTTCTCCTTGGTCCAGGACACGGCCTTCGACCACAGGCTGAGTCCCTTCTTCCCCAGCGCGCTCAGACCCTCCTGCGCCTTCTCCTGGATCTCCTTCATCCCCAGCCCCGCCTGCTCCTTCGCACTGCTTGATGCAGGTTGCTGATTCGGGTCACTTTGCGAATTAGGGACACTTTGAGAATTAGGGTCATTAGGGTCACCCTGAGCAGTCGCCGTCTGCATGGACTCCTGCACCTTTTGCAGAGCAGACTTGGCGCGCGTGGCGAGCAGCTGCGCGGTGCTGTTCACGGACGCCTTCATCTTCTCCATCACGTGCTCCAGGCGGAAGTGCGCGCACACGCGGCACTGCTGCTCCTCGTGGTCCACCACCCAGTCCAGCCGGCCCGACCGGTACAGCAGCTCGTGCACCGCGTAGTACCCGCCCTCCACCACCGCCACGTGCTCCACGCCGCTCCGTGCCAGCGCGCGCAGACACTCCGCCAGCTCCTCCTCCTCCTCCTTCGCGCGCTCGGGACACCCGTCCACCACCACCGCGATCACACTCTGTTCCTCACGCCCGCCACCACCGCCCACATTCTTCTTCAGCTCCTTCAGACAGCCCACCACACCCTCCACCAGCGCCGGCGTCTTCCACGCGCTCCCGCTCGCCGCCACGCCCGTCGCCAGGATTCCGTCGTGGTCCGCCGCGGGGCGGATGTCCACGAAGAAGTAGTTCCTCGCACCGGACGTGCCGTTGAGCGACGACACGGCCTCGCGCGCGTCCACACGCAGCACCTCCACGCGCGTCATGTCTACCGATCAGAAAATGGGGGGTCCCCCACCGGGCAGACTGCAGATGGTGGGGTAGGGGAGATAGGCCATGTCACGCGCGAGCACGCGGTACACGGAAGTCTTCTGCAGCAGGTACGTGTCCATGTAACCCTCAATGCCACTGAAGCGTGAGAAGTCCTGCAGCAGAGCATCGTCGCGAGACAGCACCATGTGCGCGCGGAACTGCTCGAAGCGACGCTCCCACATCGCGCGCGTGCCGGGGATGGCGTCGGGCAGCAGGTCAGACGCACACTGCGACTCCACACACTTCAGGCACTGCAGCACCGACACGGGCGTCAGACGCTCCATCGCCGCCGCCGTGTCCAGCAGCTCGCCCGCCTCTGCCGCCTCCACGCCCCACGGCAGCAGACGCAGACAGTCCTCCGCCTCCTGCGCCGTGGCACAGGCCAGCACGGCGTCGGCATGGCGTTGGAGCAGCGCGAGGAGGAGGAAGAAGGGAGTGGTGGCGTTGCCGCGAATCACGCCCTGTTCAAGGCAGGTGGTGGCCAGCAGAGGGTTCCACACGTCGGTGGGGTTGCAGATCTCGGGGCTGAAGAACCCGCTGAGCAGCCAACACGTCGGAATCATTCCGTCGTGCTCGAGGAGCAGGTTGTAGGGGTCCGTCTCGCCGTCGGCGTTCTACGGTGAAGGAGGAGGGTTGAGTCAACCGTGATGAAATCGTCCTCCTTCTCGATGTCGTAGCACGTGGGGTACCACCAGTTTTTGTCCAGACGGTCCAGGTGCGCGGTCAGCGCGGGCAGATGGTAGCGCGCTAGCAGGCGCAGCATCACGTGCGCCCGCAGCGCGCCGCGATTGCGCACGGTGGAGTACAGCGGCAGCAGTGGCGGGAAGATGGTGTCCTCCTGGCCCTGCAGCAGCACTTGCTCCTTGTAGCCCTCCACAGAGGGGATATCGTAGTGTTGTGCGTCGCCCGTGAAGAGGCGGAGGAGCAGGAGCAGCGCCTCGCCGCGGGAGAAGCGGTAGTGCAGGAGCAGGAGCAGGGCGAGCTGCGCGAACACTACGTGTCAGGCGCGGGCGAGAAGGTACGGTGGTGATAGCGTGTGCTGGTGAGTTCGACCAGGCCGCTGACCACCCAGAGCACGTTCTGAAGTGTGTCCGCTGCGAGAGGGTCTAGGCGTGATAGAGCGAGGGCGCGCGCACCGGGCGTGAAGTGATCACTACAGTGCATGACGTAGTCCTCGATCAGCGCTGTGTTGAGCGAGGTGGCGTGCCACGCGAGCGTCTCCACCTTCGCCACCTTCTCCTTCTTCACCTGCGGGTGAGGCGAGTCGGTGCGCGTACGCCCAGCAGACACAGCAGCAGGCCGTTGCGGTACTCTGCGGGCAGCGACGGCACCGGATCGAAGAGCAGCACGCGGCGGAGGAGGTCCAGGTCTAGAGTGAAGGAATGAGCGAATGCGCACCGGGGTGGTCGGAGGCGAGCTGCTGGCTGAGGAGGAAGAGCCGCGTGTTGGCCTCCTCGGGGACCGTCAGCGAGGTGCGAGAGAGCGACGCCGTGTCGGAAAACAGATCGGAGAGGGTGATGACAGGAGAGAGCGTCTTCTCGCTCGTCTCCGCTTGCTTATCGCCCGTATTGGCATCACCCCTTTCTTCTTGCGTCTTGTTCGTCGCATCGCTCGCGGGCACTTCATTCACCTCCGTCTTCTGCTCCATACTCTCAACAATTGCGTTGCTTTGTACCGGTTCAGTGCTTGCTTCGGACTCCTTCGCAGAGTCGGCAGATTCCTTCTTCTGGGCAGAATCGTCCTCATCGCTCTCGGAAATGCCCAGGTCGTGCAGAATCGGATTCTCCTTCAGCTGGCGGTTGATCTCGTCGAGATCCACCGGCTCGTTCGACTTCTTCTCGTCAAGTTCTTTGGTGAACCTGTCCAGGTCGTCTAGCAGTCAGATCGGGGAAAAAGAGCAGACCATCGTCAACATTGTCATCCACGTAGGATCCATCGTTGTCTTTATCCGGAATGAACTCGGCCTCCTCCTTGTCGTTGCCTGTTTGGTGGTCAGAAGGAATGCTCTTCCCCGATGGAAGAAGATCGAACTCGTGCAAGATAAAGGGACTCTATTCACGGAAAGCGTGATCCAGGATATGTCCTTTCCCATTCCGATGGATTCCATCATCCTTCCCCCCTCCGCGTTGGGCATGGCTGCTTCGTCCTCTTTTGACCGGCTGAACGGTATGTGTACGACGCGAGATGGCTCGTCTACCCCTCATTTCCGGAAGGAAACGCCCACCGAAATCCCAGTCGTCGTCACTGTTGGAATAGGTCTCATTCGCATCTTTGGGCTGTGACTTCTCCATATGTACGGGATATCAAAAAACAGGAATAGAAATAAACAAAATGAGAAAAGCCGCAGGCTTCTCACGCGGAGTCCTCCTCTGGTGAACTCGTGGTGCCGTCGTCCGTTGCAGAGATCCGGGAGTTCAGAATCATGAAAATTGATTCCTTCGAACGCGGTTCCTTCACAATCGACTCGATCCACGACATGAACTTGATCTTCTGCTCCGGCTCCAGCACGTTCACAATGCCCTTCAGCTGCTCGCGCATGGAGCTCATGGAGCTCTCCATGCGCTTCTGAATCTTGTCCACGATGTTCAGCACCTCCGCCACGTTCTCCTGTTGCTGAACCGTCCCCGTACGGCTCCGAAGAATGGCTTTCCGCTGCTCCGGCGTCAGCTACGGCTCATTCGCACTCGCCTTGCGCACGTTCATCTTGGAAGAGAGCAGATTCCAAATGCCGCCGCCATAGCGAATCTCATTCAATCGCTCGTCGAAGAACTCGTCGCCTTGCTGCATGGCCCACATGCACATCTTGGTCACCTAGGGAGGGTCAGAGTACTGTAGGTTTGACGCACCACCTCATCACAAGAAATGCAAAAAGTTGGGGCATCCCACCACCTTCCAAGATCGGAGTTCCTTAACTCCACCCCTCAAAAGGGTAGTATGCGTGTAGAAAAACATCACTGTCGCAGCTCTGTTAGGAGACGAACCACTCTCGTGCATCTCCGGTGAAACTGCCAATTCTGTCACTTGCCTACCTGAGACGGAAGAATCAGCGTCTTCAGCTGGTCCAGGTGGAACTCCGCCATCATCAGGCGCTTCTGCCCGAAGGACACCCAATCGTCCATGTACTGCTTCATCGCCCTCGACACGCCCTCGGGGTTCTTTCTCTCCATCTCGTCGCGCATCTGCTTCAGCACGTTGTCGCGCTGCTCGTTGCGGGAGGTGTCGTCCGTGTCGTCGCGCAATTGGATGCGCATGCGATTGTTCTCCTCGCGGAGATGGTTGATCTACCTTGAACAGTGCTGCGAGCCCGTACCTCTTCCTCGAGGGCCTCCTTCTTCTCCTTCTTTCGCTTCCGGCAATTCTTCGCAATCTCCCGATTCTTCTCAAGACGCTTCTGGCGCTTCATGGACGCTTCGTCCTTCTTCGACAGAGGCTCCGTGCCCGTCATACCCGAACGCTTCGTAGGGATCGCTAGACATGACCACCTGATTCCATGCCGCACTTGTGGCCGGGAGAATAAAAGGGAGCTGTGGCTTGCCGCTCTGCTGCTGACGCAAAGACATGGTAGGAGGCGCGAAGGCGACGTTGTCCCGCATAGTCACATCCAAAGGGGCTGCATCTCCGGGAAAGCCATGTGGCGCCATCTCATGAATGGGAGGAATCGGCTGTCGTGTCGGAAGAAGCGGCTCGGGGAGAGCAAATGGCTCTAGCGAATCGTTTATGAGTTGCCGTGAGGCGTTCATCCCGTCGGCAGTATCCGTCGATGTGTCGGGAATATGAAGAGAAAAACTAGAGAGCATACTGTCCTCGTATGGATTGGTAGCGTCCCAACCCAAAACGTTTGGTTCAAAATGCTCTACAAATAATACCCTCGCAGCAGTGTGTGCCATCCACTCCTCCCAAGGGTTGGGAAGGATTCATAGAACTGGGAGAGAAGGGCACTAAATCGGTCGCCATTAATAGCCACGATCCGGCCTCTAGTCGTGAGTCCGAAAGAAGAGCCCTGAACCTCTTTCCCTCAGGGTGTCGTCTCTCTTTGCGTCCCTTCCTGCCACGAAAGAGAGAACCGAATCGAGCGGAGTGGTGGCAGGATTTTCCATCTCTAGGGAAGAAATGAAGAAAACGACCTTTTAAAAGGCGCGTGGAAAAGAGTGCCTATTTCGGGAGTCCTGCCGAAATGCATTTCTGTGTATCAAATAGGGTTTCATAATGACGGAGAATCCGGATACGAGTAATTCCGCCCCCCAAGTAGGCGTTGCTGATCCGGGTGATTCCATTTAGGTTAAGGAAGTAGTTGTTAAGGAAACAAAAGAAGAAATAGTTGATGCGTATGACCCGGAGCTCTCCATGAATCCTAGTCCAAAGGATGAAGCGACCGAGAAACAAGCAGACGCTCCCGCTGAAGCTGTTCCCGTGAATCCTCCTGCGGAATGCCCCGAAGAGAGTGGGAATTCCATTGGAGTGCAGACGAAAGAGGAAGTCCCGATGCATAGTGAAAGCGTTCCCACCCCTCAGGTTTCTGAGATCAAGGAAGCGGAGGTCGCGGAGGAGCCTGCTCCAAAAGAGAAGGATAGCGCGGATCCCGTGAAAACGGCGGAGAATGCGGAAGAGAAGGAAGTTGCAAAGGAAGAAAGCGCCAAAGACGGCGCGAAGAAGCGCCACAACGGGAGGAGGAACCACAAACCCTCTCCCATGGAAACTGATCCGACCTTCGTTCCTCGCGACGCCCGCTACTTCTGTCACGATGTGCGTGGCGAAGCTCCGTAGTGCTGCTCATCATTCTTCACCCGTAGCGCAGCAACCCAATCCAAATCCGCTCCCGCTCGTCCCCGGAAATGCGACGGAGTGTGGTCCCACGACCGATTCGCCCAGATGGATGAAAAGCCCAAGGACCGGAAAGACAATCATCCCAAGGAAAAGGAGCCCCGCGCCAAGCTCAAAGAGACCCCAGAGGCGCCTGCTCCTGCTGCAGACGCCGTCACCGCCCGCAACGAAGCGCTGCTGGAGGAAGACGAGAAGGACACGTTTGCTCCGCTGACGCCGCGGCAATCGTACCAGCCCACCTCCCGCCGCCAGAGCCGCGCCTCGCCGCGCAATTCCCTTGCTCCCGTGGAAAAGGTGAAGTGCTATTTCTGCGGCAAAGAGGGCCATATGGCTCGGGACTGTCCCAATACGGGCATCACTCTCTCCATGACCACAATCGACGCCATTTCCGTCCATCCTGAAATGCCCGTCATTTCCGCCAATTCCCCCATTTCCCCCAATCCCGAACTTCCCGCCATTCCGGCCGACGAGGCTCCGATCGCCACGCAGCGCCGTCGCGTCCGGACGGAGCGTCGCGTGAACGATGCTTGGGACCACGCGCACTACGAGGCGGGCCGCGGCGCGCGCAACGAGGTGTTTGCCCGCGGGCCGCAGGAGCGTCTCCGCATGCCCGGCAGCAAGCCGGCCGCCGACCAAGCCAGGCGCCGCGGAGGCGAGCGCCGCCACCCCGTGCCTGTTGTTGTGCCTGCTCCTGTGCCTGCTGTTGTGCCTGCCGTACCTGCTGCTGTTGCTAAGCCCGTTGCGCCGGTGGAGAAGGGGCTGCCGCGGCGTCCTGCTCGCGCGCCTGCTGTGCCGGCTGTTACGGCAGTGCCGGAGAAGACGCAGCCGAAGCTCGTGCCGCAGCGCGTGAACGGTGCTCGCGTGGCGCGCTTCCCGCGGCCCCTGCAGACCGAGCAGCCCACGCGCCAGCCGCGCCGACGTACTCAGGCCCCGCGCCCGACACAACCGACACAAGCCGTTCAGCCCGTTCAGCCCGTGCAACCTGTTCAGCCCATGCAACCTGTGCAACCTATGCAGCCCGCGCAGCCCGCGCAGCCGATGGCGGGAGGCGAAATGAGGGAGATGTTCGTGCCTACACGCGGGCACTCGTCGTTCCGGAACCCGAACGCGCCGGTGTTCGAGCCGCGGGGTATGATGCAGCAAGGCGTGATGCAGCAAGGCGTGATGCCACAGGATATGATGCAGCAAGGCATGGTACAGCATGGCATGATGCCACAAGGTTCGATGCCTCAGGGGATGATGCAACAGGGTCCGATGCAGCAGGGCATGGTACAACAAGGCATGATGCAGCAAGGCATGGTACAGCAGGGCATGATGCCACAAGGCATGATGCAACAGGGGATGATGCAGCAAGGCATGATGGTCTATGGAGACTACGGACAGCAGGGCGTGATGCCGTATCCGCAGATGCAGGAGATGCCGTATCAGCAGATGCCGATGGTGAGGGCAGTGGACGTGTGTGAGGCGTAGGGGTACGGCTACCCGCAGCAGGGAGGCATGATGCCGCAAGGGAACATGATGCAGGGCATGTACTCGCAGCCTTGATAGTTTGGCTTGTTTGTTTCGCAAACACGGTTAGCAACTCAACAATGCACTCAAGCCGACTCTTCCTTGGGCAGGTGGCGATCGTCTCCGGACCGCAGCGGCGCCGTCTCTCGCCGCAGTCTGGGCACCGTCTCGCGAACGATGTCCTCCAGCCGCGCCAGCTCCGACCGCTTCAGCTACTCCTCACCCTCACGCCACACCCCCACGCTCTCGCAATCGCTCAGCCCCACGGTGTTGAGCATCTGCTTCGTGGAGCCGAAGATGCGCCGCCACATGGACTGGATGAACTCGTCGCCCTCCGAGATCTCTTTGTAGTACAGCGTGTGGAACAGGTGGTTCAGCGCGTCGTCCTCCGTGATTCGCTTCATCTCCTTCTTGTTCCTATGCCTCACGCGCCGCCGCCACCACCACTCGAAGTCCTTGTACGCGTACATTCCACCGCCACCCAGCACCGACAGCGCGCCCATCGCCGCCGTCACCTCCACGCCCGTGCCCAGCGTCCTAATCATCACCGTCACCGCCTCCACTCACCAGAAGCCCGCCGTCACCGCCGCGCCAAACAGTGCGGTCAGGATGCTTTCCGCCCACTTCGCGCGCGCCATGCGTGCCACGTTGTACTTCAGCGCGTTCACCACGCGCGAGTGCACGAGCAGCATCTGCGCAGAGTCGCTCACCTTCGAGATCATGTTGTCGATGCGCGCGGCGGGCGCGTTCATCACCATGTCCACCACCTGCTGACGCGTGTGCTGTAGGTCGTCCAGCGGGATGCACGGGCTGTCGGGCTCCTTCATCCCCTCGTTGTGCGGAACACACATCGTGTTGATCTCGGGCATGTCCTTGCGCGGAATCACCTTCGCCAGGTTCCATGCAAGTGCACCGTACGCGCGACCGAAATCGTGCACTTTTGAGAATTGATCGACTTTGTTCAGAATGATGTGCAACTTCGAGTCCTGGCCCTGCAGCGCCTGCGTCAGCGCCTGGAGCGTCTCGCCCGTGGTGCCCGGCTTGTCGGGGTCGAAGAAGAAGAGAATCACATCGGCCTTCTCCGCGAACCATTTCGTGACGCCCATGAAGTCGTAGCCACGATCGCGCGAGGAACTCTTCTCCATGCCGGTGCTCGGGTTGTCGATCATGCCGGGACTGTCCACGAGGATGATGTCCTTGGTGTTGATGTCATTTCGCACCTTCATGGAGAGGTGGCCGAGGAAGGGAAGACCAAAGCGCTGCAAACCGCCAAAGCCGAAATCGGGGTCGTCCACGAGCGTTCTTCCGTCCTTGGTTGTATTCTCCTGTCCCGGAACGATCACTGTGAAGCTATCGTCCGTGGGGGCGACACCCGTATGCTGTACCGACCTACGCGTGACATCTCACTGCAGCGTCGACTGGCCGGTGATGTAGTTTATAAAAGTTGACTTCCCGCTGGAATGGTTTCCCAGAAGGAAAACGATAGGCATCGCCGGAATCTGCTGTGTCGTCCTACACCGTCACGATGGGTTTGATGCCCATACTTCTCGAGGGGACCGTTCACTTTGTCGTTGATGGGAAGCAGCGTCTACGGATAACACGGACGGAGGCGAGCTGCATACATCTTCATATATCTTTTGGAGGGTGTCGCGCAGTTCCACGCTCTTTGTGGCCATAAATCGTCTAGGAGCAATGTAGCGCATGGACTGGGCGAAGCGAATCGCATTGCACGCACTGCGGACACTGGAGCGGATCATAGGAGCAGGGAAGGAAGAAGAATCTGCGAAGAACCTTCATCCTGTGGAAACAAACAGGGGGAATAAACTCATAAAAGTACACGCAGAAACAATCGAACTAAAGCATCTTCCGAATAATGTCGTTAATCTTCTCTCCCTGATCGCCGCTCTCCGCCTTGTTGTTGTGCAGCACTCTCACCTCCATCTCGCTGAGGTGGGAGGTCAGCATGAACGGAGCGAGGAACTTGATCACATCGTTGAAGGCAGGTCCGAGCGTCTGGATCTCCTTCACCATATCGGCGATACAGATGACGTCGCTCGCGCCCAGGTGGTCCTCCACCATCGCGTTGTCGGAAATGGGAACGCGCTTGTTGTCCACCTAACGATCACCAGCCACGCTGGGGCGTACCATCGTGAAGGCGTGCTTGGTGAGCAGCTCCTGGATGAGGGTCGCGGAGGGGGTGCCCCAGGCCACAAAGGGCTCCACCAGGATCAGATCGCGCATCACCTCGGGCGTCTTGCGGATGAAGACGGCGGACAGCGGCTGCGACAGCTTGTACTTGGCGAGGATCTTGTTCGTCTCCTTGAACACCTGGTGAGACACATTCAGGCGGAATACCAGGAGAAGGCCGTCCGACTTGTCCACCGGGATAAACGAATAGTTGATGCGCTTTTCCTGTCTCTTGAATCGCTTGCGATCCGAAAGACGGTTCTGGTTGTCCTTCAGCAGTCTTTCGGGAGTGATGAACTGACCCTCTCTTCTCCTCTTCTTAAAGGCCGTCTATTCCATCACAACAGAGTTCCCATCCTCACCTTTCTGCGCTTGATGACTTCGGACATTCTTTCCGCATTCGCCTTGTTCGCGTTTCTGCGGTTCTTCAATTTGACTTCCTCGATACTATCCCATTACGCCCATCAACCCTTCCACTCACGCATTTTCCATCAAGTTGGGCTTATTCTCGTTTTCCTGACCAATTAAAGACATCTTCAGTATTGGCGTTTGCAAGCAGAAGGAGAATGTGTCGCTTTTCAATGAAACCAATGGATGGGGTGGCCAAAAACCGAGCGGATTTGCTTGGGTTGTGATGTGCAAGAATCGGGAGTTTTCTGTCAATCGATAGAGTGGGAGGGTTTGATGGGGATGGGCATCTGAAATGCTATTTACATCATTGCAAGATCGAATGGAGAGTAAAGTGGGAATGGGGCATGGATGCGGGTATCCACTCTCTCTTCCACCCATAGCCTTATCTTCCTTTGCCTATTCACTTTGCGCAATTTGCAACATGCTTCTCAGAATCCCAAGAATTTGAATCATCGAGGGTCACTCTCCCATTTCAAACTCAATCACATTAGCGCTCGCACGAATCTGCCCCCGAACGCAGATCATCGCAAGGACATGAATATCAGTGAGAGTGACTTGAGTGAATCAGATCACACCAACACCAGTCAAAAAACTACAAATTTCGGCAACGGAGCGGGAGTGAAGGAAATGCGGTGGTGTAAGGAATAGGAATACGCGATTCCGAATATGGACACACTCCGGAAGGCCTATGAGCGTCTGAGTGAAGCGCAACAATCGTTGAAGCGCAAGAAGGAGCGCTACGACAAGAAGAAACGACAGTTGGAACAGTGCGTGATTGGGAAGCTGTTTCAGAGTAGACAGATACTGGATGTGATGGAGAGGGAAAGGAAGGTGGAGGAACGGGAAAGGGCGCTTCAGGGGAGAGATGGCCTTGTAAGTGAATGGAGTTATGCTCAGCACATAGTCGTTCGATTCTCTATCTACTGAAGGTGGAGCGAGTCGCGGGAAGACGGAGAGGATGAATCGCCGACTGGAGGAGGAAAACGCCCGTCTACACGAGGAGATCAGCAATCTGCACCTGCAGCTGGAACTTCAAAGTCGGAGCCTGAAATGGGAGGGCTCCTCCGAGCGGGAGGATTATCGTGCTCGTGCAATGGAACTGAACAAGCGAGAGCAGGCGCTGCTGCAGAGAGAGCAAGAAATCGACAGTTTCCACGAAGAAGCGAATCGGCTGCGTCTCGACGCTGAAAAGAAGCAGCGGGAGGCAGAACGCCTCCTTTTGTCGAAGAAGAAGTACATTGACGAGCTTGACGACGCGAAGAAGGAGATCGCGAATCGCGAGGCGGAGATCACGGATTTGGAGAGGGTAAAAACAGGTCCATTCAACTCCCATTTTTAAATTCATAGACGCGATCGAGCAGCGACGCGAGCAGGTGCGTTTGCTGGAGGAGGAGTTGGCGAAGCACAGTGACGCGCTCGAGGCCCGCACACGGGAGCTGAAAGAGCGGGAGCGCGCCTTCGAGGAGCACCAGGAGGCGGCGGAGCGCGAGCTGGCGGAGCGCGTGGGCATGGCGCGGAGCTGTGATGCGTAGGAGGGGAAGGTGAGCGAGCACCAGGAGGAGGTGGAGAGCGCGCTGGCGAACTTAAGGGAGACGCAGGCGCTGTACGCGAAGATGGAGGGCTTCGTGAAGGAGAAGCGGCAGAGCGTGCTGGGCAAGGAGACGGAGCTGCGGCGCTTGGAACAGCAGCTGGAACTGAAGCAGGGCCAGCAGGACGAGGCGGAGAAGCGATACGCGAAGGAGCACGCGATGGTGTTGGATCTGCAGAACGAGCTGAGCACGGCGAGTGGGAGGAACGAGGAGTACGAGAAGCGGGTGAACGAGCTGCAGCGCCTGCTGGCGGAGGCGAAGAACGAGAACTTGAAGCTGAGTCAGGAGTACATGAAATGGAAGGATATTGGAGACAATGCCGACCGGCGTGTGGGGCTGTTCTCGAAGACCAATGAGGAGCTGCAGCAGAAGATCGAGAGTCAGAGCATCTTCATTCTGCAGCTGCAGAAGCGAATCGCGGAATTACAGGAGAGCAACTACTTCATCGCAAACGACCACAGTCGGGCCACGCTGGCTCTGAACGAAGTCAGCGGACAGGTGTCGAGGCTGCTGGCCGCCATCAATGCGAAATCGCCGCGGAAGTCGCCTCTTCCTCTCCCGCAGCAGAGTTCGCTGTCGGTAGGAGGCGGCATGGTTTGGGTGACGGCTAGACGTCCGATGTGCGGGCAGTCAAGAAGGAGGCAGAGGCGGACCCGGCGAAGAGGGAGCTCTTCCCGAAGGAGCCGACGAAGGAGGAGAAGGAGATGATGGACGTCGCTTTAGACCAGGACTTCTCCATCCACAATCACGACGGAGAGAGCCAGCAGAGCTTAGATGTTTCGGCTGTTTGTGCCAACAAACAGTGCCAACTAGATTATTGGCGGATAACAATGTTATCGATCAGACGAGTCGTGCCGATCCAAGCAGCAATGGAGATGAACAGACCATCCTTCAGAAGTTCGGGAGTCGCCGTTCCAGCAAGCTCCTCGGCGGTAATCGCATTCGCCACACTGAGGTAGTCGATCTTGAAGCGAGGCTCCTCAGCGAGCTTGTCCTATTCATTAGCCCTAATATCAGCGCGAACCGTCACGGCCTTGCGCAGATTGGCAATCTCGCGCTCGCCGTTGTCGAAAGCGGCCTTGGCAGCGCAGAGAGACTTGTACAGCGCGGGGGCAGCAGCGCGCTCCTCGGCGGAGAGGTACGCGTTGCGCGAAGAGAGCGCGAGTCCGTCCTCCTACCCGTCAGTCCGCCACAACGCGCCCACAGCACGCACGATGGGGCACACGGTGATGTGGACGGGGATGTTCAGATCGCGGACGAACTGCTGCACCATGATCGCCTGAAGGCCGTCCTTCTGTCCGAAGTAGGCGTTCGTGGGCTGCACGATGTTGAACAGCTTGGTCACGACGGTGGCCACGCCGCGGAAGAATCCGGGACGGGCGGCGCCCTCGCTGACGCTGTCGCTTCCCTCGATCGTCACGTAGGTCAGGTACTTGGGCACGGCGGGGTACATCACCTCGTCGGTGGGCGCGAACACCGCATCGCAGCCGGCGGGACTACAGATAATGCCAACGTAGCTAAAAGAACGCCAGGAGCTTGCAGTCAGCCTCCAGCGTGCGAGGATACGCAGCGAAGTCCTCATGAGGAGCGAACTGCTTGGGGTTGACGAACACGCTGGCCATGACGAAGTCGTTGTTCTCGCGCGCCTACGATCACAGTCCTTCGCCGCCCTCACCTTCTTGATCAGACTGATATGACCCTGATGCAGGGCTCCCATGGTGGGAACGAAACCGATCGTGGGGAAGCGGTGGTTCTTTTCGTAGAACTCGGCCACGATCTTGTTGCGGAACTCTCTCACAGCGTCAACACTACGGAGACTACGAGATCACGCCACCCGAAAGATTAGACATAGGAATGCTCATCTCACGCTCGATAATAAAAAGTGGAAGGACAGTCGTTTCCCCTTCCCCGCCCCGTTTTCCCCCGAATTTGAGCACTCATGCAACTGCCAGTCACGCGCCCATTTCTCCGCATCTCGGATGTGTACTCACAGAGTATTCAACAAAGAGGGGAGCAGAAAGAAACGTTATGTAACACAATCAACCACCCGATCCACTTCAACAGACGGACCGCTGTTGCTGGGGCTATGCAAAACGGTTGATTCTAAAGCAGAAAGGATGCCCTTGACAAGCATCTCGAGGGGAGTGTGGTTCGCTTCCGAGGCAGTGCGCTGCGGCTCTGTGCTCCCATTGCGCTTCCTGTCACAGATCCGCAGCTTTCCGGGAATGCGATCCACTCGCGCGATGAGAGCTAAGCATGACGAGCAGAAAAAGGCACTACGCTTGCGGTCCATCGCCTGCAGCAGCTGCTCCACCTTCTCGTTCAGGAGGTGGATGGTCGAATTCTCGCCGAATCGCAGAATCTTCACCACGTCCTTCTTCAGCTGCATGAGCTCCTCGAACGAGACGATGCTGGCGAGGTGGGCCGAGGAATCGCGGACATCGACGGAAGGAGTGGCCAGACAGAGCAGGTAGCCAAGGAATGCGATGAGCACTTCGACGTCGTCCACGTTCGCATCGCGACTGCACGCCTTGCACCGACACATGTAATTCGGGATCTCGAAGTGGAACTCCATGTCCTTCTTCCGAATGTCATTCCCCGCCCCGTGGCACTCCTCATGCCACATCACGATGCACTCCCTCTTCTCGCCCATCTCCTTCTCCAAGCAAATCGGGTGCGGGCTTTTATCCTTCAGCAGAGAGTTCACCTCGGGTTGCGACCGCACGCTGTATTGCACGTAGGGGTTCAGCGGCCGCCGCTGCTGCGAGCGGCGCCGTGAGAACGCGTAGCTCTGGCGCGCGCTGTTGCTGACGAACTCGGAGGAGGCGTCGAAGTCGGCGGGGAGAGATAACTTGGGGTTGGCTTGGAGTTCGATGTAGAAGAGGGAACGCAGGGAAGAGAGATAGGAGAGAAAGAGCTGGTGGAGGAGGTGGTGCGAGGCGGCGTGCGTGTCGAACGGCAGAAGGACTAGATGTGAGGGCGAAAAAGTGGGGGCACCCCCCACGTTGGCGAGTTGCTTGACGAGGAAGAAGATGTCGTGTTGCACGCCGCGGTCCTGACCGGAGCTGGTGTTGAACATGGAGAGAACGAAGGAAAAGGCGTCCGCGAGAGGTTGGGAGTGGAGATTGATGGAGTCGATGTTCCCTGGAGGTGAGGAGAAGGAGGAGAGAAGACAGCGTGGAAGACAGAGCATGAAGAGATGGAGCGTGAAGGACATGATGGAGGCGTCGATGAAGGAAGCATGGAGGAGGACGACGAGGTGGGAGGGAGAGAGGAAGGAGGAGAGGTCTGGTGGTGAGCAGAAGATGTAATGACGACTAGGGTCTTCGATGGTGTGGGCGAGCACGTGATAGAGGGATTGGATGATGAGCTGCGCCTTGTCGCACTGCGGCCGCTTCAGCGTCTCCACGATGCGGTCCATCACGTGGTGGTCTCGCATGATGGCCACGACGGAATCTGGAGGTGAGAGGAGGAGGAAGTGGGAACAAGACGACGTGACGTGTGTGAAGAGATTCAGCATGGTGATGAGAAGATTGTCGTCTTGTTCCCGTGCAGCCAGCAGGAGAACTTCGACCCACGTGGCAAGAAGAGATGGCTCCATCACCACTACGTGTCATCGAAAATGGGGGGCCCCACCGATGGTGTCGAAGATGGCGAAGAGCGCGGCGTAGTTGTGGAGAGAGGCCATGATGGCTGGCGAGTAGTCCACAGCGGCGAGGTGGAGGAGTGATTGGAGGTGGTGCTCGGAGACAACGGCCCAGCACTTCTCGTCGTCGGAGCGAATGCAGTGCACGGCTGAGATGGAGGGGAGAGAGAAGGAGTACCGGAGAAGAGGAGGGCTTGTGTGAAAGCGACGAGAATGGAGGTGAAGAAGGGCTTTTCCTGCTTGCAGAGCTTCTTGCTGATGGCGCAGAGTCGCTCCCACGTCTTCTTGCCCAGCAGCGACGCGCCCAACAGCGGGTCTATCGGTGAGGCGTCGCCCGCGCGCCTGCCCTCATGAAGGATCATCGCGAGAAGGTTCATGAGCTCGACCACCACCGAGAACTTGTTCTTGGCGGCGAAGGCATCGAGCAGGTCCCAGAGCCGCTTCACGACGGTTTTGTCGTGGAGCGAGGATTGGAAGCGCTCTGTGGGTGAAGGCGATGGAGGCGAATACGATTGTGGATGAGAATGGAGAGCGAGGAGATGGCGGGCATCATGTTGGCGGGCGTGGAGGAGAACAGGATGTAGAGAGAGGCGGACAGCTTGGTGGTGTATTGCGCCAGCACGGGGTTGGTGATGTACTCGTCGGCGGAGGAGGCGGAGAAGGCTGCGGGTAAGGAAGAAGGGTGCGCGGACTCTGGAGGTGGAGGGCGAGGAGGTTGCGCGTGAAGCGCATCTCGCTGGTGATGTTGGAGTGGAGGAAGAGGCGTTCGACCACGCGGATGTCGTCGTAGCGGATGGGCTCGTTCACTGCGCGTGAGGAGACGGCAGAAGGCGTACGGCGCGCGTGGCGGACGAGAAGGTACTTGGACCAGGACTCGACGAAAGCAAGATCGGCGCAGGCCTGTGGCAGCAGAGCGGGGTGAAGAGACAGCAGCGGTGGAGCCACGTGGAGTGCCGAGTCTGGTGTGAGAGGTGATGGGAGAACCCACCTTGCAGCAGGGACGTGAGGATGAGCACGATGGCCGTGGCCGTTCCCACGCTGTCCGTGGTGCGCGCCAGACCGTCCACCAGCGCCTCCACGCCGATGCCCTTCAGTAGTAGGGCGCGACAGTCCGCTACGCTCAAGGAGGAGGCGAGTGGGCACCCTGGCGACAGCAGCCGCAGAGCGCGTCGAGCACGGCGGCGCGCGGGGCGAGGTCCTTCAGGCGGTAGAGGTCGATGAGAAGCTGGCACAGGTCGGTGGCACAGGCGGTGCGCGAGCAGTCCGCTGGGCGTGAGAGGGAGGTGAGGGAACGACCTGAGCAGCAGAAGTCCTTGACGCAGGCGATGGCGGCGTCGGAGAGGCAGGAGGCGGCCCAGGCGGCGTGGTTGTCGTAGAAGAGAGAGACGAGGAGTTGGTAGTAGAGGCGAAGGAGAGAGGCGATGCGGCGAAGGAGCGGAGAAGGGATGGAGACGCCGTCCTTGATGTCTAGGTGGGAGAGGGTGAAGGGGCGTACAGCGCAATTGGAGGAGGTGACAGAGGAGGATGATCTCGCGGACGAAGAGAAGGTAGGGAGAGAAGAGAGGCGAATGGAGGAATGTCAGACTGTCCTCGCAGAAGCAGTTGCTGATGGCGTGTAGGATGCAGACGAGGACGTTGAGCAGGCTGGACGGGATGAACTGGTTCTCCTCAGCGAGGATCGAGATGAGCAGCGTGACGATCTGGGTCAAGAAGGAAATGTTCTTCGATTGGAAGAAGTCGAAGTAGCACAGGGCGTTGAACGCCAGAATGGGCGACCTCGTCACGGCGATTCTACGCGTGGAAAAGACAAGACAGGAGTACATATAGGTTACGATGCTGATGAGGGAGAGCTGGTCGAACTTCGAACTCTAGTGGTGAGTCCTTAAAGAGACGGGGACATTCAGAACGATGCACATCTCCTTGCCTCTGCATTCATAGAGGGACTCTAGTTTCGCTGGCTCGGGGAGAATAATCCGATTGTTCCGGTGTAGAGTCTTCAGCTTCTAAAACTAAGCGAAGAGCAAAAGGCAGACGGATTGGATGTAGGAAATGTTTTCAACACAGGAATAACTGTTCAACGACGTGGAGAGGACCCGCTTTCCATCCACCAGGATCGATAACGACCAGTAATCGCCATAACAGACATCCATTCCACTGATGTCGTGAACCGCCTCGTAGATATTCGAGAAAAGTGTGTCACCATTCAAAAAGAACGGTTTGCAGTACAATTCAATCGTCCCGTGCTTTACTTTCACTCCTTTCTACTTTCAACTGAGGAGAATGCGAATTACTTCGATTTTGTGAATCAGTTCCTTGCACGTCATTCTCGGGGCCAGAAGGACACGACAGCGCCTGTTGCCGCGCTCTGTCGCTACCTCCAGCTCGGCCACTATATTCATTCACGTTTCCCTTTCTCTTGAAGAACAATGATGGTGTGCCATGTGTGGATCTGACCTTGCGGTAGTATTGTTTCTTGTGTCTTGTGTTTTCCCCTCTTTCCCAAATACGTTCCAACGGCTGATTTGGGAAAAGAGAGAAAAGAGCATTGCAATGTGAACGCAACGCTGTACAACGATTCATGACTGTGATCCCGACTTGCGCCACTTTGCCATTCCGCCCGTTTCCCTCAAGCAGGTGCTGCGAATAGTGATCGCTTGGTTTGGAACAATGACGGAACGGTTCTTTCACTCTCATTTTTTCTTAGAGATGTCTGTGGAACATATTTGCGCTCGTCCCGGATGTGGCAAGCACGCGGACAAACTGTGTCCTACGTGTATTTCGCTCGGATTACCGAATACCTACTTCTGCTCGCAGGAGTGTCTGAAACTAGCTTGGAAAGATCACAAGAAGTACCACGAAACCGAACTGAATAAAATGTTCCCGGCTCCCCCTCCTATTGAAGAATAGAATGCCTCCCGAGTTCCATGGATACAAATTCACCGGCCCGCTGAGACCCGGAAAGGTGTCTCCCATGATGAAGGTTCCCAACCATATCCGCAAGCCTGATTACGCGGAAACGGGCCATTCGAAGAGCGAAGAGGAGGAAATGTCCGGAATCGAGTACAAAACGGAGAAGGACATTATGGGGGTCCGCGAGGCCTGCAAGGTAGGAAGAGAGGTTCTGGACATTGCCGGCAGCGTTATCAAGCCTGGAATCACGACGGAGGAGATCGACAAGGTGGTGTTCGATGAATGTATCAAGCGCAACGCCTACCCCTCGCCTCTCAACTACTACTTCTTCCCGAAGAGCGTGTGCACGTAATCCTAGTTTCCCCCATTGACTGTAGGTCTGTGAACGAGGTGGTGTGCCACGGCATTCCCGATTCGCGGAAACTGCGGAGCGGAGACATCGTCAACTTGGACATCACGGTGTACTACAAGGGCTATCACGGCGATCTGAACGAGACCTTCTTCGTTGGCAAGGTCAGCGAGGAAGATGTCAAGCTCGTCCAGTGTGCCTACGAGAGTTTGCGCAATGCGATCGCTCACGGTTGTCCTTGCATAGTGTGCGTGACGCATAGTGAAGCCGAATATCAATGTGAGAGACATCGGCAATTGGGTGAGCGACGTGAGCGATCAGTACGGCTTCTTCGTGGACCACAACTACTGTGGCCACGGCATCGGCAAGCTCTTCCACTGCAACCCCACGGTTCCTCACTACCGAAGTTTGTCCAGTGGTTCTTGATCATCAACAGACAACAGCGGAAAGGGAAAGGTGCGACCCGGCATGGTGTTCACGATCGAGCCCATGATCAACGCCGGAACCACCTACGACAAGCTGTGGCCGGACAACTGGACGGTCGTCACGGAGGATGGAAAGCGATCGGCGCAATTCGAGCACACGATCCTCATCACGGAGACGGGATGCGAGATCCTGACCGTGTCGCCCAAGTATTACGACACCTCGAAGCCGGTGACGGAGATGCTTCCCTTCGATCGCGCCATGTTCCAGCGTGATTCGTGTGTTTGTTGCAACAAAGAGGGAATCGCTTCCTTCCAAACCGGTGGGCGTTGGGATCGTTGAGCTCCAGCGGGTCGATCGACTTCTTTTCCCACTCCTGCTTGTCTCGCCGGCTCAGAGGGATGTTGCTCTCTACCCTTCATCACAGGCATCACCGCTACTCGGTCTCTGCTTGTACTTTCGGAGTTGTGGCTGCATCATGAGGGCATCCACGACATGGCTGTGCACGGGCTGCGCAGCCCGTGCAGACTGTGTTGCTTCAGTGCGGCCCGTTGTCAAGCGCGTGCAGTGGGGACACAAACCAGAGGGGAGAAGCAAGTCCTTTCCCCAACCACCGCACACTTTGCAGCGCTGAAACGTGACTCCTGACGATACGACTGTCCGCACCTGAGAAGCAGGCTGGGATGACGGATTCTGCAAGCAACTACACATCACCATGCATCCTCAATCCGACGGCGGGCAATCCCACGTTGTCACGTTGGTCAGCTACACGTGAAGCGAATTGGGAAGGGGGACCTGGTTCCAATAGTAGTATTTCTTTGTGTTCGGATCCAGAACGGCCATCCAGTGCTTTGCTTCTTCAGGGTCCGGGAGCACCTTTTCCTCCCTTTTGGGAATCTTGGCTTCTTTTTCTTCGCCTGTCCGTGCTTCGGCTACAGCCTGCCTTTTTCTCACAATGGAGCTGTTTGCAGTGGATTGTTCCACCGCTTTTGGTTGTTCAGCATTCTTTTCAATGGGCACCTCCTTCTTTGCAGGCACTGTCTCTTTCTCTACGAATGAAACCCAACAGAAGGAAGAACGGGTGATCACGGCCTCCACTCCCTTCTGTGCCTTTTCTCCCTCGCTGTCGGACGCAGAATCATCTCCGTATTGGAAGAGATTCATTCCCGCAACCAGGCAATCGATGTGTGGAACAAACACGCCCTAGCAATACAGCAACTTAAAGTCGGCAGCAATAACTGTTCGACTGGGTGATATAGCGGATGTACCGAT
>ERZ827156.2285-NODE-2285-length-20153-cov-12.325953_pt1 | contig 20153 bp, 14 predicted proteins | sample MGYA00519919_ERZ827156 | MGnify/ENA primary metagenome ERZ827156 (study PRJEB31778, sample SAMEA3449269) | human gut metagenome | biome: human gut; feature: human-associated habitat; material: faeces | place: United Kingdom | collected 2010/2012 ...
AAAACTTAGTGCTAATAAATAAAATTTTTTAAGACATTTTCAAAAATGATTGACAGGGATTTTTTATTTTTTATTTCTTTATTTTTTTTCGTATAATTTAATACTTTTTATAATCATCAAAAGTACAATACTTTTGTCAGGTTTTTTTATGTCTTTTTTTGTGTGACAATATTAAAATACGTTAGAAATTTATATAACTAATATTATAAAAATGGAGGAATTATTATGTTTGAAATAACTAAATACAAAAAAAGTAATGTAAAACTTTCTATTCGTTTACCAGAAGAAATGAATAATACTTTAAGAAAAATTGCTAAAAAGGAAGATATGAGCTTTAATAATGTTATTGTAAGTTGCATCCAAAATTCACTAGACCAAATTGATTTAAAAAAATATGACAATGCAAAAACTGAATTAAAAGTTTAAATTAATTTTTGGTGCACCCAGAGGGATTCGAACCCCCTTCTTCAAGTTCGTAGCCTGATATTCTATCCAATTAGACTATGGGTGCAAAAATATGCTATAATCTTTTTGACTTTATAGAATTAATTCTCTATAACTCAAGTACAAAAATATTATAGCATATATTTTTGTTATTTTCAACATAATTTTTCATTTTTTCCCAAGTACTATATTTACCTCTTTTTCTCTATCTCCTTTTATAATTTTTAATACAACTGTATCCCCTGGTAATTTTGTATAAATATATTTTCTAATAGCATTTATTGTTTCTGTTGTATTTCCATCTATACTTACTATTAAGTCTCCTTCTTTTAATTCAGAACCATATGCTGGTCCATTTACTGTAATTTCAGATATATAAACACCTTTATTAGTTTTACTTTTTAAATTTAAGTATTCGGCAATATCATTATCATATGCATAAATTCCTAAACTCGCTTCTTCAAAGGTACCTTTTTGCTTAAAACTTTCTACAACAGGTTTTATTATATTTATTGGTATTGCAAAACCAATTCCCTCTGCTGAAGTAATCTTCACAGTATTAATGCCTATCACTTCTCCTTCTGAATTAATAAGCGGTCCGCCACTATTTCCAGGATTTATTGTTGCATCTGTTTGTATTAAATCTGAAATATATCCACTTGAATCATCCTCGTTTATTTTAATTGTTCTGTTTAAAGCACTTATTATTCCAGAAGTTACAGTTTTTTTAAATTCATATCCTATAGGATTTCCTATTGCATATGTTGTTTCCCCTACTCTTATACCATCTGAATTTCCTAAATTTGCACATTCTAAATTTTTTGCTAAAACTTTTGTTATAGATAAATCTAAATTTGAATCAGACCACACTACACTTCCCGTGTATGTGTTTTCATTTATTGTAACATAGCATGTGGCATATTTCTCTCCTGTTACATGACTGTTACTTAAAATATACCCATCATCTGTTACTACAATTCCTGTTCCTAAACCTAATTCATCACTTGCAACATTGTTTAAAATTGAACCTCCTGTCGTCTTAAGCCTTGATATTCCAACTACACTATTGGTTGTTTTTTCTATCATATCTGCCGTTTTTTTGCTTTTATAGCTATTGTTATCCACAGCACTTACACTTTCTGTGGATAACAGCTTCTGCGTTTTATATTCATAGTCATTTTTTATCTCAATATTTTGGTACATAACATACACATTATACACAGTTAAAACAATAAGCCCAATTGTAAATACTGTTATTAAAAATTTTTTAAATCTATTTTTTTTCTTATTTTTCACTATATTAACAATCCTCCATCTATGTATAAATTTTTATAATATTATTTACAAATTTTAAAAATTTAAACATTTATTAGTTATATTTTTGTACCTTTTTTCGACTTTTTATTACAAAAATTTGCATTTTACTGGAAATTATTGTATAATTATAGTATTGAAAGGGGCTTAAATATGTTAAATAATAATTTATATGGACTAACAAATCCACAAAAAAGTATTTGGGTTACAGAAAAATTTTATAATAACTGTAGTATAAACAACATATGCGGAACAGCTATAATAAAAGAAAAAGTTGACTTTGAAAAATTATCAGAGTCAATAAAAATTGTGTGTAAAAAACACGACAATTTTATGCTAGAAATAAAAATAGTAGATGGTAATATTAAACAAATGCTATCTAAAGAGCAAGAAATTGAACCAGAGTTTATTAACATTGAAAGCCAAGAAGAGCTTGAAAAAGAAAGAGAAAAAATAGTAAGAACAACTTTCAATTTGGAAAATTCAAAATTATTTAAATTTTATATCTTTAAATTTAAAAATGGTGAAGGGGCCTTTATGCTTAATATTCATCATTTGATTTCAGACGCGTGGACACTTGCGCTTATTTGTAATGAAATAATCAAAACATATTCTAATCTAAAACAACATAAAAAAATCGAAACAGAGCCTATATATTCATATATAGACTATATTAATAGTGAAATAGAATATCAAAAAAGTGAAAGATTCGAAAAAGATAAGCTTTATTGGGAAGAAAAATTTAAAACCATACCAGAAGTTGCTTCAATTCCTGGAAGCATAAAAAAAGATATGGATACTAATAATCCAAATGGTGCAAGAAAACAATATGCACTTGAAAAAAGCTATGTAGCAAAAATAAAAGAATATTGCAAAGAAAATAAAATTTCATTGTATAACTTTTTTATGGCTATTTATGCAATTTATATTGGTGAAATTTCTAACTTGAGCGAATTTGTTATTGGAACACCTATTTTAAATAGAACTAATTTTAAAGAAAAAAATACACCAGGAATGTTTATTAATACTGCTCCATTTAAAATTAATTTAGATGAAAATTTAAAATTTAAAGAATTTGTAAAAAATATTGCAATAGATTCTATTCGTATGCTAAAGCACCAAAAGTACTCATACCAATTATTGTTAGAAAATTTAAGACAAAAAAATAGCAACATCCCTAATTTGTATAATATTTTATTATCATACCAAATTACAAATGCTATGCAAACTGAAGAAAATATAAATTATAAAACAGAATGGACTTTTAACGGTTATTGTGCAGATGATATAGATATTCATATATATGACATAAATGATACAGGTAATTTAAATATTGCATATGATTATAAAACTTCAATCTATGCGGATTTAGACATTGAAAATGTTCATAAAAGAATTTTAAATATTATTGAACAAATTCTAAAAAAAGAAGATATTAATGTTAAAGATATTGAAATTGTAACTCCTGAAGAAAAATATTTTCTTATAAATGAACTTAATAAAACAGAATTAGAATATGATGAAAAAGTTCCAATCATAAAATACTTTGAAGAGCAAGCCCAGCTAACCCCAAATAATATTGCTATAACATTTGAAAATAAAGAAATGACATATAAAGAATTAAATGAAAAGGCGAATAGTTTAGCATATGTATTAAGAGAAAATGGTGTAAAAAATAATTCAATAGTTGGAATATTAGAAGATCGCTCTTTTGAGGTTATGATTGCAATATTAGCTGTTTTGAAGTCAGGAGGAAGCTATATTCCAATCGCAACAGACTATCCTTCTGAAAGAATCGAATATATGCTAGAAGATAGTAATGCCGAAATTCTTTTAACGGAAAAAGAAAATTATGTAAAAACAGATAAAAAAATAATTAGTATAAAATTAGGAAATGAATTTTATAATGAGCATAAAAATAATATTAAAAATATATCAAAACCAGATGACTTATCTTATTTAATTTATACTTCAGGTTCAACAGGAACACCTAAAGGAGTTATGCTAAAGCAACAAAATCTAACCAACTTTTATAATTCTATGAAAGAAAAAATAGAGTATTTACATGATGAAAAAAATCATAAAATTCTTTCAATAACTACCATTTCATTTGATATATTTGCATTTGAAAGTTTAATATCTCTAACTAGGGGATTAACCGTATACCTGACAAATAATAATGAGCAGAAAATATCATTTGAATTAGAAAGAATTATAAAAGATAATCAAATTGAAATAATGCAAACAACGCCATCAGTAATGAAACTTCATTTAGAAAATTTTAAAGATAAAAATAACTTAAAAAGTTTGAAATACGTTGTACTTGCAGGAGAGCCTTTGCCTAAAATACTTGTTGAAGATTTAAAAAATATAATACCAGATATTACAATTTATAACGGATACGGTCCATCTGAAACTACAATTTTCTCGTCTGTTGCAAATGTAACAGAGCAAGAAGTAATAACTATTGGTTCTCCTATTCATAATACACAAATATATATATTAAATAAAAATAAAAAAATATTACCTTTTGGAACAATTGGAGAACTATATATTTCTGGTGATGGAGTCGGAAAAGGTTATATGAATAAAGAAAAACAGACAAAACAAAGCTTTATTCCTAACCCTTTTATTCCTGGACAAATTATGTATAAAGTTGGAGATTTAGGTGCATATAACAATAAAATGGAAATTATCTGTTATGGTAGAATTGATAACCAAATAAAAATCAGAGGATTAAGAATTGAATTACCTGAAATTGAAAAACAAATACAATCTGTCTATAACATTTCTGATTGTGTAGTAGTAAAGAAAGAAATAAAAGGTAAAGATGCTTTATGTGCATACTATATACAAAATGGTCCTGTAAATAAAGTACTTCTAAAAAATGTATTGCATTCTAAACTTCCTGACTATATGATTCCACAATACTTTGTAAAACTAGAAAGTTTTCCACATACGCCAAATGGAAAAATAGATAAAAAATCTCTTCCTTTACCTGAACTTGAAACAAAAAAAGTTAAAATTGTTAAACCACGAAATGAATTTGAAACTTTGTTAGTACAAATAATAAAACAAAAATTAGGAGTAACTGACGTTAGTATCGATACAAATATTTTTGATTTAGGTGCTGATTCATTATCTGTAATAGGAATTATAACTGAATTATTTAGCTATAACTATAACATAAAAGTTGCAGATATTTATGAAAATCCAACAATAAGAAGTCTTTCGGAAAATGTATTAAAAATGAATACTTCTAAAAAAACAGAGAATACCTCTAAACATTCAGAATTATTAAAAATTAATGAAAAAGTTCATTTATTAACAAAAAATGTAGACTGTACAAATATTAATAATAAATATACAATATTACTTACTGGTGCAACTGGATTTTTTGGATGTCATTTGTTAATAGAAATGTTAAAAAATGAAAGTTCAATAAAAAAAATATATTGCATTGTTAGATCTAAAAAAAATAATTATGCTAAAGATAGACTTATACGAAAAATTCATTTTTATTTTAATCATCAATATGATGATTTAGTTGACAAATATGTTGAAGTAGTAGAAGGAGAAATTATTAACAAACATTTTCAAGTAAATACCGAAAAATACAAAGAACTTATAAAAGAAACAGATATTGTTATACATTCTGCTGCAAATGTAAAACATTACGGAAATTACCATAATTCAGAAGAAGCAAATATTGATGCAACAAGGAATGTAATAGATTTTTGTAAAGAAGCTAAAGCACACTTACATTATATATCAACAATGACAATATCTGGAAATTATCTATCAAAACAAGATAAAAATGATAATTTAGTATTTGATGAAAACACTTTTTATATAGGTCAAAATTTTGAAGATAATGTATATTCTAAAAGTAAATTAATTGCAGAAACTTTAGTTTTAAATTATATGAGTAATAGTACTAAAGCAACCGTTTATAGACTAGGAGATTTAACAGGAAGATATTCAGATGGTCATTTTCAAAAAAATATAAATGATAATGCAACATATTTAAGATTAAAATCAATATTAGAAATAGGCGCTATACCTAAAAATTTGAGAAATATCAAATTAGAATTTTCACCTGTTGATTGTGTTTCCAAAGCAGTACGAATGATTATATGGTCAGATAAATGTGAAAATAGAATATTTAATATATATAATCCTAATTTACTACCATTTCTTAAGCTAAAAGAATTTTTAAGAAAACAAAATTATACTATAAAGGAAATATCTAAAGAAGATTTTTCACAATTAATAAAAGAAATATCTTCTGAACAAAAAAATCAAAAAAAATTAATAGGTATTATAAATGACTTTACAGATAATGATGATTTGATATATAATTATACAATCAAACAATCAAATACTATAACATGTGAATATTTAAAAAAATTAGGATTTGATTGGATAACTATTGATGAAGAATATATATGTAAACTATTAACATATATGAAACACGTAAATTTTATTAAATAAAAGGAGTAAAAAACCAATGAAAAATAAAAAATTCAGTATTTCTACAAAGATAGCATTTTCATTTTCTTTAATAACAGTATTAGTTGGGATAGTATTTTATTTTCTTTTGCCAACACTATTAAACTATCCTCCTAATACTATAAATACATCTTTTGATAAAGAAGTATCTAAATTATATTATATTTATCAATATTTTATTGCTATATCGGGGATTATAATATTATTTATTATTTATTTTAAAATTTCTTTAAAAAAAATTGATAATTGGCAAAAAGATAAAAAAAGAGCAAACATATTAGACATAAGACATATTTGTTTTACGTATCCATATAAAATGTTTATAGCGATAGAAATTTTACCTGTAATAATAGTAATTATTACATTGGCATGTACTGGAAGTCATCCTTTAATATTGTTATTTAAAATAGGAATTTTAGTATATAGTTTTGCAACATTAGTAAGTTCAATCTTCTTACTAATATCTAAAAATATATTTTATCCTATTTTAAAAGAAACCTCTGAATATCTAAAAGAAGAAGAATTTCTAAAAAAAGATTCTTTACAAAGAAAATTAATTTTTCAAATATTTCCAGGAATCTTAGTTACAATCTTATTAATAGCTCTTTTGGGATATTCAAGACTAATAACAGAAAAAGGTGAATTGTTAAATGTATACTATAGATCTGAATTAGAAAATTTAAATATTTCAGATAATGATGATTTATTAGAACAGATAGAAAATCAAATAGGAAATCAATTTTTGAGTAAAAATGATTATATTTTTATAGAAACACCTAATCAAAGAATACTAACTTCTAACCAAAATAAGCCTAGTGACTTTTTTATAAAATATATGCATATATTATCTCCAACACATAATAATAGAGTTTATGAAGCATATACGATAGATGAGCAAGGAATAATAAAACAAATTATATATAATGGTCAAACTTATACAATAGGAATACATTATGAAGTGGTTTCCTCATCATTGCTTTTATCTTTATTATTTGCCGCCATATTGCTATTTATCTTTAATTTAATTATGATATTTTATATTACTAAATCAATTAATTCTGATTTAGAAAAATTAACAAATGGTATGAAAAATATCCTTAATGAACAAGATATTATGGATTTTAAGAAGTTACCATTAACTTCAAATGATATTATGGGAGAGTTAGTACAGTCATTTAATGGTATTCAAGAATATACTAAAAAAAATATAGAACAAATACACAACAACCAAGATATTTTAATGGAAAGAGAGCGTTTAGCCGGACTTGGGCAATTAATAGGAGGAATAGCACATAACTTAAAAACTCCTATTATGTCTATAGCTGGAGCAACACAAGGATTAGAAAATTTGATTCACGAATATGATGAATCAATTGATGACCCTCTCGTAAACTCTCAAGATCATCATGAAATTGCTAAAGATATGCAATCTTGGATTCCTAAAATAAGAGCTCATTTAGAATATATGTCTGATATAATAACAACTGTTAAAGGTCAAGCTGTTGCATCTTTATCTAGTGATGATGCTGAAACATTTACAATAAGTGAACTTATAAAAAGAGTAAATATCTTAATGAAACACGAATTAAAAAATGCTTATATTTATTTAAATGTATTAATGAAAACAGACGAAAACCAATCTATACATGGAAATGTTAATATTTTAGTACAAGTTGTAAATAATATTATTTCTAATGCTATACAAGCTTATAATGGAAAACATGACCAAAATATAGAATTAAAAGTTTTTACAGAGGAGAATAATGTGGTATTTTCTATAATAGACTTTGCAGGAGGACTTCCAAAAGAAGTTCAAGAAAGGTTATTTAAAGAAATGGTTACTACAAAAGGTAAAAATGGTACTGGTCTTGGATTGTATATGTCTTATTCAAATATTAAAGCCCATTTTGGTGGAGATATTACATATGACACCCAAGAAGGAAAAGGTACAACATTTAACATTATAATACCTTTATAAAAATAACACCCACAAGGTTTTTATTAAATCAAATAAAAACCTTGATTTTTTTTTCATAAACAATTATAATTTAACCATATAAAAAGAAAGAAAAAAGTTATTAATAATCTATAGCTTTAGAAAGGGATGAGATAAAATGAGAAAAGCATTACAAAACCAATTAAATGGAGAAAGAAAATATAAAATAATTGGAGTAGATGATGAATTAGGAATATTAGATTCTCTTGCTGTACTTTTTGATAATTCAATTTATGAATTTGTTGGAATATCAAACCCTGTTGAAGCAATTGAGTTAGTAAAAAAAGAACATTTTGACTTAATGCTATTAGACTTTATGATGACCCCATTACATGGAGATGAAGTAGTTGAAGAAATAAGAAAATTTAATAAAGAACTTTATATCTTGCTTCTTACAGGGCATAAGGATTTAGCCCCACCTTTAGAAACTATAAAAAGATTAGATATTCAAGGTTATTGCGAAAAAAGCGATAAATTTGATCAGTTACTTTTATTAGTTGAATCTGCCATAAAATCTGTTAAGCAGATGGACGAAATAAAAAGAATAAATGAAGAACTTATTGAATCTAAAGATGCTTTAGAAAAAGCTTATTTAGATATGATAGAAACTTTAAGATATACAGTAGAAGCTAAAGATACATATACAATCGGTCATTCTGACCGTGTTTCTGAATATTCTGTACTACTTGGAAAAAAACTTGGGTTGCCAGAAGAACAACTAAAAACATTAAAAATAGGTGGGTTGTTTCATGACATTGGCAAAATTGGAATACCAGATAGCATATTACTAAAACCAGATAAACTTTCAGATGATGAATATTCACAGATAAAAAACCATCCTTCTATTGGTGCACATATTTTAGGTTCTGCCGAAGTATTCAAAGATATAATACCTATTGTAAAATATCATCATGAAAAATATGATGGTAATGGATACCCATCAAGACTAAAGGGAGAAGAAATACCTTACTTGGCAAGAATTGCCGCCGTTGCTGATACTTTTGATGCAATGACAAGTAAAAGAAGTTATAGAGGTCCTATAGATTTAGAACATGTTAAAGAAGAAATAAAAAGATGTAAAGGAACACAATTTGACCCACAAATTGCAGAAGCATTTTTAGATATTCTAGAAAATAACTTTGAAGAAATACAAAAAATTCAAGAAAAATATTCAGAAAAGAACTGAAAATTAAATTTTCAGTTCTCTTCTATTTTCATAGATAACCCTACCTTTTTGCGTTCTTTATCAATTTTTATAACCTTTACTTTAACAATGTCTCCTACTGAAACAACTTCTGATGGATTTTTAATATATTTATTACTCATTTCTGATATATGTACTAATCCATCATATTTAACACCAATATCCACAAATGCTCCAAAATCTATAACATTACGCACTGTTCCTGTTAAAACCATACCTTCTGTTAAATCTTCAAATTTTAATACATCACTACGAAGTATAGGTTTTGGCATGTCCTCTCTTGGGTCTCTTCCAGGTTTTGCAAGTTCAGAAATTATATCACTTAAGGTCATCTCCCCTATTTCCAATTCTTTTGCCATTTTTGAAATATTAACATTTTTTAATTTTTCCTTAAGCTCATTTAATCTTTCTTTATTTCTCAAATCTTCTTTACTAAATCCAAGGTTAACAAGCAATTTCTCTGTAGCTTCATAACTTTCTGGATGTACAGCAGTATTTTCCAATGGATTTATGCCATCTGTTATTCTTATAAATCCCGCACATTGTTCATAAGCCACTTTTCCCAATTTAGGAACTTTTAGTAGTTCTTTTCTTTCCTTTAATTTTCCATTTTCATCTCTATATTTAACTATATTTTTTGCAATAGTATTATTTATACCTGAAACATAGCTTAATAAAGATGGTGTTGCTGTATTTACATCTACTCCAACCTTATTAACACTGTCTTCAACAACTCCTGTTAAACTTTCTGCTAATTTTTTCTGATTAACATCATGTTGGTACTGCCCCACACCTATTGCCTTAGGATCTATTTTTACAAGTTCTGCAAGAGGGTCTTGAAGTCTACGTGCTATAGAAATTGCTCCTCTTATTGAAACATTTATATCTGGATATTCTTCTGTTGCAAGTTTAGATGCAGAATATACAGACGCTCCTGCTTCACTTACAATTGCATAGCAAATATCATGTTTTACATCTTTAATCATATCTGAAACAAACATTTCAGATTCACGAGACGCCGTTCCATTTCCAATTGCTATCATATCTATCTTATCTTTCTGAATCAATTTTAATAATTCTTTTTTTGCACCTTCTACATCATTTTGAGGCTCTGTTGGATATACTGTAGTATAATCTAAAAGTTTTCCTGTTTCATCAATTACAGCAATTTTACACCCCGTTCTATAAGCTGGGTCAAACCCCATAATTGTTTTTCCTTTAATTGGAGCTCCAAGTAGCAATTGTTTAGAATTTTTTCCAAAAACTTTTATTGCACTTTCTTCTGCTTTTTCTGTTAAATCAGAACGAATTTCTCTATCTATTGATGGTTCTATTAATCTTGTAAAACTATCTAAAATAGTATTTTTCAACATTTCAGTAAATTGATTTTGTCCTTTTAAAATATCTCTTTCCATTAAGTTTAATATTTTTTCTTCATTTTTTTCAATCTTTACTTTCAAAAAATCTTCTTTTTCTCCCCTATTTATAGCAAGTATTCTATGACTTGGGATAAATCTTAAACTTTCACTATAATCATAATACATTTCATAATTAGATCTTTCTTCCATATCTTTAGCAGAGGTCTTAATTAATCCTTCTCTATAATACAATCTTTTTATATCTTTCCTATATTTAGCATTATCAGAAATATTTTCGGCAATAATATCTAAAGCTCCCTGAATTGCTTCTTCTGCTGAAGCTACGACTTTATCTTTATTCTTTTTATCTTCTTCAGATAAACTATCAATATTAACATATTCTCTTGCTATTTCTTGTATTGGAGTTTTTTCTTCTTGTAAAATTATTATTTCAGCAAGAGGTTCTAAACCTTTAGCTTTTGCAACAGTTGCTCTTGTTTTCTTTTTTTGCTTAAATGGTCTATATATATCTTCTGCTTCTGCCAATGTTTTACTATTTTCAACAGCTAACTTAATTTCATCAGTAAGTTTTCCTTGCTCCTCTATTGATTTTATAATTTCTTGTTTTCTATTTTCTAAATTTCTTAAATATGTTAGTCTTTCTCCTAAATCTCTAAGTACTTCATCACTCAACCCTCCTGTAACTTCTTTTCTATAACGTGCAATAAAAGGTATTGTGTTTCCTTCATCTATTAAATTAACTGCAAATTCAACTTGTTTCTCTCTTACACCTAATTCATCTGCTATTGTTTTAATTATTTTTTCCATTTTAAATGTAATCTCCTTTACTTTTTCTTGTAATTTTTGTAAATAAGTTTTTATTCTATTCCTAAATACTCATTATAAGTAATTTCTCTATCAATAACTTTTCCATCTTGCTTTAAATCAATAATTCTATTTGCAACCGTTTGGGTAAGCTCATGGTCATGAGATGTAAAAATAATATTTCCTTTAAATTTTTTCATACCCTCATTAACTGAAGTAATACTTTCCATATCTAAATGGTTTGTAGGTTCGTCCATAATTAAAAAATTCGCACCAGATAACATCATTTTAGAAAGAACACATCTTACTTTTTCTCCTCCAGAAATTACTTTTGCTTTTTTTAGTGCCTCTTCTCCAGAGAACAACATTCTACCTAAAAAGCTTCTAACATACGTTTCATCTGGGTCTTTAGAATATTTTCTAAGCCAATCTGTAATAGTTTCATCTGTTTCAAATAAATAATTATTGTCTTTAGGAAAATATGTATGAGTAATAGTTTGCCCCCATATAATTTCTCCTTCATCAGGTTCAAGCTCTCCCTCAATTATTTGAAACAAAGCCGTTTTAGCATTTTCATTATCTGCTAAAAAAGCTATTTTATCATTTTGTTTTACAGTAAAGGAAACATTATTTAAAATCTTTTCTCCATTTATAGTTTTTGATATATTTTTAACTTGAAGAATCTCCTTTCCAGGTTCTCTATCTGGTTTGAAATCTACATAAGGATATTTCCTATTTGAAGGTCTTATTTCTTCAAGCTGAATTTTTTCTAGAGTTTTCTTCCTTGATGTTGCCTGCTTAGATTTTGAAGCATTAGCACTAAATCTTGCAATAAAGTCTTGTAATTCTTTAATTTTTTCCTCTTTCTTTTTATTTTGCTCTTTTGCTTGTCTTAATGCCAATTGACTAGATTCATACCAGAAATCATAATTTCCTGGATAAACAGTTATTTTTCCAAAGTCCACATCTGCAATGTATGTGCAAACTTTATTTAAAAAATATCTATCATGTGAAACTACAATTACAGTATTTTCAAAATTAATTAAAAATTCTTGTAGCCAATTTATACTTTTTAAATCCAAGTCATTTGTAGGCTCATCTAATAAAAGAATATCTGGGTTTCCAAATAAACTTTGAGCAAGCAAAACTTTTACCTTTTCTCTTGGGTCAATTTCCTTCATAAGCTTGTAATGATTTTCTGGAGATATTCCTAAATCATTCAAAAGCATTGCAGCATCAGATTCTGCATTCCATCCATCTAGCTCGGCAAAACGTTCCTCCAACTTTGCAGCTTTCATTCCATCTTCTTCTGAAAAATCTGGTTTAGAATAAATTTCTTCTTTCTCTTTCATAATATCATAAAGCTCTTTATTTCCCATTATTACAGTATCAATTACAGAAAATTCTTCATATTCAAAATGGTTTTGTTTTAAAATAGAAATTCTTTCTCCTTTGTCGATTGTAACATCTCCCTTGCTTGGCTCTAGCTCTCCAGACAACACCTTTAAAAAAGTAGACTTTCCAGCACCATTTGCTCCTATAATTCCATAGCAATTTCCTTTGCTAAACTTTATATTAACATCTTCAAACAATACTCTTTTACCAAACCTAATTGTAACACCATTTGCAGACAACATAATATTCACTTTCCTTTCTCTCTAAAGTAAAATTAAACTTTATATATTTTACTACAAAATAACGGAAATATCAAGGACTTTTAAAGTTCTTACATGAATACTCTTGCATTTAGTTACAATTTACAGTTCATTGATATTTAACTAAAAAATTGATAATATATTGTTTTGAAATACCGCGTAAGCGACCAAACGAGCGAAAGCGAGTGCGAATTGGAGCAATCTACTTTCGTTCCAATAATAAAAAATTTTAATTTTTTATTTTGGAACATACGAGGATGTGCTTTCGCCAAGGTATAAAAAACAATATATTATCAATTTAATAAATTATTTTATAAACTGTGAATTGTAACTGCATTTAAAGAAATTAAAAAAAATTTTACAAAAATATTGTACTTTTTTACAGCCCACTTTAATTTAACAATATTTCACAAATATCTTTTGTAGAATTTGGCTTAGCAATTTTCTCACAATTTCTTTTCATTAAATCTAATTCTTCTTGATTATTCAATAAACCATCTAAAGCTAAATCAATATCATCATTTTTTTGTAATAAAATACCCACTCCACGTTCTTCTAAAAATTCTGCATTTTCTGTTTCTTGGCCAGGAATAGGATTTATAATTAAAAGTGGAAGTTTTGAAACTATACTCTCCGTAGAGGTTAACCCCCCTGGTTTTGTTATTACTAAATCTGAAACATACATAAATTCTGCAACTCTATCTGTAAAATCAAAAACTCTTATTCTATTCTCTGCATTATATTCATTAGATATTTCTTCAAAATGTTGTTTAATTGTTTCATTTTTTCCCGCTATTGCTATAATTTGTGTATTTTCAAAATATATTGCAAGATTTTTTAATAGTTCTGTTATTTTGTTTTTAGCAAGTCCAAATTCTCCACCTGCAAAAAAAAGTATTGTTTTTTTGTCATCAGTAAAATTAAGACTTTCTAAAATTTTATTTTTATTATAATGAATCAAAAACTTACTTGAAATTGGAATTCCTGTTGCATATATTTTTTGTTCATCAACACCTTTTTGAACCAAATTAGTTTTCATTTCATCATGAGCAACAAATATATAATCTAAATATTCATGTTCTGCTATCCATTCATTATATGGGTCATCTCCATAATCTGTTATTACATTTACAAGTTTTGCGTCTATTTTTCCATGTTTTTTTAATGTTGCACACATATGCCCCACAAAAAAATGCGTAGAAATTATTACTTCTGGGTTTAGTTCATTTAACAATTTATTAAGCTTATATGCTAATAATTTATTTGAAAGTGAAAGAATTTTTTCAAATATTGGGCTTTGTGTATGATAGTAAACCTTTCCCCAAAACCATGGAACACTTTTAGTTATTGTATTATATGTTGATCCACATATTTTATCTATTGCTTTATTTATATATTTCATGCTATCAAATAAAAATACATCACAATCAGTATAGTTTTGTTCTATGTATTCTTTGATATTTTTTGCTGCTGAAAAATGGCCACCACCATATGAAGCATAGCAAATTATTATTCTTCTCATATAATCAGTTCCTTTCAAATTTTCAATTTATTTTACCATATTTTTAATTAAATTGGAATATTTTTTTTAATATTTGGCAAAATAAAGTATATACCTTATGAAAGGAATGAAATTAATATGAAAAATAAAATTAAAAAAAACATATTTTGGATAATTTTAATAATTAGTATTGCTATTATTATTATACTTGCCTATTTATTATTTAAAAAAAATAAAGAAGTACAATTGGTAAATACAAATTTATATAATAGCAATTTTTACGAATTAGTAGATTATATTCAAAATGTTGAAACATATCTTTCTAAATCAACAATTTCAACAAGTAGCACACATAGTGCTGAAACATTGACTTATTTATGGCGTGAAGCAAATTTAGCACAAACCTATCTTTCAGAACTGCCAATACAAAGTCAAGAGCTTGAAAACACATCAAAATTTTTAAATCAAGTAAGTGACTATAGCTATGCTCTTTCGAGGAAAAACATAAAAGGAGAAGATTTAACTGAAGAAGAGCTTAAAAATCTAGAAGAACTCCATTCTTATAGTTTAGAGCTTGAAAACACTTTAAATGAATTAGCTTTAGAATTAGAAAATGGTGCACTTTCTTGGAAAGATTTAACCAAAAAAGATAATGGCCAATTTGCACAATCTGTAAGTTCTTCTTTAGATATTTTTGACCAATTAGAACAAAACTTTCATGAATACTCTGGCTTAATTTATGATGGTGCTTTTTCAGAACATCTAACATCTTCTAACCCCAAAATGATTAAAGGTGATGAAATTTCAGAAGAAGACGCTGCAAAAAAAGCAAAAGACTTTTTAGGAGAAAACAATGTAAGCGAAATTTCTAATTTAGGTGCAAATGAAAATGCAAATATTTTAGCATATAACTTTAGTATTAAAAACAATGATGGAAAAACCACCTACATTTCCATTTCAAAAAAAGGTGGTTATGTAATTTACAGTAGTTTTAACAGAGAAATTAAAGAGCAAAAATTAAATTACGAAGAAGCAAATAATAAAGCTTTGGAATATTTGAAACAAAAAGGTTTTGACAATATGAAAGAAACCTATTATTTAGCAGAAAATGGTATTTTAACAATTAATTATGCATATGTGCAACAAGATATAATTATGTACCCAGATTTAATAAAAATAAAAGTTGCTTTAGATAATGGTGAAATTTTAGGTATTGAAACAACTGGCTATTTAAGTAATCACGAAGAAAGAAATTTGAAAACTGCAAAAATAACAAAAGAAGAAGCCAAAAAAAAGTTAAACAAAAATCTAAATATTATGAGTGAAAAAATGGCTATTATTCCTACGGAATACAAAACTGAAATTTTTTGCTATGAATTCAAAGGAAAAATTGATGATAGAGAATTTATAGTTTATATTAATGCTGAAACTGGAGAAGAAGAAGATATTTTAGTTATTTATAATACTCCAAATGGAGTTCTTACAATGTAGCAGAAAGTTCCAATTCACAGCGCATCAATATTTCACTTAAAAAATTTGATAATATATTGTTTTGATATACCGCGTAAGCGACCAAACGAGCGAAGCGAGTGCGAGTTGGAGCAATCTACTTTCGTTCCAATAATAAAAAATTTCTAATTTTTTATTTTGGAACATCCGGGGATTAGCGACACCAAGGTATAAAAAACAATATATTATCAGATTTTAAAATAAACTATTTCATAAACTATGAATTGTAACAGAAAAAATATCCAATTATACAAATTTTTAAAAAAATATTTTTTGAAAATTTGTATATACTAATGGCATAGAAAGCTTTTTATAATAACTTTCTTAAAGGAGGAAATTTCTATGTCATCAAAAGGAAGTAAGCTAATGTCCGAAAACTTAAAAGAAGAAATAGCAAAAGAATTAGGTGTATATGAACAAGTAAAAAAAGATGGAGGTTGGGAAAATGTACCATCAAAAACTTGTGGAAATATTGTAAAAAAAGCAATTGAAATAGCAAACAGAAATGTAAATGGATAAATAAAACCAACCAAGAATTTTTTAAATTCTTGGTTAGTTTTATTTAATAATTCATTTTAATTAATCTGTAACATTTTTTTATTTTTATTTATATAATATATAAAAATCATTTTCAACAAATATGAAAGGAATGAGATTAAAAATGTGTATTTCTGATTTATCTGGATGCAATTTAATTGGTTTTGCAAGCAGTTTAGCACTTTTAGTAAGTCAAGAAGTAGAAACAGAAGACCTGGCTATTCTTGCAGCTTTTTTCACTGCTTTTGCAGATAATTTAGCCTTATATGCAGCAGGAAAAATAATTCCAAACATCTCTGATAATTCTGAAACCTAAAAAATCACATTTCTCTTCTTCCTTCTAAAGCTTTCGTTAAAGTAATTTCATCTGTATATTCTAAATCTCCTCCAACAGGAATTCCATGAGCAATTCTAGAAACCTTTATTCCTAAAGGTTTAATTAATTTAGACAAATACATCGCTGTTGCTTCTCCCTCCACTCTTGGGTTTGTTGCTAAAATAATTTCATTTACTTTTCCTCCAACAAGTCTTGCCAATAACTCTTTAATTTTAATATCATCTGGACCAATTCCATTCATTGGAGAAATTGAACCATGTAGTACATGGTAAACACCCTTAAACTCATGTGTTCTTTCCATTGCAACAACATCACGTACATCTTCTACCACACATATTTGCTCTTGGTTTCTTTTAGGGTTTGAACAAATTGGACAAGGGTCATTATCAGTTATATTAAAACATTTGCTACAATATTTTAAATTCTTTTTAGCATTTATTATAGAATTTACAAACTCCTCTGTTTGCTCTTCATTCCAATCTAATACATGAAAAGCCAAACGTGCAGCAGTTTTATGACCGTATACTTGGTAAACGTTCAAAACTCTGTATTAATTTTTCTATTGATGGTGCATATTCTGACATAAATAGTTATTCCTTTCTAACTTTCCAGTAAACTTGTTTTAATATTATAAAACAACATTGCACAAAAATTTATTTCATAAATTTTCACACGAACAAATTTCATTTGTTCTTTACATTAATCCTGGAATATTAAATCTACCCATAGCATCATTACTTGCATTATCAACTTTTCTTAAAGCCTCATTTACACAAGATAAAATTAAATCTTGTAACATTTCAACATCTTCTGGGTCAACCACTTCAGGTTTTATTTTTATTTCTTTAACAACTTTTGCTCCACTTACTTTAACTTCAATTGCTCCTCCCCCAGCAGATGCGTCAAATTCTTTTAAAGCAAGCTCCTCTTGTGTTTTTGTTAAATCTTGTTGCATTTTTTTTGCTTCTTTCATTAAATTATTAAGGTTCATTCCTCCAAAATTTCCCATTCCTCCTGGAAATCCTCCTCTTTTACCCATATAAATTTCTCCTTTCTTTAAATTATATTAAATGGAATATTTGCATTATTTACAAATGCTTCAAATTCATTTTTATCTTGTTTAGTCGATGTTTCTTCACCAACAAATTTTATTTGCATTTCTTTTCCACAAGCCAAATGAATTGTATTTTTTAAACTTTGCTTATTATCTGGTCTAGATAGAAAATCTTTTGCCACTTTATTTAATCCATTAGGAAATTGTATTTCCAAAGTCATATCATTTACTTCTCTAGCTACACTTCCTGCTAAATTTATATACATAAACATTTTTCCATCTTTTTTAAAATCTTCTACTAACTTAGGCCAGTAATCTTGCGTTTTTCCTTCATATTTCGGTTTACTTGGTTTTACTACATTATTTTTTTTAGATGCCGAAACCTCATATTTTATGTTTTTATTATTATTTGTTACAAAATTACCAGCTCGTAAAAAATTTTCAATCTTCGTAACCCTCTTTTCTAAATCTGAATTTTGTGGGCCTTGCACAATATTATTTGATTCAAAATTTGCTTTTTCTTTATTACATAATTTTATTAAACCTGTTTGTAAAATTATTAATTTTTGACTAGACAGCTTAACATCATTTTCTATTTTAGATAATTCACATATTAAATCTATCAATTCCTGTTTAGTCATTTTTTCTGAAAGTAATTTTATATTTTCAATTTCATCTAAACTATAAAGTTCAGTCTTTCCAGTAGATTTATATAATAAAATATCTTTTACATATTTAATAACTTCCCAAATTAAATTATTTATATCTTTACCATCATCTAATATATTTTTAAGCACCTCTAAAGATTCTTCCGTGTTTTTTTCAACAACACTAGAAACTAAACTATTTATTAAAGTAAATTTTGGAATTCCAACTAAATCTTTTACTTTATTTTCATCAATTTGCTCTTCTCCATCTTGGTTACATCTTTCCAAAATAGATAAAGCATCTCTCATGCCACCTTCAGCAAGTACAGCAATTAAGTTTAAAGCTTCTTTTGTTATTTTTATTTCACTTTCTTTACAAACATATTCTAAATCTTTTATTATATCTTCATTAGAAATTCTTTTAAAATCGAACCTTTGACATCTTGAAAGTATAGTCGCAGGAAGCTTTTGAGGCTCTGTTGTTGCTAAAATAAACTTTACATGCTCTGGTGGCTCTTCTAAAGTTTTTAATAATGCATTAAATGCTCCTGTTGAAAGCATATGAACTTCGTCTATTATATATACTCTATATTTTGCTTTAGTAGGCAAAAAATTAACAGCTTCTCTTATTGACCTTACATCTTCCACACTGTTATTTGAAGCCGCATCCATTTCTATAATATCTGTAAGCGACCCATCTAAAGCACCCTTACAAATTTCACATTCATTACATGGCTCTCCATCTTTTGGGTTTAGGCAATTAACCGCTCTTGCTAAAATTTTTGCAGTTGTTGTCTTACCTGTTCCTCTACCACCATTAAAGAGATATGCATGTCCTACTCTATTTGATATTATTTGATTTATTAATGTTTTTTTAATATGTTCTTGTCCAACCATTTCCGAAAATTTTGTTGGTCTAAACTTTCTATAAAGAGCTGTATACCCCATCTACTTCACCTCTTTAGAAAAACAAAAGTATTTTTATTTAAAACTTTATAATTTTAAAAATGGTGTGAACTTTAAATTCCTCTATGGGAAGCATTCCACATAAAAGTATCTACTTATTGCTGCTTCCTTCCGGACCTGACAAGGTTCGTAGGCTCCTATTGGATGCTTTCCATACAAGAATTCAAATTTCATACCATGTTCATTATATAACTATTTTTTTATTTTTGCAAGCATTTTTTTAAATTTTGCCTAAAATCTGTAGGTTAGTCAATCATTTGTCACAAATTATTTAAAATAAATACTTTGAGCACC
>ERZ827156.2290-NODE-2290-length-20120-cov-4.137154_pt1 | contig 20120 bp, 34 predicted proteins | sample MGYA00519919_ERZ827156 | MGnify/ENA primary metagenome ERZ827156 (study PRJEB31778, sample SAMEA3449269) | human gut metagenome | biome: human gut; feature: human-associated habitat; material: faeces | place: United Kingdom | collected 2010/2012 ...
GGGGAAGCGCTCTCACCACCGACAGCACGAAGATAAACTACACGGCCGTTAGAACTGCGCGTCTTTGCAGACACCATCAACGAGAAACGAGGAAATCACGTCCACATACTAATGGTAGCAGGACCAGCAGGAGCAGGAGGAGCCATGTTTCTTTGCTTGCGTGTAGACGAATCTGTGCCTTGTCTCGTCTCTGTGGTGGGGCTCTTTTGCCCCAAGCTTGAATACTGACTCTCGATATATTTATCCCCTACCCCATTTGTGATTTGGATTATCGAGCGAGTTCATCCGCTTTCCTTTGAAGAAACAATCCACGCTGGAATAAAACGCGACAGGAACAAAATACACACGATCTAGGAATGGCACAGCAACCAGGGTTGAAAGGCGTCATTGTGAAAAGGCAGAGGTAGAGGAGCATGTTGTCACATCCACTTCCGAAAAGGGAACAAAGGGCGCATCTAATCCTATAGAGACGGCGAAGCAATTACCTTTAGCAGGATCACAATGAGGCGTGCAGGAAATGTAGGGAACTGGAATGAACTGATCATAGACGGTGTGGGAGGTAGCGTCTCCCTTTGCAAACTGCACTGACTACGGATTACCCATGACGGTAGGATCAACAGCAATGAGGCTGTCGAGGCGCTGATTCAACGACTCGATCTCGCTCCTCTTCTTGTCGAATATACCGGAAACAACATCACTGGATGTAGACAGCGCGTTGCTCAAGTCCGTAATGGTGTCTACGACTAATCACCACACCAGGAAGTCACTCCTCAGTGTTGAATAGATGGATTGGAAGTATACATCCGATGTCTCTTTCTGAAAGAGTTGAGGGGAGGAACGAATCTGCTTTTCCAAATCGAGTAGTTTTCCTGAAATTTGTTGCTGTTCATTACACATCCCTCCATTATCCCCACTGCAATCGTCTCAAATCGGTGAGACTGTTCTATCGCTCCATACACGGATGACATGGTAATAGTATTGTTCTTGCTCTCAACTACCCCTATAGAATGAAGGGATGTAAAAGAACTCACTGGTGGTGCTGTCGTTTTCGAGATTTGAATCGACAGAAATCGGCCCGTATTTTGTCATTCGTGGAAGGCATTGGCATTTAGCGTTGGTTATAGTGATGAATTGCATGCCTCCTGAAGTGGTGGCGGAAGTGCGTAGCCTTCCTGGAAACGATGTGTGTTTTCGAGATGTTCGTTACGAATAGCGCTGTGCTGACTGTGGGGCGGAAAACCCGGAGTGGGCCTCTGTCACGTACGGTTCTCTGATTTGCGTAAAGTGCGCCGGTTTGCATCGTGGCTTGGGAGTGCGCTTTTCTACAATTGGTGGTTATGAATAGGTCCACATCAGTTATGTGCGCTCCTTGGAGATGGATTCATGGGAAGAGTCGGAGATCAAGATGATGAAGGCTGGGGGAAATCAGCGTCTGTTGGACTTTTTCAAGCGTCACAACATCGAAAGAGATGCACCGATTTCGCTGAAGTACAATACGAAGACGGCGGAGCTGTATCGCACCATGTTGCTTTTCCTCTCCGCTTTCACTGTAGCCTGAAGGCCATCGTCGAAGGCACGGAGGTTCCCGAGGACCAGGCGCTGTCCGAGGACGAGACCAACAAGGGGCTTGTGCTCCAGAGGTCGTTCCGTGATCGTTCCTTCACGTGTAGACGCGAGTCAAAGGAGTCCTCCATCGAGCAGGACCGCCGCCTTCGCCAGGAGGCGGAGGCGCGTCTGGCCTCCAAGTTCGGCGGAGAGGTGGTGTTTGAAGGCATTTCCTCCACGCCCGCGAAGGAGGAGTCTTCTGATTCGGATTCGGATTCGGACTCGGATTCGGACTCTGTGGCGAAGGAAGAGGTGGCGACGGAGGAATCGAGCGATTCGGATGACAGTGACTACGACCTGGGCCCGTCGAAGAAGGAGCAGATGAAGCAGAAGTGGAAGCAGAACGAATACGTGAAGCTGGCGGGCGAGATCGGCTCGGATATGATGAACATGATGAAGAAGTCCAACCTGACGCGGAAGACGAAGGAGGGCGTGAAGAAGCTGGAGGACAAGGTGAAGCAGGAGCGCGACAAGCACGCGCACGAGGAAAAGAAGGACGTGAAGGAGGTGGCGAAGTCGAGCTGGGGCTGGCTGTCGTCGAAGACGAAGAAGGTGTTCTCGGCGGCGGTGAACGGGACCAAGGAGTATGTGAAGGACATCAAGGAGGAGTTCGGGCCCAACAGCAAGAAGAAGGAAGACTCGGAGTACGATTCGGAGTACAGCTACTACTCGGATTACTCCGATTACTCGGAGGAGGAGGAGAAGAAGGATGTGAAGAAGGAAGATGTGAAGAAGGTGGAGGAAGTGAAGAAGGAGGAAGAGGATCCAAATGAACCTTAAGTTCTTTTAACGGGGTAGTGTCTTGTGTTCGGCTTCTTTTTCTGTTTGTGCATCACTGGTGAATTGGATTGATGGATACTCATCCCTACGAGGAAATCCAAGTCGTCCTTCCTGTCAGTCTCTCAATCGTAGAAACTCATTCAATGTGCGGTGCCAAAAGAAAAGCTACCCGTTGTTGACAGTTTGCTTGCGAGATTAGTGAATGACGCCATTCTCTCCTCTTCCCATGCGCGTATGTTGCTACTACATTTCAATAAGGAATAGAGTTGGTTCTAGAGTCTGTGATCAGTCAGTCTCTCCGTTATGACTTGCTCTCGCGGTTACGCGCGATTCCATTAGGCGGAGAAGAAATCTACATCGATCATCTAACGAATGCGTGTGCTATGATCGAAGACTACAAGGCCGCCATCACCAGTCTCCCTCTGTTCCAAACAATGAGCGAATCCAAATTGCGCATCTATCAGCAACTCGAAACCATACTGAATCCTCTGCTAGATGGGGTCGCCGTCATTCTTGTCACTCACATGTAGAGCTTGTATGATGTCATTGCCACTGTCAGCAAACGGCGAATTATAGCCATTCTGCATGGTGCTCCCTCTTCCGATTCTGTCGATGGCATTCTCACCCATCTCTCCCATTACCTCTCCACGGACGTACTCGTGCAGCTGCTCTTCGTGTGCATCACCGATATTGTGAACGCCGAGCCCCGTCTTCCCGACACCTCCATTCTGCTTCCCTGGTTCTCCTCGCTCTTCGCCCTTCCCTCCAACGACTCCTCCCACCTCACTGTCCAGCTTCGCACCACCCTCCAATCCGCCGAGTGCTCCTTCTTCCTCCATCACCTCGTTCAGATCGTAATGGACTACCCTTCTTCTCTTCAGTTCTTCTCCCTCCGTGGAACCGACTACCCGGCGCCCGTGTCGCTCGCCCCCTACCACGCCTCGCTCCGTGCCGTTCTCCAGCCCGCCAAGCCCACCGACGAAATCATGGCGTTTTACGTCAATCTCGTGCGAGTGTGTGACGCCCTGTCCATCGCGCCTTCGTTCCAGCAGGCGCTCCTGCAGCCGGTGCAGCAGTTTCTCCGCACGCGCCCGGACTGGGTGCAGTGTGTGTTTCTGGTTATGAGTCGCGACGTCCCGGTTGCAGCGGCGAGGCGCGCTGACCTTTAGGGGGTTTTGATCCAAACGGCCCCGATGGCCGCTCCGGAGGACGATTGGGGCCTCGAGCGTCTGGCGGCGCCCGCGCAGCGTTCCGACTCCGACTTCTTCTTCTATATGACAGAGATCGCTGGCAGTGCGAGTGTGAGTGCTGTGTGAGAGGCATGATGGGCAGAAGTTCGTGGACGCCGTAGCGGGATTCTTCCGAGACCAGCTGCAGTTCCGCTGTGACGAGACGGAGGAGGTGAAGGCGTGGGCCCCTCGCCGTGGGATGACGCGTAGCATCGAAAAGCTTGTGGTGTTTGTGATCCGGCGGCTCGGCCGCGCCACGGCGGCGCGTCTGGTGTGCATGGTACCATCGGCGGTGCTGCTCGAAACTAGCTGCGCGACGCGCGCGTCAGCCGCCTCTTCAACCTCGCCTACCGCTCCAAGACGCCCGACCTCTCCGGCCTGCAGTACTCCTGCTTCGTCGTCTCCAGAGCCTGCTGGCCCGACGCCGACGCCGCCTCCTCAGTTGCACAAGCGTTACAGGTGTTGGTGCCGCCAGCAGTGAGGCAACGGCAGAAGCAGATGGAACGCTTCTTCAAGAAGGGGTACAAGAACCGGTCGCTGCGGGTGTGCGAGGGCCAGGGCGTGGTCAGCTGCACGCTGGCGCTGCGCGGCGAGGCGCGGGCGTTCGAGCTGTCCATCTTCGACGCGGCGCTGCTGGGTCTGCTGACGCGCAACCGTGAGCTGTGGGTGGGCGTGTGAGGAGTAGGTTTGTGGACGGCGGAGGAGCTGGTGGTGGAGACGGGCGTGTCGCCCACGCGCGTGTTCGCATCGCTGCACATGCTGTTGGAGGCGGGTCTCGTGGTGTGCGTGGGCCAGCAGCCGTTGACGTACCGGCACGTGAACGCGTGGGGAGAGAAGGGCGTGGAGGTGAACGCGGAGGAGGCGAAGACGAACGAGCTGTTGGCGCAGCTGCGGAAGTACGAGCGGTTCGTGGTGGAGATGCTGAACATGTGCACGACGTTCGACGTGGCGCGGCTGCACGCGCGGCTGAAGCTGTTCCTGCAGGGCGCGAATAAGTGTGGGTGGAGGAGGGTCGGGTGAGGCGTAGTCGAGTTCAGCGTGGAGGAGCTGTGCGTGCTGATCGAGGACTTGAAGAGGAGGGACGTGGTATTCGAGGAGAACGGGGTGCTGAAGCTGCGACAGTACTTTGGGTGGGTTGTTTGTGGAACAAAGAGAACACATTACCAATTCAACTACACTTCACTGGACACAGCCTCTCTCACATTCTTCAACAACATATCGATCAAAGGATCACACATCGACACACACATCTTCTCTCCCTCCAGCATCCTGCCATACAAATACGACCACGCCAGGTGCGCCGACTGCGGGTTGTGATAGCTACCCGTCAGCTCTGTTCCCCTATCCCACTATGCCACAACATCATAACTCCCGTTCAAGTTCTTCCACATCACAACATGCTTGTGTCTCTCACACACCTCCGTCACCACCTCCAAATCGCCCGCGCGCTCCAACCAACTCTCCAACGCCTTGCGCGGCACGCGCGAAGGCACATCTGCCCATCACTCCCATCACCAACCCACACTCCGCACGAACAAACGGTTGTTCTCGCACTTCCCGTCACACATCTTGCCGCATCGCGACCTGTGTCTACGCTTCACGCACCCATGCTGTGCCTACAAATAACTGACTTGACTTCGCCACTCCCGCGTGCCCGGCTCCGCGGTGTGGGACCGCAAGTATTCGAGTGTCAGGGGAGCGCGCTCCTTGTCGTGAACACGGCTTGCTTGGAAGGAGGCCGCGGGATTCATCAGTGAGGAGTTGGAGGGCGACGCCGAGCGCGAGCGGCTGTTGGAGCGAGACGGGCTGATGGAGCGTGAACGCGAGCGAGAAGCCGAAGGAGACACGGAACGAGACTGGACCAGGGGGGAAGGCGGTCTGTCCGCAAGGAAGTGAGAGGGGGTAGAAGAAGGATAGTGCATCGCGGAGCGAGAGTGGGAGTGTGTTCTGGCTGTGAAGCGAGATGCATCACGAGTATGGTGGGAGTGCGTATGAGACCGAGACCGAGATCGGGAACGGGAACGGGGATAGTTATGGGAAGTGGTGTTCGAAGAATAGTAGTCTCTGGAAGGATTGGAGTCTCGCTTCTTTCTGTAGGTCGGGAACTCAGTATCTAGTAGTGAACGCTGTGGAAAACAGGTACACATGGAATTGGAGCAGTTGCGACACTGGGGACGCAACAAGTAATTGTAGGTATAGCAGTTACTGCACAGCCACTCCTCGCACGGAATTCGTCCATCTACCCGTCATTTCGGAATGGGAAACCAACCCCTTTGGATGAAATCATACTGAGGCTTCGGTGCATTGCACTTTTCACAGTATGTGGAGTCCCCGAAGCATGCGCTGTTGCAGTTCCGGCAATACCACCGAACTCGGACGCCGTTCTGCAAACAGTAATCAAAGGCTTTGTGCGCTCTCTCCTTTCTCTTCTCTACCATTGAGACTCTGGTCTACCCCATACGGACAGCGGAAGGGTCGTTTATGGATGACTCAGTGAACTGATTCTCGCTCACTCTCTGTTCATCCGTGTGGGCCTCTTCTTGATCAATATGGGCAGTATCGTCCATAGTTCCCTTCCCAAATGCTTATGATTATCCAGATTGGCTGGAATGACGGAAGAAGGGCCGATTTCGCGAATCCAAACAAACAGAGAAGAACTAAGCCGCAACTTCATCTACAACCTCCTCCACGTCTTCCTCCTCCACCGTGGCGGGGTCCTCCTCGTCATCGGAGTAGATCTCTCTGTCCTTCTCATACGCTAGAATCTCCTTGTCGTTTGTGTCTACGCATCACCGCCCATCTCTGTCCGCACCGTCCTCCGTCACCTTTCCGAATCCTCTGTTCTTGCGATTCTTCTTCTTCGCCTCCTTCACCTTGCTCACCAGGAGCACGTCCGGCAGGTCCGCAGGCTACCTTCAACCCGCACCCCAGCCCCTACGTCGTACTTCTCCAACTCGGGGCAATTCAGCGCCTGTGTCCGCAGGTCGTAGCCCATCACGAGGTCTCCGGGCTGCAGCAGCTGCCCCAGGTGCGAGCGCACGATGAGGCTGTCGTCGGACACGCCGAAGGCGTCGCTGCGAATGACCTCGATGTCGGCGAGCCCGTAGGCGGGGCTGTTCTTGGGACAGGCGGGGTTGTCGAGCTGCACGTCCAGCACGGTGAACTCGCGGAGGTTGTAGGAGGAGAGCAGGCTGGTGAAGGGGAACTTGCTGTAGGTCAGCGACGACACCATCACGGTCTAGGCTCGAGCCCGCGTTGGGACGCTACCTTCATGGACGCGGGGTGAATGAAGGTCATGGAGGCGGAGACCTTGGTACACAGCACCAACGGCACGGCGATGTCGCGCGCGAGCTGCCGCGGGAGGAGGACGAGGTCGCCCTTGCAGACAGGGGGCACCTCGACGTTGAAGGTGTGTTGGTAATACTCGATGCTGTTATTGACGTCCGTGCCGTGCAGCTGCTTGCTGCTCTTCAGCCCGCAGATCACCGTCGCCTTCAGGTACTCCACGAACGCCTGCGCCTCGTTCTTCTTGGCGAAGTAGAAGTCGAAGCCGCCCGGCACCAGCTAGCGTGGAGAGGGGGAAGCGAGCTCACTTCGATGGTGAGGGCCGCGGCCTGCCGGTTGTCGCGGATCATTCGCTGCTCCAGCCACAGCAGCGTGCGCTTGTGCTCTGTCTAGACGTGAGGAGAAGCGGCCACGGAGACGTGCTGGCGGATCTGCACGACGGCTTCCCAGGAGTACTCGATGAGGACGCGCATGCACTCGGGACAGACGATCATATGCTGCATGAAGGTTACACGCTTCTTTCCCTGGGCATGAGAAGTGGAGTAGAAAGCTACCATCACGGTGATGCCGTTCTCGATCTCTTTCCGGAGATCCAGCTCGATGATGATGCGGCGGCTGTGCGGTTCGGTCCAGATGAAGCGCGCTTCAATGAGGTCGTTCTGAACAGTCACATAGAGACCAGAGAAAACCCACCTTCTTCAGACCCTTGATCATCTTCAGCATGACGCCGAGTTCCTCGATGGATTCTCTCTCCACGCGCACCCAGTGCTTTGTAGCTGTAAGGATTCTATAGATCAAGGGGAACCAGAGAGGGCACTTTCCGCAATCCTTACACATTGTGATTGTGACAGTGGGGTCGATATCTTCGCCAATTTCGGTGTGCATCAGCAAGCACTTGTTGCACATGCGAGCCCCATTGCCAGGAATGTCAGCGCCGCACAAGCAGCACTTCCTAGTGAGTTACTTGCAACCACAATGGCGATACACTGTGCAAGGATGTCTCATTTTCTTTTCACTCATACTCGTAAAGAATTGTATGAAAGAATGAAGCAATCAACCTAATTCATATGACCGTCTTTTCCCTTCTCTCAGTACCTAACAGCACACACCACTGAAAGGGAAGAAGAGGAGTGTTAGGAATGATCCTCCTTCGTTTTGCTCCTCTTCGCGAGACTCGCGCTTTTACGCGATGACTTATCTATTGAGGAACGGATTCGCCCTCCCAGACAATTCTCGGTTATCTGACGGTATTGGTCTTGAACTGCATCACCATCATGGAACAAGCCAGCGCGATGCTTATGAAGATAACAGAGAGTGATTCCCGCCCATGTACTCGCCTTCGTTTTTCGGCATCTCATCGCGTAGTAAATGAAGAGTACAAGCGGTTGGATACTGCGCTGATTCGCTGCTTCCTTCCATTGAACAAGCAGGAGCGGACTTCCGTCATAAAGCAACTCCTGACTTTAGTGCACTCCTGTGAAGCCGAAATGGACGTGGATATGGAGTTGGGGCGGATTAGCTCCCTTCTCTTCCAGTCTGCCGAGTGGCTATCCGTTCCAGGTCACATCGACTGTCTAAAGTTCTTTTTGCTGACGGGCAGCGTTCAAGAGTTGATTCCTCGCGTTTTCCTGAATGGGACCGTTTACACATAGTACGCCCACTTTTCAAAGGCGGTCGTTCAGTCGGTGATTGCACTTCTGGCGTCATACAACGTGGAAGTGTTCGGGAACTCGAGTACGATGTCCCCCATGGGCATTGACTTCCAAAGTCTCCTGTCTGTTTGCTACAAGCTGCTGAGTCTGTCTGCCATGTCAGATGAACAGAAATCGTGATTCCCTTGTATTCTGCTGATGTGAAGAGAGCTGCACAGTCTCTTGGAAAGAGTGATTCCCCAGTTCGTGTCCTACACCTACATCCCCATCATCTCCTCCTGCACAGCGCTCATGCTGAAGCTGTCTCCCCATCCCCTTCTTTCCTGGAGTTCCATCTGTATTCACAACGACACGCTCCACGCCTCCATCAGTTTCCTCCCTCTCCCTCTCTCACCCTCAGCCATCACGCAATTCCGCTCAGCCAAGAAGCTCCTGTCCCAAGAGCTGCACACTACCTCTGACACCACGCAGCACGCCGTGGCGACGGTGTACGCCTCCCTGCTCTCCACCCTCTCCCACCCGCACACCAGCCTGTGCAGCTTCTTCCACCTCCAGCTCTGGAACGAGCTGCTCCTCCTCCTGCCCCTAACCGCGCCGCTCCTCCCGCCCGCACTCAAACAGGCGGTGCTGGCGCGCACGCTGTCGGTGTGCCTCTCGCTGAGCTCCTTCAACGACCGCGACAACCTCTCCAAGTCGCTCTTCCTCTCGCTGCTCGCCTCTCTCCCATCTCTCACCGACTCGCCACCTTTCAGCCACCTCCTCCACACCCTCACCGCCTACCGCGCCCTCAACAGCAACCAGCCCCTTCTTCTCCACCTCCTCTTCAAGCATGCCTCCTCGCTCGACGACCGCCGCCTCCTCCTCCTCTGTCTCCTCGACAACGTCTACGCCTCGCGCTCCAAGGGCGGCTGGAACGACCTGCTCGCCGACATCTTTGCCACTACCGCCACCGACCAGACCGCGCTCCTCGCCGCGCTCGTCACCGCCGCCGCCATCGACTCCGCCGCCTTCCTCACAGGCCAGCAGTGCCTGCGGCAGAAGGGCCTCCTGCTCCTGCTCTCCTCACTTCCCGTAGCCACTCCTCCGCCTCCTCACTCACAGCCCCTGCTCTCTCCTTCAGCACTCCACGCGCTGCTCCCTCTTCTGGCTCCCGCGCCGCTGCTGAGTCTCAACCCGCGGCAACTCGCCTGTCTCCTCGAACTCCTCGTCGCCTGCCAGACTGCGGGGCGTCTCGACGCCAGCGCTGAAGCCTACCTCCAATCCATCGACGAAAACCGGGACTATTTCTGCACTCACGCCAAACAACGCATTCGCCTGCGCTCGTTCCAGCTTCTGACGCATCGCTACGGCGCCGTTCGCGACCTGGTCTTCCTCTTCTCGCAGAACATTCTAAAGAACAACAGCACTCTGACGGAGGACTGTTCCATTTCCCGCCAACTCTGACGCGTAGTCCAATCCGCCACGCAGTCGCTCATCTCCAAAACCAGGCCCTATTTCGGCCAGCCCATGGAAGCAGGGTTCTCTCCCGACGACGCAGCGTCCATCGTCGCAGACATGCCCTCAGTACCTCTGCGGACAGTGCTGGACGGCGTGGTGAGCAGCGTTGCCTACGGCGAGATGAACGAGAACGACCTGGTGATGCTGAAGCTGGTGGTGAGTGCCAGGGACGCCTGCAAGGCGCTGAGCGACGAGGTGGTGGCGTTCCTACTGTGCAAGCTGGTGATTCTGATGATGAGTCGCGACGGCAAGACGCGCAACGTACGCGCCACGGAGCGAGTTCACCCTAGTACGCCGCCGCCATTGCCGCCGCCGTTCCCCGCGCGAGCGTCGAGCGCCTATGCTTCCCGCTCTCCTTCTTCTTCTCTCTCTACGCGCACATCTTCCTCGCCACCTACTACCCGTCTCTCTCCCTTCCTCAGCTCCTCGCGGACGCCGCCTACCACTCCAGTGAGCTCTCCCAGCTTCACGCCGCCCTCCAAACCCATACCGCACTCTCTGCCGAGTCGAGCTGGGAGGACTTTGCCGCGGCCATCGCGCGTCTTCGCCTCAACAGCCACCGGGACTTCGTGTACAAAGGCGCCGCCACGCTTTGGACGCAGCAGCTCGCCCGCAGCCACGGCGACCGCCGCGCCCTCCTCCGTTGGCTCTGTGCGACGCTGGAAGCGAAAGAGCGCGAGCCGCAGCCCTCCACGCCCTCGCTGGCAGCGTTGTTCTTCGCCACTGCGTAGCTGTGACAAGGTAATATGAGGCATAGGCAGTGCGTGGGTGAAGAAGCCTGCGAGCTGCTGCCGCGACTGCCCTGGATGATCGCCACGTGCTTCCGTTCCCTCACGCTCCTGTCGGGTCAGACCCACACCCGCCAGGAGAGCGCCATCCCCGCGGGAGAGGCGGAGGAGGGGAGTGTCGAGGCGGCTATTCGGTAGGCAGCAGCGTGTGTGTGGGACGTAGTGTGGTGCGGAGCTGCATGCTGGTGAGCGGCAACAGCAACTGCAATGAAGAGGCGGAGGCGGAGGCGGAGGAGCTGGCGGAGAGCGAAGGTGGGCGTGGTGCTGGGGTGTGATGTGCAGGCCCGCGCGCCATCGGCGTGGTGAGCAACTGGGAGGCGGTGAAGGAGGGCCTGAAGCTGATGGTTCTGCTGCTCACGCGCAGCCCTGCTGTGGATAGGAGATGTGATGGGATGTCCGGTGAAACGGTTGTGGGTGAAACGGTTGTGGGTGAAACGGTTGTGGGTGAAACGGCTGTGGGTGAAACGGTTGTGGGTGAAACGGCTGTAAATGAAACGGCTGTGGGTGAAACGCCTCAGCGAACACAGACCGGTGAGAACGCGGAGGATGCACTGGCCTCGGCGATTCGCTTCGTGACGGCGCTGGGCCTGAACACGCTGCACCGCGGCATCATCCAGCACATCCACGACGCGCTGCTGGCGCTGCTGAACTGCTACTACCTCCACGCCACGCCCGCCGCCTTCACGCGGCTGGTGGCGGAGCTGGTGGCGGCGTGCTTCGAGTCGACGCTGCCCATCATCCGCCGCAGTGGCGCGCTGCCCTTCATTCTGCACTCCGTGCTCACCGTGCTCCACCAGCACGCCTCGCCACTCCTGCCGCCGCTCGTGAGCCAGATTGTCTGCTGGCCCGATTTCACGCCGCTGCCGCCCATCCCCACCACCGCGCAAAGTCCCGAGTGGCGAGTCTACGCCGACGCCTTCACCCAGTCTCTCTCCCACACGCTCTCAGAGGCAGACCGCCCACGACACCTCGTCCACACTCTCAACACGCTTACCGTGTGTCTGTCGTCGCCCGAGCTGGCCACGCACTTCCACCCGCACCTCCTCACGCTTCTCCGCATCAGCCTCCGCCTCCTCGATGCCGCCGAGTAGTCCTCCTCCCCCGCCTTCACTCTAGCTGGAACATCAAATCCGCCACGGCACAACTCGTCGCCGTCGTCGCCCGCCGCGTCTTCCGCGCCCGCCGCACGCGCGGCGAGAGCGAGAGTGCCAACCGCGTGAGCCACGTGACGGTCGCCATCGAGTTCCCCTTGCTCTTCGCCACGCTCAAGCAACTGCTGCAGGACCCTGCCACGGGCGACCGTTGCCGCTTTGCGGTGGGGGCTGCTGGACGGGCTGAGGCGTAGACGCTCCTGCTGATGCAGCGCGTGGTGTTCGAGGGCGAGACGGAGGACCGCGAGCTGCTCGACGCTGTCTTTGCGTTTGTCGCCTCGCCCGACTACCTCACGCGCCAGGCCGCCTGCCGCGCGATTCCCGCGGTTCTTCCCGCCTCGTCGATGCGCCTGCACCTGGGACTCCTACCGTCGCAGCTGGAGGAGGCGACGGAGAACGACCGCCGCTGCGGGCTGCTGGAGCTGGCGGAGGTGTACGTGCGCTTCCTGAGTGGCGAGGAGGAGCAGACGGCCTGCTGGGCGGCATGCGAGCGGCTGGCGAAGCTGCTGCCCGATGCGAGACACACGCTGGTGAGATGAGGCGAGGCGTGTGAGGAATAGATCCAACTCCACCTGCTTCAGATCATCGAGTGCGTGGCCCACGGCGAGGTGCTGAGCGAGGTGCCGCTGGAGGAGGGCGGAGTGGAGGTGGTGAACACGATGAAATGGGAGGGAGAGTTGGCGGGACGATTGGAGACGATCTGCTTGGAGTGCGTGATCCCATATATCCAGAAGCAGGGACGGCATCCGCTGTTCCAGGGAGATGGGCTGTTTGTGATTCAAAGCGGGTTGAAGACGGCATTTGCAATTCTCCTGCACGTGCCCAAGGAACGCCAGCAAACGATCATCGATGCAGTTGAGAAGGTAGGGGAAGAGAGAGGGCTGTTAGCGCAGATGGCTCTGCCTGATGAGATGATGACGAAGTACCAGCAGAAGTGGCTGGCCTATTGCAAGTCCTTGTTCCTTTAACGGCTGTTTGTTGGACTCTCTTTGCTTCGGTGGATGCTGTGGACAGCGCCTGCCATTCCACTGACGTGACATAGAACAGCTCGATTTCATGACCCATGGCGCTTTTCACAGGGAGTACTTATCGATTATCCCATTGCGCAACAGCCTCGAAATCGAGCGGCTCAACTGTACAATATGGGGTACTTAACGGGAACGTCTTCCGGCGAGCGCCTTTCCATCGTTGACCGCTTCTCCTTTATGGCGGGTACAACAGGCGCTACGTAGTTTACACAAAGGGACCATTCGAACCGTGATATGGTTTGGAGAAAAGGGAGAAGAATCCGTGATCATCACGCTCCGTCATTCTGTGCTAAAAAATTCCTGTGTCATTCTACTAAACAGTTCATGATATACGTGACGTTACCCGTAGATTCCTTCCATTCATCCCATTCCACAGTCGGTAGTCAATTGTCCCTGCTTTCCCACTCATTCACGAGTAGTAGTACGAACATATCTCACAACGGGCTGACTTTTGTGATTTCCATTCGGGAACGCGCCCACAGCTCTTCCGTTTTCGATTATACCTGCACTTCAGAGAACGCTTCCGTCCGTCCCTTTTTCAGCCATCCGTATTTGTCTCCGCTCAGTAGGGATCGATGGTCCGATGAACCGCTAGAGCGTTATCTTTCCGTCTCCGTGTACTATGACCCCCAAGATAACGTATGCACATTCGCTTGCGGTGACTTTTAGCAGTACGAATTCCATGTGGCCGAATACCGTTGGAACGTGCGCATTCTGCTGAAGTCAATCGACGACATCAAACTATTGGACGAAAATGCTTGTTCTTTCCGGATTGGTAATTTCTAGATGAGGAGCCTCTATCTCTACTCTCCACTGGCGGAATCATACCCCACCCTGCCGTACCTAAAATTCACAGTGACGGCGGAGGATACGGATGTTGAGGGGTATCTCGTGGCGGGAGAGTTGCAGGAGTACTTTGATCTTCTTCTGTTGTTGCAAGGGTCTGCCTATTGCCCCGATTTATTGCAGTGAGATTGGCTTGCTTCTCCGACGCGTAGATTCCTGGAATTGCCCGTTTCTATTCACCCTTTTCGTTATAGCGTGCAGGATGCAAATGCCGCATCCGATTCGTATCTGTTTCTTTAGCGCTGTTTGTTCGGAAGAAATCGGCCAAGAGCCAACTATTACAAAAAGTCGAATATGTTCGGATTATCGACGGGCTGCGGGTTATCCTGCGTAGCGTTATTGTTGTCTAGCAGCATATTTGCGTTTCGCAAATAGTCGTTCTAATCATGAGCAATCTCCACAGCCGCCCACTGTGGGTCCCGAGAGCAGGGCGTTGATACTGAAGTCCTCGTCTCCAGCCGAGAACGGCAGCGGCTGGACTCCATCCAGGTTGAGCGGTAATGCCGCATCCTCCTCCGCCGGGTTCTGCTCCCCGTTGGTCCGCTTCAGCACAAAGTCGTTCTGGAACAGAACCTCCTGATGGAGCGCGATCTGCGAGTCCATCTGGCTGTCGAGAAGTGGGGGCCCATCCTCCAGGGGAAGCAAGCCCTCGGTGTTCGGCGTCAGACCCAGCTGGGCGCTCAACCGGCTGCTCAGTTGGGTGTTCAGGGGAGAGGCTGGCGGAGGGTTCAGTTGAGAGCTCAGCCGGGTGCTTAGAGGATTCACCTGCGAACTCAGCTGCGAATCCAGCTGCGAACTCAACTGGTTGTTTAAGGGCGGGTTTAGCTGAGAACTCAACTGAGAGCTCATCGGATTGGTTAAGGGCGGGTTCAGCTGAGAGCTCAGGGACGACGGCAGTGCGGGATCTGACGAGACGGGGAAATCGTGGGGAAGTTGGGGCTGCTGGAAGAGATAGAGGGAGGGCTGGTCGGCTGTGGGGGAGGAGGGGGTGAGGAGGGGGTTGCTGGTGAATGGCGGGAGCGCCAAGTCGCCTGGCGGGAAAAGTTCGAGGTCGTTCTTGGAGGGACCCTGGACGAGAGGCTACGAGTGAGGAACGGAGAGGGAGACGAACGCTGGTGATGTCCGTGGGAAGTGGAGGGAAAGGGTACACGCTAAAACGACTGGCTCCCCCGTCCTAGGAGTGATGCGGCTGGGGAGAGGGTACAATCGAGTAACTGCTCTGGAAGGCCATCGCCTGCCGATAGGAGGCGGCGAAGTCTTGGAGAATGGTGGACACATTCGCGCGAAGCATCTAGACATGAAGGTGGAGCGTGACGATTACCTGAAGATAGGAATCGATGAACTCGTAGCTGACTCCGTCGAGAGAAAGCTTCACCACATCGAATACCTTCTGCGCAGAAATGTCTACGTCTCAGAAACGGTGTAGAGAGCAACTCTGGATTCCAAACAGAAAAATGTTTTCCAGGAATTTGTAATGCAGATTATCATCCCAGCAGAAGCGTTTTCTCTTCTACGTAATGACAGCGAGAACATGCTCCTCACTGGCTCCTTTCCCTTGACTATATCAGCCCTCCGTTTCCTCGGCAGGCCCTAAAAATGAGAGCATCACAGAAAATGGACAGTAGATAGGGGGACCGGTTGCTTCACTTCATGGTCATCCTCTATATCGATTAGTATCGCGGATAGGAGAGAACGCCTACCTTGACCGTCGCCGCCATTGTTTAAATCATCAAGGATAAAATCGATATCTACCAACTTGGAAATATCTCCAGGTTTCTTCGAATCACTCATGGGGGAGTATTAGCCGATGAGAGTGGTACTCCAGCGAATTTGAAATGCCTCTATTATCTTTGAGGGCTATAAAGCAGCAACGAATGGTTAGTGTGGGCGGAATTTGCATTCCGACAGAGGAAGATTCTCTCTGGGCGTTTCATTCATATGACCAACGAAAACAGATCGACAGGTTTGAACAAAGAGGAGTAGAATTACACGTTACTTCGCCTCCTCGATCATTTCCATCAGTCTGCTCACGTCCGCGCCAGCAAACTACACATGAGCGGGAAACGCAGCGCGCACTTGAGAAAGCAGCTTGTTGGACTGGTATAGTTTATAGGTGGGAACGCTCTAGGAGTCATCACCGGCAATGGCTCAGACCATCACTCTCTCCTCCAAGGCGAGGTCCTGGCTCTTATCCACATCGACCTTCACAAAGTTCACGTGGTCGTTCGTAGCACTAATCCGTCAGAAGGAACAGCCTCGCAAACCTCAAGGCAGCGAATTTGGGAGCCATCATCTTGCAGGGACCGCACCACGTGGCGGAGAAATTCATAATGCAGGGCTTGTCTCCCTGTGGATCATCATCAACACAGACACCACACCTTCTTCAGATTGTGGTACGTGTCCGAGTCTTCGATGTAAATCACCTTGTCCTGAGCTACCAATCATTTAGGAACGCAAACTCCTACCCGAAGCAAAGCCGCGCTGAAACACCATGCTTCCCGCACCTATGTGTAAACAGACAATCCAACTGACTACGGGACGCAACCGAAGGAAGCACCATGCGGGAGAGTTGGGGAACAAAATGCTACGATTCACAGCCCACTGAAGAGACCCTACGGAGGCAATACTCATAGCCATGTTTTTCAGTTGAAATAAAGAATAATGACAAGAGCGTGAAGTCGTCTCCGAAATCACCCCGTTTTTGTCCAACTCCATTGACAGCAAGTGCTCCCGTATTCTGAAGGCTAGGAAGAAGCAAACCATCGCAACAAATCACAGCGGCGGTTTCCGAGCGAATACGGCGGCTTTGGGAGGATCAGAATCCAGTTTCTGTGGTGGATAGAGACGGCGAATCAAACTACCTATGTTTAGCAAACCTTGCCAACAAGTTGGAAGGGCATGGATAGCTTTGACAAGACGAGGTTGGCATTCTAGGTTCTTATCACGGATAGCCGCGCCAAATCCTTCCCTCTGTCCCCTGTTGAGCACGCAATACTCGGTTCCAGTTTGCCACTTTTCCATCTGGTTTGGCGCAGACCACGATAAGGTATGAGGTGACTATTGTGAGAGTCACTTCCTAGAAGACGGTGAAGTGGAACAAGGGAGATGCCCGCCGATTGCTCAATCTGTACAAGGGAAATGAGAAACTGCTCGTTGGCCGCCCTTCGCGGAGGGTAATCGGTAGGTTAAGTCCATCTCCTCCCTGTTTGCGTCATCCATGATCACGCTGACGATTCCCATGGCCTTCGGCAAGCTGGTCGACATGGCAGTGAAGGGAGACATGTCGCAGCTCCCACTTCTGACCTTTGGAATGGCGGGCTTGTTCGCCATTTCCTCCCTCCTCGATTACTACAGCGATTACATATCGGACTTCTTGGCACACACCATCATTCGTAAGGGCTGGCTATTGTGCTGATGGCAAAGGGAAGATCCGCAACAACACCTACAAGGTGATCTTGAACCAGGACGTAGATGCACCCAACATACTTTCCCACAGATGTTGTTCCACGACACGACGCACACCGGCGAGCTTACGTCTCGAATGGGAAGCGATGTGCAGGAATTGGGCCTGCTGCTCGGCAACTACTTCGGAACGGGCATTATCAACGTGGTGCAGACGGTGGGCTCTCTGGGCGTACGTTCCTGTCGCTTCCGCCACGCGTAGCTGATGATGTACATTTCTCCCACGCTGACGGGCTACATCCTGCTTCTGCTGTCGCCCATCACGGTGATCACGTATTTCAACGGCCGGAGGGTGAAGCGCCTGAGTCGCACGATCAAGGACAATCTCGCTCAGATGAACATCTGCGTGGAGGAGAAGGTGGGCAACATCCGCACGGTCAAGTGGTTCAACCAGGAACGCAACGAGTACCTCGACTACAAGGGCAAGAACCAACTGCTGTTCGACAACGACAACAAGCGCTCCAAAATCCGGGCCGCTTTCGGCGCCGGCGTGGGGCTGTCCCTGAAGCTGGCGCTGTTGTGCGGGCTGTGGGTGGGAGGCAACATGATCGTGAACGGCGCGCTGACGGGCGGCGAGCTGGCGTCCTTCGCGATGTACACGATGAGCGTCAGCTCGGGCGTGGGCGGGACGATGAAGGTGTATGCACGCATCATGGAGGTGGCGGGGGCGCGCGGGCGTGAGGTGTAGGCGCTGGGCGCGTCGCAGCGCGTGTTCGAGCTGAGCGCGCACCCGTTCAAGCCGTCGCCGAGCAGCGGACTGGAGCGGTTCTACAGCCGCATGAACAACATCACGGACGACGCACTGACGGACGTGGACCGGTTCAAGGGCGAGGTGGTGTTGCGCAACGTGTCCTTCGCGTACCCGCAGGACCCGCGCCACGAGGTGCTGCACGACATCAGTGATGGAAGCGTGCGGGCGTGAGTTGTAGACATCGTCGCGCATCCGGGCGAGAACATCGGGATCGTGGGAGGCTCGGGATCCGGCAAGAGCACGATCTCGTCGCTGATCGGCGGGTTCTACAGCGTGACGAACGGCGAGGTGCTGCTGGACGGCGTGAACGTGAACGACCTGACGGGCGACTTCATCCGGAGCATGGTGAGCATCGTGCCACAGGAGCCGGTGCTGTTTTCGGGGACGATTCGGTCGAACATCATCTACGGGTCGGAGGTGGCGGCGCGCGGAGGAGGTGAGGCGTAGCACTGCTCGGAGCAGCAGTTCCGCGAGGTGGTGGAGGAGATGAACATCGAGGACTTCGTAAAGACGATGCCGAACGGCTTCGACTCGTGAGCGTGGCTGTGGGGTGTGAGATGCAGAGAGGTGGGCGAGCGCGGACTGGGGATTAGCGGCGGTCAGAAGCAGGTGGCGGCGGAGAGCGGCTGTGAGGAGTAGCGAATCGCCATTGCGCGGAGCTTGCTGCGGAACCCGCGAGTGATCATCATGGACGAGCCGACGTCGTATGGGAAAAGTGGGGGCGTGAGGGGTAGAGCGCTGGACGGAGAGAACGAGAAGCTGGTGACGAACACGATCTACAACGACGTGAACCGCAACCGCGACAAGACGATCATCATGATCACGCACCGGCGAGAGAGCATCATGAAGTGCGACCGGCTGTACGTGCTGAACAAGGGCGTGCTGATCGAGGAGGGCTCGTTCGACGAGCTGATGGGGAAGAAGGGCTACTTTTACAATCTGTTTAACACCGCGTTGTAGTGCTTGTGGGATGCGTGGTCATGGTGTTTGCTTGTAATCGCCAATTCCAGTGACGCTGAAGGCATACTGCATTTCAATGACACAGAGAGGCCTTTCTGTGGTAGTAATTCGCAACAACAACTCACAGTGACGCTCAAGAGTGTGGAAAAAAGAGGAAGAATAGAATTACAAACAGAACACAAGAAGACGGCTCATTGCTTCTGCATGAGCTCTCGACACTCGGGGCAGTACCATGTATTGGGGAGGTTGTTCGGATCGTCAATGCCCACGCAGCTGTAGTGAAACCACTTGTGCTTGCACTCCGGGTTCTCGCACTCCACCATGTCCTCGTTTTCGGGGTTGCCGCAGATGCAGTACTGTATGGTCTCCGCGGTCTCTCCCGTCGCTGTATCCTTGGGTTGCTCCTTCTCCGCAGTGTCTGTGACCCGACTCCGCGTGTTGTAGTGATATGCGCCTTCTTCATTCTGCGTGTACTACAGATGAGAGCAGAGGGTTTACAATGACCTTCTTTGGCTTCTTTGTCTGGCGTTTGGGTATCGTGTATGCAGCATTATCGGCCAGGGACTGCTCGGGATTCCTTTTCACCTACGCGCATAAGCCCGATAACGACAGAGCCGAACGTTCTCCGTCTTTTCGTAGAACTCCCGGATCACCTTTTGCTCGTCGATGGTGTTTCCAAGAAAATGACTACGCCTCACTTAGTGGAAAGAGTGGAATACTGAGCAACGATGGTGGCGAGCTCCATGTGGGACATTTCCTTCGACGTCGCCAGACCGAAGGCCTTGGCATACGCCATCAGGGTCGACATCTACAACAACGGTTATTATCATTTCCCAACCACCGGCGATGAGTTGCCTGCACCGTGTACAATCCATTTCGGGCAGAAGTCCGGCAAACAACACGTACTTGCATCTTCATGAAATTGACACGCAGTTGTTGCGGATAACCACTGGAAGCAGATGTGCCATCAGTCGAACTCATTGCCTCGCGATATGTCCAGTATGGGTTTGAAAGACGAAAACAAAATGTGTGCCCGGTTACTGGAGCATAGGCGATGAAACGCCCGTTTCGGGCTTGAAATCCCAT
>ERZ827156.2298-NODE-2298-length-20081-cov-4.180316_pt1 | contig 20081 bp, 30 predicted proteins | sample MGYA00519919_ERZ827156 | MGnify/ENA primary metagenome ERZ827156 (study PRJEB31778, sample SAMEA3449269) | human gut metagenome | biome: human gut; feature: human-associated habitat; material: faeces | place: United Kingdom | collected 2010/2012 ...
CTCCACCATCACGGAGCTCAACGAGGTGGTAGATGCGCTGAAGGTGCGGGCGGATGCCTACAATGCCAAGTTGCAGGAAATGTAAGATCTGTCAGATTATTCTCCCCTCTTTGTTATGAAGACGCAAGCGCACAGAAGGTATGCAGACGAGGTGGTACAATGAGAGACGTAGATGGTTCTACCACCAGGGCCACTTCTTCATCATCTACGGGGATCATAGCCGGAAAGGGCTGACCGTTTCGCTCGGGCCGGACCGGTGCTGGCCAGCAGAGTGGCGTGACAAATAGGCTGACGTTCCTGCTATTCGTGTGTATCTTCTTGGCTGGAGGCTATTTCATATGGACCACAACGTTGGAGCAGTGGGGGACCACGCTGACCCTTGTGGTTCGCTGCATGTACGTGGTCGGCTTTTCCTCCTTTCTCTACACGGGAATGTGCAACCCGGGCATTGTGCTGAAGACGGAGGACAACTCCCTTGAAAACCAGGAGAAACTCGAGTCGCTGAGCTATTCCTACTGCAGCCTTTGCGATCTGTACCGGCCACCGAGGGCAGCGCACTGCTCCGCATGCGGCGTGTGCTTCGAGGGGTGGGAGTGATTCTTTTCACTGATTCCTAGCTTCGACCATCACTGCACGGTCATGGGGTAGGTTTTCGTGCTGTGTAAGACGTAGGCAATGCGTCGCCAAGCGCAACATCCTGTCCTTCTATCTCATGTGCGCGACCGTGCCGTTTCTCATCTTCTACTGCGAGTTTTACTCCTGGAATCTGGGCTCCTTCTACCGCTTCCTCTGGCACTGGATCAAGGGCTGGTTCCATTCCTCTGTTTCCAACAAACACGTCAATGCACAGGGTTCTCCAGCAGAGGCGCGTCGAGTCCCTCCTGCGCCTTCTCCTGCCGCCTCTTCTCCATCCGGTTCTCCACCTCCGTGTACAATGAGCCCTTGCCCTCGTTGACGCTCTTGGGAAGCACCCAGGCCATCACGATGCACACGAGCGTCAGAAGCGCCAGGCAGTACATGCTCAGGCCGTAGTTCAGCGGGAAGGGTCTGGGCTTCTCGATGCTCCACGCGAACAGGATCGGGATCAGCGTGGGGCCCTACAGCTCATCGGCACGTCGTGCACGTACGACGAAGCGCATGAGCCCGGCGAGGACCTGGCTGAGGCAGTAGGCCTTGGCGCGGAACTCCTGGAAGCAGCCGTTGGCGATCAGCACGAAGATAGCAGTGCTGTGAAGGAATGCTTTTGGGGGTTGAAGGGGCTTTGAGGGTGTTGAGTGTGTGTGAGTGCTTTGAGAACACTCACATCACTCAAAACACTCACAATACTCATCACATCACTCAAAACACTCAAAACACTCATCACAACACTCAAAACACTCAAAACACTCATCACATCACTCACAACACTCTCAAAGCACCTCCGACCCAAATCACTCAGGATATTTGAACAGAATAGACCGGATGATGTGGAAGGAGGAGATGATGGAGTACAGTGCGGCCACCACACCCTGCAGGCTGATGTGATTGAGCGTCGACACCACGGGGTGACACGCCAGGATCGCCACCTGGATGAAGCTCATCCCGATGTACGACCGCTGCGTGCTGCACAGCCGCGACACCACCGGGAACAGCAGCACTACGCCTCACGCGCACCCGCCGCCCCCACGCGTCGCCATCTGCATGGGCGAGACGAAACTCACCACCCACGCCAAGTCCTTCTTGTCCATCGAGAAGCCGCCCACGCTCTTGTCCGCCGCCAGCCATACCGGCAGCAGCGTGTCGTACGTGGTCTGGATCAGGCCCTCGAACGCTAGGGATAACCGCGGGGAAGAGGACGCACCGTAGAGCAGGACGGTGATCACGATGACGGGGTCCTTGAACATGGACCAGTAATTGTTGCTCTTCATCTCGATCATCACGTGCTCCTCCGTGGTGAGGCTCTCGCAGCGGTCACGTTTGCGCAGAATACCGGAGAGCTGCTTCTACCAGTGAGGAGCCGAGATTGGGGAGACCTTCATATCCGCCTTCATCTGCTGCTGCTTGTTGCGCTCCTCCTCAGGCAGAGTCTCGTCGACCCACAGGATTGTCATGATACAGCCTTAGCGTGAGGAAGCGGAAATGTGACAACAGATCAGAGAAAGGAAGCCGCACACGCTCAGCGGAATGGCAAATGGGGCCTTCTTGAGATAGGGGATCCGCTCGATCAGTCCGGCAAGGAGCTTCTCCGGATCGGACATATAGCCGCCGATGATCGGGCCCAGCGTGCTACGCATAACGACGCTTCACTACCGCAACCCCGCAATCGCAAAACCCACAAAGGTCATTCCGGTCGTGAAGGGCAGCATGTCGGGGGAGCAGATTTCGGACAGAATCGTCTTGCAGATGCCCAGGTAGCCGTCGCTCATTCCCCAGAGGAAACGGAAGGTAATGGCAGCGTAGAAGTTGGTGCAGAATCCAAAGGCGATCATCAGTAATCCGTCCACTATATGGTAAGTGGAAATCGAAAGAAACACAAATGGTGACGAGGATCAAGCCATGCTTTCTCCCAAAGTGGTCCGCATGCCATCCCCAGTACAAACACCCCGGAATCTGGCCGATATTGTACATAGAAACGATGTAGCCAGCATAGTGGCCAATCTGCTTTGAATCGATCTACGCGATCAGAAATTGTAGAGGAAACCACTCCGGGGAAGTACTCCTCAATCAAAAAGGGGGAGTCGGCATACAGCATGGAGCACACGAGCTGCTCTGCGAAGATGATGAACAACACGACGGTTGCAATTCGCCAATTCAGAACCCCTTTCTCTTCCTGTAACGTCATTCTTTCTGTGATTGTGTGCTCTCCTCGTTCGCCAATGAATCTTCGGGCGCGAGTTCGGGTTTTGCCGCTATTGCCACGCCCCTGCGAAGTGTTCTTTGGAATGATGCACGCGTCTCCAAAGCTGGGCACTGCGAGAGAGTCATTGGGGAAAGAGTACACGTCTGTACGCCACTAATTGTTTGTCATGGAAACGGGATTGGTGATTTCGATTGCCGTTGTAATTCTATCTGCGGCAGTGTATCTGTTTATCAAATCAAAGAAACAAATCAGCGATGCTTCGAGGGTGGTGTGGGTTATCGGAGCCAGCTCTGGAATCGGAAAGGGTATCACACCTGCGGCCAGTATTAGGAGTAGAAGTGGCGATCCAGTACGCAGTAGCCGGAAAGAAGGTCGTACTGAGCTCGCGCAGCGAGGGAAAGTTGAAGGAGGTGCAGCAGGAAATAATAAAGCGCACGAGCAAGCCCGAATCTGAGTATCCCATTGTGCTTGTCGATGTTGAGAAGGACGAAGAGTTCCCCAGTGCGGTGGACGTAACACGCCGTAGGACAGATTGACGCGTAGAAGGTGCTAAATCTCTGCGGCTCTATCGATGTGCTGGTGATCAGCAGCGGATTGGGCATTCGCGCCTTCAACGATGAGACCACGCCCGAGGTGGAGAAGAAGATGATGCAGACCAACTTCATGGGCCCCATTCTGCTGGCGAAGGCGGCATTGCCGTCCATGCGGAAGCAGCACGCGGGAACGGTCGTGTTCATCAGCAGCATCCAGGGCCTGCTGGCCATTCCGGCGCGCTCCAGCTACTCCGGCGCGAAGCACGCCCTCCAGGGCTACTGCGACAGTCTCCGTGCGGAAGAAGCCGCCAACGGCGTGAACATCTTGACCGTGTCGCCTGCCTACGTGAAGTGGGGACGGGGAGCAGGGGTGACACGTAGGACGAACCACAGCCTGAACTCCATCACGGGAAGCGGCGCGAGCTACAACAAGATGGACAGCAACACGAAGAAGGGTATGGAGCCGGGCGAATTGGCGGAGATGATTCGCCGCGCTGTTGCGGAGCGGAGAGGGAACCTGGTGGTGGCTCCGTTCTACATGAAGGCGGTGGTGGTGCTGCAGTACCTGTTCCCCTCGATCATCGACATGGCGATGCGCAAGAAGGCGCAGAAGGCGAGACAGTGATGACTTTTCCCTGGGCTCTTTGTTGGACAAGCAGCTGACAGCGAACGCGTTGGTGAGAGTCATTAAGATGAACACGCAGAACCAGAAGAAGAAGATATTGATCAAAACCAGCTATCAGTATCTCGTGCGAGCGAAACTGTATGGAGTGGTGACGCTAAACTGCCTCGAGGGCATGATGAACGAACTAGACGAGCTGATCCCCGTAGATATGGAGAAAGGTAGGAGCGGAGGATGCCCATGAGTTGTAGATAATATTGACACCTTTTCAGAAGAATTGCGGCGTTTTCAAAATGGGCAGGTGATGCCGACCAGCCACGGGGACTACCTGGACAGAGCGGTGAAGAGCCTTTCAAAAGAAATGAATCTCCAAGTCCCCGTGGAGTTGGTGAATAGTGCGGCAGTGAAGGTACGCTTTGCGGTTTGGGTCTGAACACACAGAATCTCATAGTGAATATATTGGTTTGCTCCCAGGGCGACGACAGAAGGCAGTATCTGGAGTGGCTGGAGCAGCCGAACGAGATGATCGGCAAATCCGCTCGTTTCGAGCAGCTGGTGAACCACGCGTGTATCATTTTCTATAAGAAGCAGGCAACCAACGTCAGTGAGGATTCGGTCAACTTTATCCGCCGCTCGATCCACGAGCTGCTGCGCTCGAAGCCCACGAAGGACCAGCTCCACACACAACTGATGTCCTCAAATGGCGTGCTGGGCCACTCCATCGACATGGTTTCCTCTTCGTACGAGTACGTGGACAACGGCATGTACGTTTCCGCGCAACAGCAGGAGGAGTCCCGCTATCTCCACAATGTGATACCAATAGTATTTGGTAAGGGTGTAGGACGTGATCCAGAACCTGCGGCAGGTCACGGAGAAGGAGATCGACATGGTTGTTCAGACCCAGATTCCGGTGAAGAGCGGCGAGCATATTACCATTTGAGTCTGTTTCTTGTGCTATTCCCCTTTTGAAGCGTGTTTGTTGCTGTTAAAGCGAATCACGGTTATTCTCCACTTTCAGCGGCGACCCTCCAAACCGTTCTCCAGTGGTGAGAAGCTCAAAACTATCATCGGCTTCATCTAGAGAACCATGGCTGCTGTAGGTTGGGTTTCTGTGAGCGCGCTGGACGCGCTTTTCCCTTCTCTCCGCGAGGAGTGACTAATCGGCCTGTAGCCTGCTAAGAAGATTGAGTTCACTGTCGACTGCGCTGTCCCCGTGAAGGATAGCATCATGGAGATTGCCACCTTCGTAGTGGCTGTGCTGGCGAGTCATTGCGTAGGAGAAGTTCCTCGCTGAGCACATCAAGGTGGACAACAAGGTGAACAACCTTGGCGATCTGATCGCTGTCTCCTCCAGCGGCGAGAAGATCAGCGTGGTTGCGTCCTGCGCTTTCTCCAAGAGATACATCAAGGTGTGAGGTTGCTAAGTGGCATCACAAGTAGTACCTCACCAAGAAGTATCTGAAGAAGCAGAACCTCCGTGACTACATCCGTGTGGTCGCTAGCGGAAAGGGCGGATACAAGGTTTGGGTGGTGCGCATGTTCTGATATCTAGCTTGTATACTTCAACGTCGCCAAGGACGAGTAAGGGAAGGGATATGAAGCTGGTGATTGTCCTTGTTTGTTGTTCACACGTTTTGCGTTTCTTATATGTTGATGGACAAGTCACTCTTGATCTGCATTGCTGTGAAGGAGGATGCAAAGGAGGCCCTTCGCAAGAAAGCCGTTGCATGCTTCACCGAGCAGTAGCAGGAAGTCCCTAGACGAGGTGAAGAGGGCTGTGGACACTTGTTTGCAGAACCCACTCCATTCCAAGGAGGATGGAGTCCAAAATGCAATCTCCCTATTGGATCAATTGGAGAGCAACGCGTTTAAGCAATCGCCAATGGTCTTCCCTTTATTTACAAAATGATATTGTAGGAGGTCGAAGAGGTCATCGGGTCCATCTTTTGCATGATTTGCAGTGTTCAAGCAGAGTCGAGTCCGCATCTCATCGAATTGCTTCTTTCTGCATGCACAAAGCATCACGTATCTTGTATTGATTCGATCTCACTGCTAGTTTTGCTTTTCCGAGTCATTCTGCTTGAAAGTCGCCGATTCGATTCCCAATCCCAGTGCCTTCCGCGTGGTTGCCTCCATTCTCGATTCGCAGGGAAAGCAGCTCAGTTCGGAGTGTTTGCATCATCTTGCCTCTGACCTCATTGTCTACGTTATGGACGGCTCCCTTCCTGCAGAAACCCGCCTCCTATCCCTTTTGTGCTTCAGCAACCTTATTCACGTTCCTCGCTTCACCATCCCACCGGAGCAATCGGAGCTCCTCCTCCAAACCCTCCTCTCTTCCCTTCAGCCCTTTCCAACCGATGAGATCACCTCCAAGGCATGCTCCTTTCCCCTTCTCCACCCTAGATCCACTCCATCAGTCTCCACCTTCTCTGCTTCCTCCTCCAGCACCCTCCTCGCAAGGACGCTCTCCCCGACGCCTACTCCGCCCTCGCCTGCTCCCTCCTGCATACCCTCACCCTCACCTCCCACCCCCACACCAAGTACAACGCCAACGTCCTCCAGTTCCTCCGGCTGGTCGAAGCGCAGACGCCCTCCACGCGCCGCCTCCTCCCCTGCCTGACCGACCTGCTGCGGCTGACCACGCAATGGGCGGGCGAGGTCAGCCTCACCCACGAGTGTCTCACCACCCTGCGCACACTGCTCAAGAAGACGCCCTCCTCGCTGTGCGCACAGTTGCCTCCCGCCCTCCTTGCCTCCATCCTCGCGTGGTTCCTGCAGCAGCTCACGCAGCCGTCGCCCGGCCTGATGGTGGTGGAGTTGCTCCGCGTAAGCGTAGTATCGGTCATTTATTCTAGACCCTCCAGACCTGCTTCAAGGTCATCCCTGTTGAGTCTTGGCGACTCGCTGAGGCTGTGCCATCTGGTTTGTGCGCACCGTCCGTACAATCTGTACAATCCAAGCAGCCTGTAGAATTCGCAGCACTTGAAAGGACTGCGCAACCCACACTCCTCACATCCATCATGACAGTGCTTCTTCGGGAGGCGCGGCAGACCTCTCGCTTCACGGCAGACTATCTCATCACGCTCACGACCCTCTGCAGCTGCCACGTCGCCGACGCTCTCTTCCAAGACGCCGCCTTCTTCCCCTGGACCGACTGGCTACGGCTGCTTCACAGCGTCTTCGTGCCCGTGGAGATCCAAAAGCTTGTGGCCACACTCCTCGCGCGGGTGATCGAGCTGGGCGGTCCGCAGCTGCCGTGAGCCCCTCTGGGGAGAATGACGCCTAGAGAGCGACTGCAGTGGCTTGTGCAGGAAATGCGATGGTCCAAAATCGAGTCGATTTCGGTCAACGAATCAATCGCCAGCTGCATTCTGTTGGCTGCGGTGATGGAACAAGGCCTGGCGGCAGACCCGCAGGCGCAGCACGTGGCGCGCGTCCTCCTCCTCCACAACTCCTCGCACGTGCGCAGTCAATTCTACCTCTCCTTCGCCTCTCTCTCGCCCACGGCCGCTGCCGCGCTGCACGACTCGCTCTTCCCGTTGCTGCTGCAGCAGTACGCCCAGGAGACGGTGCTGCGCGACGCCTGTCTGCGCGTCCTCGTCCGCTTCGCCTCCCTCGCCCACGCCTCGCCCGCACTCTCTGCTTTCCTCGCCTCTCTCGTGGACACGCTGACCGCGATGGACACGCGGCAACAGCTACACGCGCTGGAGTTCCTGCGTCTGCTTCCTGCCAGCCTCTCTGCACCGCACCGCCACACCCTCCTTCTCATGCTGCCGTTCTTCCTCTCGCGCGAGGACTGTGTTGTCGCCGCCTTCTTCGCTCTATTGCAGACCTGGTGTCCCGTCTTCACCCTGGAGGAGAGAACGGTGCTGCTGCGAGGTGTGGGTAGCAATCCCGAGGGACAGGACGTGATGTTGAGCCTCTGCCAGCAGTTAGGAGCGAAAGAGGACTTGGCGGAGGAGGATCGGCGGCGAATGGGGAGGTATCTTTGCGAGAGCCTGGACTGGGGAATGGACTCGGTGAGGGCGAGCGGGGAAGGTGATGGGTAGTTGAGGAAGACGATCATTTCGCTTCACGGTATGAAGACCTTTTCATGGATGGAGGAAAGCGACCGGGCATGGATACGGCTACGGATAGAGCAGGCGATCGCGCAGGACCAGTATCGTTTTTCGCTTCTTGATTCACTGGTGACGGAAGAAGTGGCATTGCTAGAATGAGTTGATGTGTAGACGATCCAAAAGCTCCAATCAAGTGGCTAACTGTACTCTATTCCATGTGCTTGTTTCAGACACGCTTGTGAATTCAAGACGTTCTCATGCCTATTGATACTCTTCATTCCTTCGTTAACCTCACGGTTCGGCACATCCTGCCGGTTCCAAAAATCAGGGCTATTTTGCTGCTAGGCGGGAATCGCACTATCTACCACATATACAAACTCAAATACAGGTATGTCGGCCACAGGTACGTGCTTTGTATCGAAGTAAGAAGTAGAAGCCTCCACATCCGTCCCCATCAAGACAGTGAGTAATGCAGGGGAATCCTAACGCGTTTTAGGAAGCCACGCCCGTCACGGAGGAGAACATGACGCCTGCTGCCGGGGATGATTTGAAGTCCCTGCCCATCAGAGCTTATCTCGATAAAACCGTCGTTCCGATCCTCCTCCTCGGACTTGCTGAAACTGCGAAGGAAAGGTTGGTTCTGTTGCGTGTTCTGTAATGCTTCCTAGACCGAGTGATCCTGTATCCTTTCTTGCCAACTACCTGCTGAAGAACAATCCTCAAGTGAAGAAGGAATAGCGAGCTAGTTTCAGACCGTTTGGTGTTTCTTCCACAGGCATACAACGTGTTATCAAAACTGCCATCCACTTTGGTTGCACATCGTTTGTTGGACCGAATCCAATACTCGTTTCCAGACACGACGAGTCTATCCCCCCTTCCATAGAAACAAGCGATGATCACCAATTTGATTGTGTATCTCACTCTAACAGAGATGATCGTTCTGTACAATCATGTGCAGGGTGATTCTATACCTAATCAGCAGAATACCCAACTCCGCGTTCCGATCGAGGTCCGCAGTGCCGACACGCAAGCCTACTCCAACGTAGTGATTCGTGTTGGGATGAAGGATAGATCCATGGAGTGCTCAATGTCTTTTCCAATGCCAACTGCTCCGACGTGTACAAGGACGTGCTGCCGAACTTCAAGCGGATACGAACGCTGAATCCAGACATTCAGGTGATTTGTTATCCCCTGCTCAACTCAACTGAAACGGTCCCACTCGTTCTGGGAGTTGATTCCCTAGTTCAATGGCCTCTGCGCAATCGAAAAGGATTGCTCCACGGTGATCCTTCCAACAGAAGCACTGGACAGCGCGATGGACTATCCCAACACCACCCTGATTCTGGTTCACAGCAAGTGGATTCCTGCCCTCACTTCTGCAATTGTATGCACACAGTGTCTCGTTTCCTGTAGTCATCCTCCGATCTTCCCCTTGTCAAGTCTGCGTGCATTTCGAAGCAATCCGTGTATGTTTGCTTTGCCATTTGCTTCCTATTCGTCCTATTCCTATTCATCCTCTCCACGGCATTCGACAAAGCGGCTTCTCCCTCCATGATCACGAAAGCCATGGCTTGTCCGATGACAACGTACAGTGTACAAGGGAATGATAGTAAGTAGGGAAAAGATGGACGTTCTCTTTCCCTCCATTGATGTAACCACTCCCGTGGAGGACGAATGCCCCATCTGTATGAGTCCTTTCCAGAAGCATACCAGACTCCGTTGTCTTCGCTGTGGACATCGTTGTTCTTTGCCTCCATCGTGATGTGCAGGGTTTCACCGAGACTGCATCGATCGGTGGGTTTTGCGGTGCAAGGCGGAGTGTCCGCTGTGCAAGCGCCTCGTCTGGATGTGTTAATCAAACACCATCAAGCTACTTTTTGGGCAATTTCAAAACGCTGTTTGTTTCCTTCCAATAATACAGAATCTGCAGGACCAGCGTCAGGTTGCAGAGGAAGCCACTTCCAAACATGAACAGGATAAGCTTGTCGGGCACTTCCATGAGGGTGGTGAAAATGCGAACGGCCGATCCCACCAACGAGAAGGACCACGACGCGAGCGACAGCTGCCCCGTGTGGCCCTGCTTGAAGTTGGTGATAATCTGGGGAATGCGCGCCGACAGGCCGAACGCCGTGCTGATCAGGGGCACGATGGATTGCATCTACGTTGGAAAGGCGAAAGGAGAATACGGAAGAGGGGAGGAAGTAAATGAAGCAGGAGAAGGCGACAAGCAAAAGGGAATTGCGAACGAGCATCGCCTTACCGACGTCTGGATTGGTGGTGTATCTAGAGTGAAAGGGAGGGACGATCCAAACCGATGATACAGGAGAACCAAAATGATGGCCTGGACGAGGATCATCACGCATTCTCCGTAGGTAGAAAAGGGATAATGCTATGTGTGATGGAGCAGAAACAATGCGACGTGAGCAATGTTGTATATGACAGCGGGTATATTCTCCGCACATTCAAAATAAAAGGAGTACACGTTGAGGCCGATAACGCTGCGACTGCGGACGATCGCCAGGATCTGAGGCAATTTCATCACCACGGACCCGAGGACGATCAAATAGCCCATGATCTTGCTAAGCATGTAGGAAAGGAACTCCAATCCATTCATCGAGAAGAGATAGACGAACGGATTCTTCATCCCTGTCTTCAGAACAAGTGTCTCTGTTTCATCACCTTAGAATGAAGAGTTCGAGTCGCACCTACAGGGTGACGTAAGACAGAGCTGCTGCACACTATGGGTGATTTCAGACATAGAACACTACGTGGTCATTCCGAAACGAAGGAATCGATTCTCTGCAAAGTGGAATGAATGAAACGCCCATTCGGACTGGCTCTTTTCCTTCCAAGCGTGTTATAAGGGAGAGGGATGATCGTAGATTCCATTTTACGGTTATTTCATGGTTTTGGAGTGAAACTGGAATGGATGGATTGATTGGATGGGAAAGGGGAGTGGATGGTATGTACGCATTAGGCGCAGTGTAGTGAATGGAATAGAACCACTAATGATGCTCATTCACCAATGTGCATTAAACAAGCAGAAATGGAGTTGACATTGCATCAGCAAAGCAACCAAAACAACGAACAACACTTTGAATCACCATTTCAAAGAAACGACAAACCCAATTGCAATCGCCAATTTCATATGCAGGATGAACATTCCGTCACTCTGTTTCATCGCATTCCTCCTTATCGATGAAAACGAAATACGCTCCAGTTGCGAGAAATGGCCCCAAACATAACACAAATCACTTACAGCCCATTTGTTAGTTTTTCTTTAGCAGAATTGGTTTTGTGAATGGGTTTCTGTTTTCACGCTTGTTGACTATGTAGATCCGAATGCAAACATAAAGCCATCGAATGGAAACACAGTTCCTATTGGCACTGCCACTCCTGTAGTTGTGGAAAGTGAGGCAAAGCCAGAAGCTTCGGCGCATGCTGGCAATGACGTGTCGCCCATCTCCGCGGAGAAGAAGGACAGTGAATCCTCAAGCCACATCGCTTCCTCCTCGGACGAGCAGTATGTTGCAACGATGACTCCAAGCAATGTTGTTGCTCTTCCCCTATTCTCACCCTGTAGAAGCCGTCCTGCTGTGCGCATTTCTTCCACACCTTCATTCCGATTACGGAATGGCTGCCAAAGTACGTCTTTGCGTGTTTCCAGTGGAATAACACATAGGTACAAGAAGGAGTACTTCTCCTTCGATCTCATCGCTGGACTCACGGTGGGCATCATGGCTATTCCTCAGGTTGTGATTAAACACATTGTTTTACGAATAGGGAATGGCGTACGCCATGCTGGCCGAATTGCCCCCCATCTACGGTCTGTATGCTTGCATCGTCCCTGTGTTCGTGTACGGCATTCTCGGAACGTCACGCCACGTCCACATCGGTCCATTTGCCCTGGTGTCGATGATGGTGGCTAGCGCCCTGTCGTACATCAACCCGACAACTGATCTGCCCAACTACATCAAGGCGATGACGACGCTCTCGCTTTGTTGCGGCATCATCTTCCTGCTCCTCGGTGTCTGCAAGGGAGGCGTGGTGGCGCGTCTGCTCTCCGAAACCATCGTGACTGCTTTCACCGCGGCCTCCGCCTTCAACATTGGCGGATCGCAGCTCAAGCACCTCTGGGGAGTTTCATGCAAGGAATCAGTCTTCCTGAATATCGTGATCAAGTTGTTCTTCACGGATCTGCGAAACCAGTTCAACTGGTGGGCATTCCTGATCGGCGCCTCCGCCACGGTCATTCTGTACGCCATGAAGAAGCTGAACAAGAAGTACCTGCCCAAGAAGCCGCTGCCCGTCGAAGTCGTCCTTTTGCCCAATCGTAACGCCTAGCTGTTTTTGGTGATTCTCTACATCCTGGTGATGTGGGCCTTCGACCTCAAGCACCGCTGGCACCTCAAGTACCTCGGCGACTACGACATCGTGCGCGGCATGCCGCCACTCACCATCCCCGACATGAAGAACCTCGACAAGCTTGTGCCCAGCGCCGTCATGATCTGTAAGCGCCTCGCCACCTCCTCACCCACAGGCATCGTTGACTACGTTATCACATTCTCGCTCGGCAAGATCTTCGCGCGGCAGTTCGGTTACCCGCTTGACCCCAACCAGGAGCTCGTCGCGCTTGGCGGCGCCAACATCGTCGGCGCCTTCTTCTCCTGCTACCCGCCCGCCGGCTCGCTCTCGCGGACCGCGCTGGTCGCCAATTGCGGTAGGTGATCACTCAGCGGTTCACTCGCAGAGGCGCGCACCTCGCTGCACAACTTCATCTCGCCACTGCTGATCATCATCTGCCTGTACCTGCTCACCGGCGTCATCATCTACATCCCCAACGCCTCGCTCGCCGCCATCGTCATCGTCAACCTCTTCTCCCTCTTCGCCAAGTTCGCCGAGCTCGCACCGCTCTGGCGCACCAGCTGGGCCGACTTCGGCTGCTTCGTCGTCTGCGCCGCCTGCACCATCACGCTCGGCACCGAGGCGGGTCTCATCGGCGGCGTCGCCTCCTCGTGGGTGTTCCTGCTGGTCGCCTGTCTGCTGAACAAGCCGAGTGGTCGAAAATGGGGGGTGTGAGGGGTAGAGGAGAAGAAGGAGGTGGAGCCGATCAACAAGGACGGGTGGGTGGTGGTCCCGTGCGCGTGGCGTCTCCACTTCATCAACTGCGACTCCTACCGCAAGCAGATCGACGCGGCGCCCAAGGAGAAGACGGTTATCTTCGATCTGCGCAGGGTGACATACATCGACTGCAGCGCCATCATGATGCTGCAGGAGTTGGCCAAGCAGCACAATGCAGATCACGAGCAGCTGTTCTTTTTGGCGTCGACGGACTTGATCCAGTCGAAGCTCATCGCGTACGGTGATACCAAACTGCACGTGTACACCTCCTTGAACGAACTGTTAGCCAAGCAGAGTGCGTAGCGTGTTTCTGCCTGTTTGTTAAAAACGGGCCGATTTCGCGAACCCCCTTTTTCGTTCAGAATACACTCCGTTTTTGTGTTGGCAGTGCCTATTCGTGTTATTCCTCTCTATGCGAACTGAAGTAGCTACTATGGAGAACGAGTCTTTCTTGAATTCGGAAGTGAAGAAGTCCAAGGCCCGGAAGTATCCCCTTCTCTTTATTGGAATGGGGGTGCTCGTGGGGGTCGTTGTCGTTTATTTGTTTTTGTCTTCGGTGGTTGGCGCCGTTTCTTCTCGCAATCTGCGAAGTGATGCTATCAGGAACGGCGTTTTTGACGTGGCCATCGTGTCGGACCTGGACAAGAAGAGCAGGATCGAGGACGACAAGAAGGGGCAGTGGAAGAGTATTATGAAGAAGGGCCAGCTGAAGCGCGACGGCAAGGGTGGCTACACCATTTCCTGGACGGAGGACGTTGAGCTGCGCACTAAGGTCAGCGAGGCGGGTCGCGGCATGGAGCTGAGCGCTCTGGTGGAGTACAACCGCCGTCTGTACGCCTTCGACGACCGCACGGGCCTGGTGTTCGAGATTCGTGGGAGCAAGGCCATTCCGCGCCACATCCTGATGGAGGGCGACGGCAACACGGGCAAGGGCCAGAAGACGGAGTGGGCGACGGTGAAGGACGACAAGATGTACGTGGGCAGCTTCGGCAAGGAGTACACGAATCCGGACGGCAGCATCAAGAACACGAACAACATGTGGGTGTCGATCATCGACAAGTACGGCGCCGTGTCGCATGAGGATTGGACGGCGCGCTTCAACAAGGTGCGCGAGGCGGCGGGCTGCCCGTACCCTGGGTACATGATCCACGAGGCTATTTCCTGGTCGCCGGCGCATCGCCAGTGGGTGATCCTGCCGCGCCGCGTGAGCCAGGAGCCATACGACGAGAACGAGGACGAGCGCCGCGGGTCGAACACGGTGCTGCTGGCGTCGGAGGACTTCTCGCGCATCGAGGTGCGCCACATCACACCGCTGACGCCGACGCGTGGTTTCTCGGACTTCAAGTTCTTGCCGGGAAGCAAGGACGAGGTGATCGTGGCGCTGAAGAGCGAGGAGAACGAGGAGCAGCAGACGCAGAACAGCTACCTCACGGTGTTCAGTCTGGACGGGCGCGTGCTCATGGAGGAGACGGAGATCCCCGGCGGCATGAAGTTCGAGGGCCTGGAGTTTTTGTAGTCTCTCGTGTTTGGTGCAAACAGGCGACACAACGTTCGTTCTCTTCAGCAGCTCCACCGTCGCGTCGTGAATGGCGTCCTGCTCCTGTTTGCTGCAAACGGCGGGAATGAGCTCCTTCCTGCGACACTTACAGCACATCTTTCCCGAGCCGCACACGCCCTTCACCTCCTCACTGCCCGCCGCAAAGGCGATGGTGCAGGCGCCCTACCGCTCACTCCGCTTTTATCCCGCCACCTTCCACGTGGGCGCGAACAGCTGGAAGAAGCGGCGCGAGTACAGCCAGCCAATCACGCCCAGCTCGCGCGCGATGTTCGTGGCCGCCACCCCGGGGTCGCAGGCAACGGCGAACACGCGCGGGTGCTGGCGGGCGTAGTACTGCGTGTAGGAGGTGACCAAGTACTTGGAGCGGTAGTAGGCGTTGAAGCGCTCGTACTCGCTCCGCTGGAGGGGCAAGTGCTGCGCGTCGATCACGGCAGGCCTGCCCTTCACGTAGGTGAGAGAGCTGACGTTGATCACGCGGGGATCCTCTTCGCGCCTAGGCTAATAATGCGGAGAACAGCGGTACTCCAGGAGGGGGGTCATCAGCTCCGTGAACTGGACCAATCCGAGGTAATTGGTCTGACACGTCTTTTCGACGCCGGTGGGGGACTCGATGTACGTGTGAACCATGCTGACACCCGCGTTATTGACGAGGACGTTGATGTGCAGTTGCTGGCTCTTTACCGCCTCCACGCAATCCGAAATCGATTTTGGATTCTCCATATCCACGAGAAGATACTATACAATCAGAGAGGAGGACTGGGACAACCGAGAGGTGTTGGCTTCCCGATTCCACTTTCAATCGTTCGCATGCGTCTCTCGCCCGTTCTTCGCTGCGACATCCTATGCGTTGCAGCAAAACAACACTCTCACCCAGAATCACGCGCCCTCCTGCTCGCAATAGGGTCCTTGCAACGAGATAGCCGAAACCACTATTGCCTCCCTATGCGTAACACCGAGTTTCCGTCTGTACAGTGATGAGGAATGTGCGACTCGATATGTTCTGCTTTCTGAGTTGCTCTTCCAATTTCTGAAGGTTCCGTCTACGTGTCACGCGTCTTCCGTAATGCCAACGTCATGTCCAATTCTTGGCGATTTGAAGTTGGTTTGGTTCTTCTGTATTGAATTCGCGGCTTCTCCCTCTGCCTCTTTCCAATGGGAGGATTGCCCTCTTCTTTTGTGTCTCTGCTGTGTTTTGAGAATGGACATGAGTTTGGTGTAATGAAGGAAGGGCGCGGGACTTTTCCCTCCGAACTGGGAATGGGCAGTGTTTTGGCTCATGTACACTCTCTATCCAAACAACAAGGACTATCGACGCTCCATTCGGCTCAACGACGGCGAAAACGTGATTGGCCGCGGAATGGGATGCCGCATTTCATATCCTTCCAGTGGCAGCACTACTCGCTTCCTTCACCAAAGATCGCTCCAATGCAGCCGCAAACAGGCGGTCATCACCATCGAAAGCAGGGTGCGGAAAGGGGACTCGATTCTGGGCAGAGTGATGAAGGACCAAGAGGTGATTGGAATGTAGTGAGAAAAGGGAAGCGTAATGTGCAGCATTACCGCGACTGGAATGACACCGCTGTTTGTGAAGACCCCTCAGCTCGACTCTGTGTTTCGTCGTCTGGAAAAGGGGCAGCAGTCGCCCCTCTATCTATCTACAATGGTGTGTCTGTAGTGGCATGGGGCGGCTATTCCTGTAGCTACACGGATCGCAAGGAAGGACCGCAGGTGTACACCCTCCTCCCCTCTCTCCAAGACCATGAGAGTGTAAAGGGAGACAGCGTGAAGGTCGCGACAGCATCTCGTCACAAGGCAGTAGCTGCCAAGCCCCGCGCGGATGTCCTTGGAGAGAAGGAGTCGTCAAACCCCTCCGCCCTCACTCCTAGACAGCAGGAGCTGGCTTCACTTCCAGCCAACGCCTCCCTCAAGCAAATGCTGCGCTTCTGCCTCAAGGCAAGTCACAGCACACACCCTGTTCCCCTGCGAGAGGACGAGCTGCAGGCTCTGGTGCCCTTCTCGCTGCACCCGTACCAGGTGAAGGGCGTGCAGTGGCTGCTGACCCTCTACCGCAACGGGCAGAACGGCATCCTGGCGGACGAGATGGGGCTGGGGAAGACGGTGCAGGTGCTCTCCTTCATCGCCTACCTCCGCCATCTGCAGGGTGTGCCGCACTCACAGAATGGGCCGTGCTCAGAGGGTGAGGAGAACTCGCAGAGAGTGGAGAGTGAGAAGAATGTGCAGAACACGCAGAGTGTGAAGAATGAAAAGAGTGTGAAGAACGCACAATGCCTGCGCTGCCTGATCGTAGTACCAACCAGCCTGGTGTACAACTGGAAGAGCGAGATTGAGACCTGGTGCAAGGGGGCGAGCGTGGTGGTGTACAGAGGCAGTCCGGAAGAGGAGAACGCGGCGACGGCGGCCGCCTTCTCCATCCTGCTGACGACGTGAGGGCGCGTCCCCTCCTCGATTGTAGATATAGTCTGTTTGAACGAGATACAATGCACAGCCACCGACACTTCATCACACATCACACCTACAACCTGCTGATCCTCGACGAGGGCCACTGCATCAAAAACAGCGCCTCCAAACGCTTCCTCGTTGCCACCTCGCTGTTGCGTGACGCATAGCGACTCAGCAAGATCAAAGCACACCACACGTTCCTCCTCACCGGCACGCCCGTGCAGAACAACCTCCAAGAACTCTTCACGCTCCTCTCCTTTCTCCACCCCTCTCATGCCGAGGCGATGCGCGAAGCTGCCAAGCAACTCGCTTCCTCCAACACAACGGAGCAGACAATCGCCTACACACGCCACGTGCTGGAGCCATTCATCCTGCGGCGCGTGAAGCAGGACGTTCTCCCCGAGCTGCCTCCAAAGACCGAAGTGGTCCAGCGCATGGACATGCTGCCAGCACAGGAGGCCGTGTACCAGAGTCTCATCCACAAGTACGACACGCAGTACCGCCGCGCTTCTTCGAGCGAGGCGCCGTTCTATGATCTGGTCTCTCTGTACATGGATTTGAGGAAGGTCGCCAACCATCCGCTGCTCGTTCGTATGTTTGTTTGTCCCTCTGAACGACAGGGTCGCACTACAACAATGTCCGGATCCACAAGATCGCCACATTGCTTCACGACTCCCACCAAATCGGTTCCGGTCAGGCTCAATCATTCCATTTAGATCCAAACGTCTCTCTGAAGGACGTGGAGGAAGACATGCGCTGCATGAGCGACATTGATATTCACTACCTCGTCCGCGACAGTATTGACAAGGCGCCTTCTCTCCATCGCTACCTTGTCGCTCCCTCCTTCTTCTTTCACCTTCAGCTATCCGGGATTACGCTGAGTGCTTCCGCCAAACTGCGCACACTCCTTCGCCTAACCACACAGTTACTGGAGGAAGGCCACAGAATACTCGTCTTCTCGCAGTGGGTGACGATTCTCAACATCATCGCTTCTGCCTTCGAATCCCAACACATCCAATTCCTTCGAATTGACGGCCAGGTACGCACTTCATGGGCATTTCATTGAGATAGACACCGGCGGCTGAACGACAGAAACAAGTGGATGCCTTCAACACCTCCTCCACGGCGAAGTATACATAACACATACTATTAAGCGTAGTGTCTTTATGCTGACGACGCGGTCGGGAGGACTGGGACTGAATCTGATCGGCGCCGACACGGTCATCATCCACGACAGCGACTTCAATCCGACGATGGACCGTCAGGCAGAGGATCGCTGCCACCGGATTGGGCAGAAGCGCGAAGTCACCGTGTACAAGCTCATTACGAAGAACACGGTCGACGAGAAGATCTTCGACATTTCGCAGAAGAAAATGCAGCTGGGAAGAGACATTCTGGAGACGGACGAAATGCACGCGATTCTCCCTCCTTTCACCAGTAGATCGTTCTTGAAGGAGGTCGTACAGTCGAATACGCAGCTAATTCACTCTGGTGTTTGTTGCATGAACTCTTCTTTCTCATGGGGTCTCCAAGTTGGCCATTTCATGCGTGACACTTCTGGCATTCTGCTTTTGGAGAAGCTGCCGTTGATTGAATGAGGGAAGAACACTCCTAATTCTGTGCTATTTGAATAGATCGGACAAATTGCCACTCCGTTCTGCGTTGAAGCTGACTGATCGCATTCCATTCTTTTCTCTTTCTCTGCTTCGTAACAATGAATCCCTGCTCACTGAATGAGTATACACTCCTGGAAAGACTTGGAGAGCAGTATATGCATAACTGAGTCAATTCCCTGTAGAGGCATCACTGAAACGTACAAGGCAGTTCATAAGGAAAGCGGGGAGATTGTCGTTGTCAAGAAGATAATGCGATTCGAAAAGGAGATGGAATCACGGGACGAATGGGATACACTGAAGAAATGTGATTCTAGGTTTATTGTGAGGTATACTGACGTTATCAATACTGAAAGGGAGCAATGCGTGGGATTCTGTTAGGGTCGTGAGAGTGTAGATCCTGATGGAGTACTGCGATCCAGGATCAGTGAAAGAATGCTTTCGAAAGAGATACAGAGTGGAGGAGGCGGAATTGCGTGAGATCGCGAGTTGCTGTCTATTGGGGCTAAACTATCTTCATTCCAATTCCATTATGCATGAAGTGGCTGATTCTGCTAGTTTCTCATGAATAGAACATCAGGCCATCGAATCTGCTCATCAGTGAAGCGGGTGTGGTGAAGCTAAGTGATTATGGAATGACGCATGGAGAGAGTACAGATGGAAAACTGAATACGGTTTTGTATCAGCCGCTTGAGGTATTTGAGGGAAAGAGGGAGATGAAGAGTGATGTGTGGTCTCTTGGCATTTCACTGATTGAGATGGTCAGAGGAGAGAATCCCTATGATGGCACGAATGCAAACTACATACAAGGCAGTGTGCATAATAAAGAATCGCCTTCTCTGTCTTCGTCAGTGTGGTCAGCAGCGTTCGTGGACTTCGTGAGCAAGTGCTTGGTGAAGGGTGTGAAAGAGCGTTGGAGTGTGAGTGAATTGCTGGGAGTGGGTGAATGTGAGGGGGATGATGAATAGCACCCGTTTGTGAAGGAGTCTGTGGAGAGAATCGAGACTCTGGGCTACTCCGAAGTGCTGGTTGACGTGGCGAAGAGAATCAAGGAGCAGCAACTGTATGAGGCGATTCTGAAGAGTCACAGGGAGGAGTCTCTTGTGAAGTTGAACTGTCACGATGACTTGTGGTGGTATGATGAAGGGATTGTCAGGCTGTCTGCTTCGGTACTGGCTGAAGTGGGCAGAGATGGAGTGATTGAAGTGGATGTTGACTCGCATGAGTTGTTGCGAGTGAATGGAGAGGATGTGAATGGAATCGAACACAATCGGGTG
>ERZ827156.2315-NODE-2315-length-19969-cov-4.447976_pt1 | contig 19969 bp, 28 predicted proteins | sample MGYA00519919_ERZ827156 | MGnify/ENA primary metagenome ERZ827156 (study PRJEB31778, sample SAMEA3449269) | human gut metagenome | biome: human gut; feature: human-associated habitat; material: faeces | place: United Kingdom | collected 2010/2012 ...
GCAACTAACTGTAACCATTATCTTATCTGATGTGTTTGTTGTATATCCATTATCTGCTGTGTTTGTTGTGAGTGATCTTTCTGTTGATGGGAATCACTAATCGTTTCCATGAAGAACGTGGCGAAGCTGTTTGAGTCTGTGGGGCACTCCCCTGTTGCTGAGCGGTAGAAGAAGCTGGTCGCGTTCGACATTGACGGTACGCTGGCAGACGTCAACGGGATCCTGAAGAAAGCCGACGACCACCTCTTCCAGTACGTTCTGGATCACTACCCGCGAATCGAAATGGAGACGCCCTCATCGTAACTGCGATTGCGAAGACTGATCCTCTAGCGTTTCACAGATGATCCACGATTTTCAGGATAACAACCCGAATTCGCGCGCTTCCGTGGGAAGCAAACGGCGGGAGTTCTATTCTCAGCTGGCACAGAAGGCGGGGTCGTTTCTGTGTTTCCATCTCACTTTTAGCTATGCGGAGAGCGTGGGGGAGGAACTGTATAGGGCGTGGCAGCACGAACGGAATCACGTAAGCACTCGTTCCGTTTTCAACAGTAGTACGACTTTTACCCTCTCGTCCCTGACCTGCTGCACCTGCTGCACGATAGGGGATACGTGGTCGTTGTAATTACGGATGGGACTGCGGACATGACCTTCCACCCCGAGGTGGTGGACGCGGTCGACCTGTACGTCAATCCACAGACGAGCAATACGACGAAGACCACGGGAGAGGCCTACTCCTTTGTCCTGGACAAGTACCCCCACATCCAGCCCCGAGACTGTCTCATGGTCGGAGACAACCCCATTAGTGATATTCTGAACGCGAAGCAGAAGGGCTGGGACACTGTGTTCATCTCTTCGTCTGGCCCGCTCCCTCTCCTCACGCGTAGCGAAGCGTACGCCTGTGTGCCCACCGATTTCACCATCGATTCAGTGACCAGTCTCTTTCACCTTTTGTCGCGTGTTTGTTCACAAACAGGCCATAGGGAAGACAACTTCTCGCACTCGCGCGAATACCCCTCCAGCATCTCCTCCACATCGGCGAAGTCCGTGTCCACGATGCACTTCTCTATCACCTTCACTGCCGTTAAGACGTCCTGCCGCTCTTCTGTTGGATATGCAACGAGGGGTTCTCCAGCGCCGCTGCCACGCGCTCCTTGTCATTGATTTGCCGGTTCAGCGACTCCTCCGTGTTATGCGTTCCGGGCGCGATGAAGACCCGCGACTTCAGCCTCAACGGCAGGCAACGGTCCAACTTCACCCGAATACACAGACCAATCACAGCCGCTTGTCTTTCCCTCAGTTCTCCCTCTTGATACTACGTGCAGTTTGGAATAGTGGGCGTGAAGAACACGGTGACCTTGTTCAGCTCATTGTCCACCGAGATGTTCGCGAGCTACGTTGGCATCCAGTCCAAAACGGTACCTGAATCACGTTCAGCTGCTCCAAATTCATGGGATACTCGGGGTCCTTGATGGTGCGAAGATAGTCTACGCTGTGCTTTCTCACCCCACTTTTCCTACTAAACACTTCCAACGCATCAATCGGTTCTGAAGAGTGTGAATTGGGAACGTGCAACTGCGACTTCCTCAAAATCTACCGCTGAGAGCATTCGTCGATTGGTACACTCGATATCTTATATATAACAGGAGCCTTGTTCTGAAAAATCGACAAATCGTCCATCGCTCCTTCCACCAACAATTGTTTATGTTCCTCCCTCCCTTCTCTTGTGATGCATTGCACATTGGGTTCCATTCCTTTGACTGTCTCTCTTTCCATGCATTCTTCCTTTCGTGAACTCGTTTCGCAGAGTGATTCAATGCAGTGATAGTATGCACCGAAACGAATGCAACGAGCAATCTGAAGAGACTACCAGTATTCATCATCGTCGTGAGGGTTCGTCACCGTTTTCTGCGCTGTGCCTCACTCGACAATCTCCATGGGACAGAGCTTAGCCATTCCGGAGACCTTTAACAGTCAGCGAAATGAGTCGTATATTCCTTCGTGGTAAATGCAGACGCACTTCACTTATGATAAGGTTCATATTGGAGCATGAAATCATGTGCCAGGACGTGAAGAACGCATTGTCCTTCTTGAATGCATCCAAACTCTGCGACACCGGCATATATGATATTTTCCCGTACGGTCTTCTTGATAGGCTCATGACTCGCAGAAACAAGGAGCAGAATGAAACAGCACTCTTCCTGTACATCTTCTACCGCATCGGAATTGTGTGTCCGGAGCTCATCCGTGTACCTAAAGAGGATGCAAATGTGAGGGCATAGGTGAGTGTGGAGCTGGACGAGGAGGCTTCCATCTCCTTCCGTGACTACGAAAAGCAGGGCATTGAAATTGGCAAAGTCGGCGTGTTCCCTCATCACGATCCCTAGTCCTTCTTCACTCTCTTCTTTTTGACCATACCCTCATCTCTCACCAAAACGGTATCCCGCTGCGTGAGTTCAGAGAGAAAACCGTGATGATCAGGAATTGCACAAGCAGGCATGCAGTATGGTGAACTACCTCCACAGCATCTCCATTTCGGCAACCGCTTTTCTTGAAATCGTCAATGTCCTGCTCTCCGCCGTGGCCATGTTCACGAAGTGGGCTTTCGTCATCTTTCTTACTGCTAGAGTCAATCCAAATAGCGATGGAGTGAAGACGATGCTAACGATATACTCAAATCTCTACGAGGTTTACTACGAGCTGCATCGTCATTGCATTACCCGCTCATCACGAATAGTCGACATGGACCCAATTCCCGCGATCACACTCACACAGAGCATGATTGCCAACGGTTGTCTTCTTCCCCTTCCCTCATCGCCAGATCAGCCATTCCTGGAGTGGATCCCCGCCATGATGTCCACCGGATACTACGTGACCGACCAGCTGATCCAGTACCTTCTCCTCAACATCAACATATCCATTGCCCATCGCATCATCATCCTTCACCCCACGCGCTCAATCACATCCTCGCCGGCAACCAGCTCCAACTCAACCTCTGCGACGTCATCCTCTCCGCCATGGACTACGCCACGCTGGGTCTGAGGCGCGAGGAGGCGATCTTCGCTCATACCACCTATGCCTTCAGAGACAAGCACCTTCAACAGCATCACGTGAGCGACGCCTATCATTACAAACAGTAGGAGCTGCTGCAGAAGCTGCAGGCGCTGCAGGGGCAGGTGGAGGTGGTGGAGACGCGGGTCGTGGCACGCCGTGTGGGTGCGTGGGCGGTACGTGAGGCGTAGGCGTTGAATGTGCTGAATGAGTGGCTGACGGTGCACGTGCTGGTGACGGACGTGCGGGCGGCGGACGCGGGTGAGGCGTAGAAGGCTATGGTGCGCGCGTGCGTGGAGAAGGAGTGCCTGTTCCTGCCCGAGTGGAAGGAGCACAAGTCGGCCACCGCGTACAGTCTGGAGGAGTCGCCCGTGGCGCTGTACCGCCGGAAGTACGGAGAGGAGAGTTAGTTGTGTGCTGTTTGGGGAACAAACACGGGTATGTTACACTTCACAGGACTGGGAATCCTCTGCGGCGATGGACTGCTCGTCGTTCTGCACCGCCTTTGCTACCTCCTCCAGGATCATGGCCTTCTCGGAGCGAATCCGGTCATTCTCCTTCTGCATCTGGGAGATTACATTCTACGATGAAGTCGCTCCACCACCTGCACCTCCTTCTGCGTGATGACGTCCTTCAGCTGCTGAATCTCACTCAAAAGGGTCTCCTTCAGCTCCTTTTCGTCCTACTCTTCAGTCCGGGAGAACACCCACACCTCCAGGTTCTTGTGGTCAACAACCAGCAGCTTCAGCGCGTTGTTTAGCTGAGTCAGCTCGATCTATGCTCACACACACTTCCAGCTCAATACACGGTAGTCGTCCCGCTCCTCGATAAGACTAGCAATCTCTTTGTCCTTGCTCTACCACTCATCCACACAACTCACTCCAACAGCGATAGCCTCCTCCAATTTTGCTATCCGTTCCTGCCTTCTTTGCTTTGCTGCTTCGTCTTCATCCGGAGTCCTGCGGATTCGCTCAAACTGCGAGTGAGTGCTAACTAAATGCTCTCTACTAGCACATGACACATGCGGTCAATTCGATTCATGTTCCTAGCATAATAACAACAACCACACGCATCCACTCCCGATTGGATTCTTCGAGCGTCGAGTACTGCATCGACACCTCCTTCATCTGCACCAAAAGATCCAAAACAGTGTCGGCCGGATCCCGAGCCATCTCCAAATAGTGAAAAAAAAGCACACAGTGGGACTTGAACCCACAATCTCTTGCTCCGTAGGCAAGCGCCTTATCCAATTAGGCTATGCGTGCTTGCCTCCTTTCCCTCCCCGACCCTTTAAAGACTGCGTCCAGCCTCTCACACAACTCTGAAGAACAAACAGCCCCAGAAAGAGTACACTTAAATCTCGTCTTCATCCTCCTCCTCTTCAACGACAGGAGCGTCCTGGCCGTCCCAAGGCTGCACCTCCACGAACGCGGGCAGCTCCGGAAGAGTCGAAGTGCGAATCGAGCCGAGCTGCAGACCCTTCACGAACACATTCAGGTTGTGTTCCGTGAACGCGCCCTTCTGCACGGCATAGCGTCCCTTGTTGCCGCTCACGGCAATCACGGCAGGGTAGCCAAAGCCCAGGTTCAGCTTCTGCTCCATGTCGTACTGCGTGCCGCCCACGATCCATCCGTACTGGAAGAGGCCGCGCACCTGCGCCTCCGCCACCTTCTTCAATGTCGCGATCATCTCCTCGCGCTCGGCCTTGCCCGCGTCGCGGATGTCCGGCACGAACAGCAGCATGCAGGTGGACTCCTTGCACGCGGCATCGAACTGTTCCTGGTTCGTGATCTCATTCACCTCGATCGGCTTCGGGGGCTCCGCCGCCTTCTTCGGCTCCTCCGCTCTCTCCGCCTTCTGGTTGCCGTTGTAGTTGCTCTCCGCCTTGCCCTTCAGGCGCGCAGACACCAGCTCCTTCGCGGCCTACGCATCACGCGCGAGAAGAGCACGCACGGCAAAGGCAGCCTTGCAGAAGGGCTTCGCCTCGCGAGCCTGCTGGTAGTCGGTGGGCTGCTTTCTCAGGGGGGAGAAGATCTTGATGGTGGGGAAGCCCTGGATGCCGTACTGCGACGCCAGGGACTGCTCGGCAGTAGCGTCGACAGCACCTACGCGTGACAGACACTCCAACATCCCCACCAAAGTGCACAATGCCTCCCATCGCGCCGGCCGCCTTAATCCACTCGTCCTTCATGGCCTTGCAGTGGCCGCACCAGCTATGCATAAACAGATTGGGCAATTACGAACGGAGCGAAGAACTCAACCATCCACACTTCGTTGCTGTCCAGAACCAGCTGCTTGAAGTTCTTGGCGGTCAGGAGGGTCACAGGACCGTTTTCATCGTAGAATGCAAGAGAGGAACTGAATCGTAACGACAACGCAACCAACGCGCTTACCAAATGAGAAGAGCCAACACCACAAAAAGGGACTTCATTTGATTCTATCAAATTAGAGTAAAGTGAGAGCGTCAAGGGTGGAAGCTTCTAGAAATGATGAGGCGTTTCGCTCCAATCATGATAACAAACAACGGATTCGCTATATTACACCCATTCCCTGGAGGGAGGAACCACGAAGTGCGTGGGGATTCGGGAGCCGTGACCCCTTGGAACCAGGTACGCATCCCAAGCGCGCCTACCCATCACATCCACACAGAAACCCCCACCGAATCGCCACCAGCTTGTTAATGTTACGGTGCATTCCGTAGTAATACTCCTCGTCGTTCTCCTCTTCCTCTCCACCGCCAATCCTAAGCATCACACCCGCTTCACACGACAACCATTCCTTTCTTTTCCTTCTTGACACAGTTGTCTCCTTGTAGCTATCCACGTCATTCTGCGCCGTCTTCAGCAATCCCGTTTCGATGGGGTCTTCAACCGTTTCCGGTCTATAGCCCTGCTTCTCCAGCTTCTGCACGCGCCGTGTGCACAGCTCGTGGATGGAGCAGAACAGCTTCTCCAGCTCGTACCGCTTGCGCTTCAGTCGTTGTATCTCCAGCTGCTTTTCGTATAGGGTCGTCTGCTTCATCTCCTCCTCCACTTCCGCTTCATTCTGCTTCTCCCTTTCCTTCTTCCACACATCGATTTGGCTACATCTCATAGCAAGCAAAGGATTCGCACTGGTTTCGCTCAGCCACCATCGACCTGTAAAACGTATTGCGCACACGGTCCAGACGGCGCTTCTTTAGTCTCCACCTCCTTTTTCTCTCAATCTCCAACAGTTTATTTACTGCCGCTGTCTTCTTTGCTGCCGTGGAACAGAACTCGCTACTCTTCTCGATATCGCCTTTCAAACGACTGCATTCTTCCAGCACCTTCTTCATCTCCTCCGGTGATTGGGTCTTGGAGTCGGAAAGACCGGAGTTGCACAATTCCTTCAGTCGTCGGATCGATTCGAGTGAGGCGGCGATTTTACGCTTCATCTCGGTGACGGACGGCGTCTTTTCTTGATTCTTCGATTGTGCCTCCATCGGAGAAAGAAGAATGGCATTTTGTCCATCACTGCTGCATCTTATCAAAAGCACGTTTGGATGGATCACCCATCCATTCCATGATCACTTTCCCGTCTTCGCTCCCTGCATTACCCCGTTATTCCCTCTTTACTCTTCTTCATCAGCCATTGGCAGGGACGTGCATTAGAGGGGATTTGGATAGGGGTAGGATAATCTACCCAAGTCGGTCGCTTTTTCCTACCGTCTTCTATCCTATTCTATTATTATCCTGAGACTTTATGGCAAGCAGAGTTCGTCTTCTATTGAAGGCATTTGCTGTTGCGCGCTATCTCGCCTCGAATCAGAGGATCGCGGTGAGTGTCCATTTGTCGTTTATCATGGGTAGAAGATCACAACAAATGCCAAGCTGTTTGTTTCCGGGAGTAAATCCGCATCCGAGCTAGTGAAGGAGGTGATTCCCTTCTACAAGCAGCCACTGCGTATTCCTTTCATGAAATTGTAATGTTGTAGAAAAGCAGTTACTATACCAAAAGGCGCAGAAGAAAGTCGGCCTGTATTGTGTGTTTCTCGTCGGCGTTGGGATTTGCTCGTTTGAGTATTACCAGCATCGCAACGTTGTACCGATAACGCACCGGCGGCATTTCGCCGTTGGCTCTGTTGCGGCTTCTCATCCATAGGTCATTCCACGCGATTTTGAACTCAAGTACCAGGACTCGGTGATTCAGAGTTTACGCGATCAGTTCTGTGTGAAGGATGGAGAATCCACTCACTCCTTGATTCTCAATTCAAAGGATGAGCGAGTTGCGCTCGTTACCTCCATCGTGAACCGCATCAAGGAGGCGTGCGTGTACTTCTCTCCGGAGTGCGAGTACTACATGAGCAAGATGGAGATCTTGGTTGTCGACGACGACGAAGTCAACGCCTACACGACCATGGGCTCCATCATCGTCGTGTACACGGGTCTGCTCAACTACTTCAAGGATTTGGAGAAGAAGGGCAAGATCACGAATTACGAAGAAGTTTCCTTTTCCATCCGTCCTCACGCGTAGTGCATCGCTGGCGTTCTCTCGCACGAGATGGCGCACAGTCTATCTCGGTGCGTCCTCCATCATCCCATGATGTCTAGTCACCCCGTGGAATCCATGTTGCGTTGGACCAGTTTCGCCTACTACGTGTACATCACCCTGATCCCCGACCTCATCATCATGCCCGTCATCAAGGGCATTCTCGACAAACGCCTGAGTCGAGACCAAGAACACGAAGCTGATTTCCAGGCTCTGTATCTGCTGAAACGGTCGGGGTATGACCCCTCCTCCATGATCACCACGCTCTCGCTGCTGCCGGATGCGGAGGAGGTGGACGATATGGAGATTGTGTCGAAGACGAAGGAGATTGTGGATGATCACCCGAGGATCGTGAACCGGGTGACCTATCTCCAGGACAAGATGTTCTGGTTCGAGAAGGACTTTAAGCTGCATTATGAGGTGAGGGGCGAGAATTCCGGGAAGAAGCCAAATCATCCCAATGGGAATGACGCGTCGTATACTGCGAGTTTTGCATAGTTGCTGTATCATGAACACATTCCGCTGTTTGTTCATTCCCCACTATTCTCTTTTGCAGGGAAGCAACTTCGTTTTTGTGTTGAATGGATAAGTACGAAGCTCTCTCTCTTGTTTTTCTGTGCGCTTGCTTCGGATCCATCACTCGTAGGAACCAGCTGCAAAATGTGCGGGTCGCTGCTTCCACATGCAAAATCGCGGCCGGAAGTCAGTTCGTTTGTCCCGTCGTGGTTCCGCTTCCAAACACGGTTCTGAGTTGGGCATTCAGCTCCTCCTACTACGACGTCGATTTTACCGTGTTGAAGGTGTTTTCGGACAAAGATCCGGAAGTAGTTATGGAGATGGAGACGTATTCTCCAGACACGCTCCATCGAGGAGACATTTGCTTTTCAAAGTGCGGAACATATCATCTCATTTGGGATAACAGCAATTCATGGCTGAGAGAAAAGGCAGTGACGTATTCTCTCAACCTGAAGGTGCCTGCGGCCCTCCCCGAGAATCGGACGCTATGCTCTTCGTATGGATATTCAACTGACGTAATGAAATAGCACCATCCTGAAGGACCTCCACAAACTCGCCTATGACAGCAGAGAACTGGAGCAAACCATCGAAGAGAGGGAGAATGAGCTGGAGGCGCTTAAGGTAGTCGCCAAGCAGCGCCAGGACAGAAAGGAATCCATTGACGTTTGTGTATTGTTCTCGAATAAGCTATAGGTGGAGATCATGGAGTTGGAAGCGAGGCTGACGGAAATGAAAAGGGCTGTAACGAACACGAAGCAACTAATTGCGAAGGAAGAGAGTCGCATTGAGCGTTTGTAAGGGATACGCCGATTACGAATAGAGTGCCATGCGATGGTCGCCTTCCTGATCGAGGATGAGCGCATCTTTTCTATGCTGGACAGTGCCGACATGCTGCACCTGTTGTCCCTGATGATGCTATGTAACTCGTAGTGCTCAGGTGAACAAGTATCTGCGCGATGCTGCTCATCAGGACATTGTGTGGAAGAGACTGTTCGCCCGCGACACGAAGGAGAACTTGGCAATCGCCCTTCGTAACGAGTGGCTGCTGCAGAAGTGGCGACTGTTTTCCCCCAATGTGCCCAAACCCGAGCTGGACTCCCGTCTTTGTTAAGAAACACGCCGCAAGGGATGGAACAATAGAACAGAAAAGAACCAACTAACACAAAAGCTTCAGTTCCGACGCGACCTTCTTCGCCATGTATCGGAGCGCGCACTCATAATAGAATACAAACGACGCCAGGTGGCACTGCATGAACCGCGACTCCTTCACCGCCCTCACCACCCACGCCCGCCTCGCCTCCACCGTCTTCGCCCCCGCCGCCTCGGCCGCCCGCGCCAGCGCGCACTCGTCCGCCGCGCCCTCCTCGATGCGCCGGTAGATCACCTCCGCCACCTCGCACAGTGGGTCTGTCGGCTGTCTACGGCTCACCTCGCCACGCCGCGCGTACATCAGCGGTCCCAGCGTGTAGTCGATCACGCGCACGAAGGGCAGCAGCAGCGCCGCGCAGTCGCCGAACACGTTGCGGAACTCCACCAGGCGGAAGTCGGTCGCCGGCTGGCGCGCATGTTGCCGCCGCCGGGCCTCGAGTCGCTGCGTGCGGGCCGTGCGGAGCGTGGCGAGGTCCTACGGGTGAGTGGCGATGTGATTGGGTACCGCGAGGGCCTGCGCGCGTAGCTGCGTGCGCTTCGCCTCCTCCTCCGCCGTCCGGTCGGGGCGTGGGGGTTGCTTGGGTGTTTGGGGTTGTTCACGTGTTTTGGGTTTGTCGGGTTTGTCGGGTGTGTCAGCTGTTTCAGGATGTGATGGTTGCTCGGGTTGTTCGGGTTGTTCGGGTTGTTCGGGTTGTTCAGGTTGTTTGGAGGGTCGCGGGAAGATGGGCGGGGGACTGGGCGGCGGGGGAAAGAGGTCGCGCAGCGAGGTGTCGGCGACGGGGATCAGGTCCGCGACGGCCATGGAGATCACGTCCCCCGCAATGGCGTGCCACGGCTGGCCCGTTGGCTCCTTCTCTTCTTCCATGGGCTTCTCTTCAGCGGGCTCCTCAACAGGCACGTCGGGCTTGTCTTCCCCCTTTTCCTCCACCGGCTTCTCTTCTGACGCCTCAGGCTCTTTCTCAGGCTCCTTCTCTTCAGCCTTCTCTTCCTCAGTCTTCTCCTCAACCTTCGCTTCCTCAGTCTTCTCCTCAACCTTCGCTTCTTCCTCAGGCTTCTCCTCCTCCGCGGATTCCTCTTCATGCTTCACCTCCTCAGGCTCCTCAGTCTTCTCTTCACCTTTCTCTTCAGCAGTCTTCTCCTCCGGCTTCTCCTTCTCGATGCCGAGGTACTCGCCGTCCAAAAAGTACTCGTCGCTGCTCACCGCATCGCCCTCCACCTCCTCGCCGATCTCCTCGCGCTCCGCCCGCTCGCCGCGCATCAGGTCGTCGAACCGCTCGCCCATCTCCGCGTACTCCGCCTCGTCGCCGCTGCGGATCGACGGGATGACCTCGTCACTCTGCTCGGGCAGCGAGCTCAGGTCCAGGTCCTCGAACAAGTAGTCGTGAGAGGACACCGACGGCTCGCGCGTGTGCGCCTCGTCGCCCGTGTCGATCAGCGTCGAGCACATCTCGTCCTCCTCCTCCTTCATATCATCATTCACTTCTTCCTTCACCTTCTCCTCAGGCTTCACTTCAGGCTTCACTTCAGGCTTCACTTCAGGCTTCACTTCAGGCTTCTCTTCAGGCTTCTCTTCATTCACCTCAGCAGACTTCACCTCAGCACACTTCACCTCACCACTCCCTTCAACAGGCTCCGCCCCTGTCTCCGCGCGCACGACGTGCAGCGAGGGCGTGTGCCGTCCCATGGTGCTGATGGTCATGTGCATCACGTTGTCGCGATTCGCCGTCGACACCTCCTCGGGCGTCACCAAGTGCGTGAGGTGGATTCCGCGGCTGCACAGCGAGAACAGCGACGGCAACAGGTGCCGCGGCGTGGAGAGCGGCGTGGAGGAGGACGGCATCTCCGATGAGAGAAACGGGTGGAACGGCGAGGGCGATTCGCGCTGCGATGTGGGAGAGGAGGAGTTCGACTCCGATCGCATCAGCATGGCCATGGGACTCTCCTCTATGGGCGCTGAGAAGGTATGGTAGATGTTGGAGGAATAACGAGGCACTCGCCGCATGGGGGGCTTAAGGATGATGTCCATGGTGTCGCGAGGACTCTTCGGCGGAGAAGTAGCTCCCTTCGCGCTGCTCCTCGCTCCCTCCCCACTCTCTTCTCCCGGATTCCGAGAAGACCACGTCCCATGAATGTCACGCCCATTGGTCTGGATCCAGGAGGCACTCACCGTCGGAACGGTCCGCCTCGTCACTACCGGCGTCAACGCACTCTTGATCTTCCCATCACCTTTGCCAAATGCCCCTCCCGACCCATACTTTGTACGACCATGCGTGGGCGATCCGGGACAGTGTCTTCTGTCAGACGTGGGACTCACTGTCAGTCGGGTCGACAAACCACGGAAGTGGATCGTCTGCTGGCCCCTGCCCCTCTCTTCCGAGCTTCTCCGCATAAGAATAAAACCGGAATCAGCGTCATTTCCCTCACCGCCCTGCAATCCCGACTCCTCCGAGTTCGCTACTCTCAGAACGCTGTAGCGCGGCAGCAGCTTTCTTCTGAAATGGGTGGAAGAGGGGATGCTCGATCCGGCACCGGCTTTCCCTCCTGGGGTCTCCTCAACCTGGTCGGTAGAACGCTCCGGAGAGTTTTCTTTCCCGCCTCCAGGGTCATCTTTCTTTCCATCCAAAGGGAAGCCCCCTTCGGGAGGGGAATCGACTTCTTGAGACTGTTCCATTTAGTTCGCACTAATGAACAAGCTCTCCACTTTTCAGTAAGTGAGCTGCGACACTCACATCCCAGAGGCGGGAAAGCGGTTATTCCCCGCTTTTGTGGCTGCGTCACTTCACTCGCAATGCAGTGATGGAAACACTCGTTTTCAATGACCAGAGTCAGTACGGTAAGCTTCTGCACCTACGAGCTGCTGAGCTGCCTGCTCTGTGGATCAGTGTTGATTCCCTCACCGTGTAGACGCTATCCTAGGTTATATCGTTGTGCCTGACTGTCTGCAACACCTCCTCCCCCATCGAGACGCCGTCCTGTTTGCCTCTCTCATCTCTCTTTCCTTTAGACGCGCACTGCTCTGGCTCTCTATCCTTGTGTACACCTTCGCCGCAATCCTCTTTTCCCTCCTGTGCTATTCCTTCCTCACCCGATTGACCTACGAAGAGGTCCCTTGCGCTTGGCCTGTTTCGTTCAAACACCCGAGAATAAACTAAATCACACTTTCTTTCCTCTCTTCGCAGCGTACTCCTTCGCCTTCGTATCCTTCTTGGCCTTCTCGGACTGGAACCACGTTCTCTTCCTCCGCGACTTGATCTCGTCCTCGTGCTTGATCAGATTGTCCGCGCGCTGCGCCTCGCGCTGCGCCAGATTCAGCTCGCGCTCCGTTCTCTACGCCTCACGCTGCCCTCGTACCGCCACCTCCTCCTCGTAAATGTCGTCAATGTCCTTCTTCAGCGCCTCCAGCTCCTTGCTGTACTTGTCGATGCACTACGCTCGACCCATACCCGCGCCCCTACCGCCTTGTTCACTACGCGCGTCTTGATCTGCTGGTGCGCCTCCACCGCGCGCTTCACGAACTCCTTCATCAGCATGCGGCGGTCCTCCTCCACGAACGTCACCGCGCGGCCGCTGTGGCCCGCGCGCGCCGTGCGGCCCACGCGGTGAATGTACACGGCCTCCGTCTGCGGCATGTGCAGGTTGATCACCGTCTTCACGCCCTACGCCTCACGCCGCCGCGCCGCGCGCACCTTGATGTCCAGCCCGCGCGCCGCCACGTCGGTCGCCAGCAAAAAGTCCACCTCCTTCTTGGCGAAGCGGTCCAGCGCCTGCAGCCGCTGCGTCTGGTTGAGGTCGCCGTGCAGCTCGGCGCAGTGCAGGCCGAGCAGCCCCAGCACGATCTGCAGGCGGTGCGCCTCGCTCTTCTTCTCGCAGAAGATGATCGTCTCGGAGGTGAACTGCCGCTTCAGCAGCGCCACCAGCATCGGCTCGCGCTGCGCCACGTCCTTCACGCGGATGAATTCCTACGCCTCATGCGGCCCGCACGCGCGCACCTGTACCAGCTTGTCCACCACCTGGTTCACCGGGTCCACGAACACGCGCGCCGGCTTCTTCAGCGAGAGCGAGATCAGGTCCGACACCGAGTCCGTCATCGTTGCCGAGAACAGCAGCGTCTGCCGCTTCACCGGACAGAGTCCCAACAGCTGGTGGATCTACGGCTCAGGCGCACGCGCCGCACGCACCTCGTCGGTGAAGCCCAGTTCCAGCAGGCGGTCCGCCTCGTCGAGGATCACCACCTCCACGTCGTCGAGGTCCACGGACATGGTGTTCTGCACGTGGTCGATCATGCGGCCCGGCGTGCACACCACGATGTCCGGGCGGCGCTTCAGCTCCACGGCCTGCGCGTCCAGCGGCAGACCGCCCACCACCAGCGAGCACGTGATCGGCGTGAACTACATGAGAGAAGAACACTGTATTTACCTTGCACAGCTTCTGCGCGATCGAGTACACCTGGCTGGCCAGCTCGCGCGTCGGCGTCACCACCAGCACGCGGATCAAGTTGCGGCTCGCGTTCTTGTAGCTACGCCTCAAGCCGTACCCACACCCTCACAGCAGACGCTCCAGCACCGGGAGAAGGTACGCCGCTGTCTTGCCGCTGCCCGTCTTGGCCGCAGCGCAGATGTCGCGGCCCGCCAGCGCCAGCGGGATGCAGCGTGCCTGGGATGAGGGGAGAGAAGCGCGATTACCTGAATGGGCGTGGGGTGCGAGAAGCCCAGCTCGTTGATGGCGCGCAGGAGAGGGCGGGAGAGGTGCAGCTGGTTGAACGAGCGGGGAATGTCCTCGGCGGCGGGCTGGGCGCTCGTGTCGAAGAACTCCTCGCGAGAGGGCAGCTTCTCGTTCTTCCCCTCCATGATCGTCTTCACGCTCTTGATCACGTCCTCCGTGTCCTGCAAGTCACCCTCCTCGTCGGCCAGCGTCTTCGTTTCCTCATCAACGTCCTTCTGGCGCTCCATAATCTCCTTCCGCTTCTTGTTGATGCGCTCCTCCAGCTTGTACTGGCGAGAGTTCGGCTGCAGGCGAGAGGACTTCTCTATGATCAAAACCGGTACAAACCACCACTCTTTCCCTTCTGCTCCTCCTCTTCGTCGCTGCTGCTGGTGTCCGCCTCCCCATCAAACACAAAACCCTTGCTAAAGTCGACCTTCTTTGCTTCCTGCTTCTACAACGGAATTACCGTCCCTTGGCCAATACTCCAATCTCCTCGTCGGATGATTCCTCTCCCTTGAAGACCATGTTGTCTTCCTGCGCCGTTACGCCCCTTTTGACCACGCCATACCCCTTCGTCATCAGGAATTGTCATAATGAAATCATTCGTCATCTTGTTCTACCACGGAATAAGGATTTTGATTGTCTCACAAAAACGCTCCGAAAAGTGTCATCCACACGACTCTGCTGTTTTATAACATAGGAGTGCACCCTTTGTGTTGTAATGTGTCATGAAGTTGGTTGTCCTTGTAGCTCCATGTCATGCCTTATGGAGCATCGATTTCCTCTTTGTCCTATCTCTATCCTTCTACAATCTTGATTGTGTTGATTTCGCTGTACTTTTCAAGATTCCATAAAACACACTTGGATCAAATGAATTCGACTCTCTATGTGTTTGATTGTATTCCACAAGATGAAACACATAAAGAACTGCATCAAAGGAATCCCATTCATCTTTACGCAGATGGCGTTGACTCAATCAGAGAGTGCACAATGGCTTTCCGTCGTGGTCCGACTGTCAAGGAAAGCCTATTATCCAGGCGCTGTTGTCAGTGGCGTAATTACCATTGAACCGGCTACGGAGAGTGACGAGGGGGAGTACATATCCTTTATATCGGCTCAGGTGGGTTGCTTTCTCTTTGCGTCACTCCGTAGCTCCATGGCCATATTGGGATCGTTCCAAACTTTGCAACCTTCCCCAAGGAGCTGAAACGAGGCAAGCAAAAGAATAATCCAGTCTCCTACGGTAATGTGAACAAGTTCGTGAATGACACCACGGATTGCCTATATCAAACCAGTTCCATGATCCTCGACAGCGATGTTTCCCTCCAGTCGCAGAAAGCCTGTTGTTTGTGACAGTGGATTCTGAGTCGTAGATTTCTTCCAAATTACACTTCCGAAGGACATTCCGCCCTCTCTCAAGACGAACTGTGTTCGCTACTTGTGCGCTCCGTCCCTCCCCGTCAGCCGTAGTCATCTCCTCTCCTTCTGCTTCTTTGACAAGAAATCGGAGTCGCACTTCATATCGATTCCACTAAACGTGCTTCTATATCCTCTCCACCCTTTTCTCCCTTCCTTCACTCCACTCCTTCTTCCTACAACTTCGACGATGAGTACACGTTCTCTGTTTCTCCATCTCCCATCAAATCCCCCTCCTTCTCGAAGGACATCACCGAAGTCCTTTCTGCTTCCAATCCTTATCCCTAGGAGTACAGAGACCGCGCCTCTATCACCGTCACAGAACAGCCGAAGCCGTCCACCACGATTCCTTTGTCCGAAGCAATCCCGCTAGGTGGGCTGGTTGTAGCGAATGCTAAGTGGTAGAATTTGACGCGCTGTACCAGATCGACGTGAATCAGTCCTCGGAAGATGCAACGTGGGCGAATTCGCGCTTCATTACCTCCTACTCCGATTTCATGTCCGCAACCCCCAATACTGCCAATGCCGGTGATATGGAGCCGCTTTCGCGCCGTCCGCAGACGCACATCGGCATCTTCACAGTCACGCACAACGGCGAGTCTCTCTGCAATGTCCAGCTTACAGCAGACCCCGTCATTCACGGAGACGTCATTCAGATGGTTGCCGACTTCTCGGACGTCCAAATCCCCTGCGAACAGGTTTTCCCGTTTTCGGGGCGATTACGGGTAGATGACCGTTTCACTGTACTACGAGGAGTATTCTGCGTACCTGCGCGGGAAGATCGTCCGGTCGGACCTGGTCAGCACCATTTCCGTAATGACGCGTCACATCCAGAAGTACCCCTACTCCTTCAGTATTCCCGCCGTGTACCCGCCGACGCTGCAGACGGAGCAGGGTGAATGCTGGGCCTGGGGCTGAAGCGTAGTTCGCATCGGATGGAAGCTCCAGTTTTCCTTCCTATTTCTGAAGAAGCGCGAGAAGGAGGCGAAGGAGGAGTACGTGTTCGACCCGGAGCAGTTCCTGAGCCAGGCGATGACCAAGGTGGACTGGAGCTACGAGGTGAAGGTGCGGAGCTGCGTGAACGAGCGGTTCAACGATGCGCTGACGGAGGAGTGCGAGCTGAACGGGCGTGAATACGCGTTCCTTGTGTGGCGGGTTTGTTTGAACAAACACGGGAAGGAGAATAATCAATAAGAAACACAACACACGTCGTGGGTGTTAGATACTCTTTTCCTCAATGACTTCTTGGATGTACTGTGCCAACTGCGCTGCCTCCTCATGCGGGAGGCTTCGACAGATCACCAGCAGATTCTGTAACCCTTCTTGGTCCCCGCTCTGGACGTGCTGTCCCACTTCATCCCACATCGCCTCCCAGTCTATCGGCTCATCTAGCACCGGCGGAACGGGCAAAGGGTGTGGCTCCGGCGGAACGGGCAAAGGGTGTGGCGCTGGATCGGGATCTATAGGCGCGCTCTTCTTGCTGACGTAATAGCGCGGCTGCGGAGGCTCCGTCGGCACCTCCAGCTCCTCCAACGGCGCCTGCGTCTCCTGCGTCTCCTGACTTCTTTCGGAGCCGAGAGGTTCCTCCTCAAACTCCTGCTCACACATCACCGAGCACATCGCCTCCTCTACCGGCTTCTCACAACACACCGCCTCCTTCACCGGCTCCTCCTCGTCGCACAGCTCCATCCAGGTCGGCTGGAACCGCACCTTCACCTTCTCGAACGTGTACTCCTCACGCTCCGCCACGCCGTGCCGAGTGATCGTCACCTTCTTCCCGTCCGCGCTGAAGTCGATCCTGTCCTTCTCGTCCAGCACCGTGCAGAACTCCTTCGCAGGGCTGCTGCCCTCCTCGCCGAAGCACCAGATTCGCTTCTTCGTCGCGTACATGTTGCCCACCATCTTCTTCTTCAGGTACATCCCGTTCTTCTCCTCCACCTCCCATTTGCTCCAGTTGTTATCTTTGATCTCCTTCTTTCCCCTTTTGCTCACAAACCCGTACGTTAGCATCCCGTTGTCGAACCGTCCCCGCTCCACCTTTTCAACTATTCCCTCCGTCTTCGTCACCTGCTCGCCCGTCTCGATGCGGTCCGCACTGATAAAGAAGCCCTTGATGGTGGATTTGGACAGGTGCACCTCGCTCTTGATGGTGGATTTGGACAGGTGCACCTCGCCCTTCCCGAAGCAGTCGATCCTGGAGGAGTTCATGTCAAACTCCACCTTCACGCCGCCTTCGTAAATGACCTCCTCGCTTCCCTTTCGCTTTAGCGTCGTGGTGAAGTTCGGATTCAGTTTGTCGATGTACTCGCTCTCGCACTCCACCCCCGCAACCCTCAGGTACACTCGGCCCTCCGACGGCTTGAACTCTTTCGTCACCTTGCCCTTGAACATCATCGCCCCGTCGTCGCGCCGCCAGAGGATGCACTGGTTGCCGTCGCGCTCGTAGACGACGTCGGGGTACATCCACACCCAGCGGTTGTTCTCGCGGAACACCTGGCTCATGCCGTCTTGCTTCCTGCCATAAATGAACATCTGCTCGCTCTCGTCCTTCTTGCCACTCTTGTCGTCCGGCAAGGGCACACCATCGCTCTTGTTGTTCTTCTTGCGACCCTTGCCGTCCGGCAAGTACACCCACTCGCTGTAGGTGTTCTTCTCCGGGTCGTCCTTCCTCGTGCACTGCCGGTTCTTCAGCTTCTCCGCGATGTAGCTGTACCAGTCCACGTACAGCAGGCGCTGGCTGACTGCGGCCAGGCCCAGCAGCCGGTCCTGCTCCCTCTCCACCAGCCGGTAACACTCGAACACGGAGATCAGGCGGCCCTCATACTCCACTTCCTCCCCACGCCGCACCGTGACGTTGAGGATCATCGGCGGAAGGCTGGCGGGGGAGGCCTCGAAGTCCACCACCTCGCCCGCGTACGCTAGCCCGTTGCAGCAGTACCGGAACTGGTGCAGGGGCTTCTTCTTCGTCATGCACAGGAAGGGGTGACCGTTCTTCCGGTAGGCGTAGCTGCGAATGCCCAGCGCCGCGTCGAAGGAGACTTCGTACCGCACGCCGTTCTGCAGCTCCACGGTGCCCTTGTACAGGCCGTCACTCATCTTCTGCGTGGAGTAACTCCGTCCCCACACGACCACGGTTCCACCCATGAACTGGTTTCGTTCCCACCTGCCCTTCCATGTCACCTTGTCCTTCTTCCCGTCCTCGGAAACCTCCAGAAGACCCTTATTCTGCCACTGAGCCTCCAACTCCACTTTCCCCTGCCGGCCCCTTGTCGCCTCCTTCCCCTGTCCTTTCCACGTAACGTCCATCTCAAGAGCACCCTCTCCGTCCTTCACGAAGTCTTCGCCGCTGATGCAGCCTTCTCCTTCATACGTTGCACTGCCCCCGAATTCTACTCTCCACGCCGTCGCTCCTTTCTTCGCCGTGTAGTTGGCGCACTTCTTCTCCACAACCTCCTCTCCCTTCTTCTTCTCGTAGTTCATATCCGTCAGAATGGTCTCTACCATTCTCACACTGGGAATCGTCCCCAGCGATCCACACGCGACGATTTCCTCGTCACCCTTCTGGAGCACCGTCCTATCCTTCTCTGACCTAACGCAGTACATTTCATTCTCATAGTAGGCAGTTCGCTCCTGCTCGTCCTCAATCGTCGTAAACCAGATTCCCTCTTCAATCCAATGGAGGCTGTGCAGTGTCTGCATTACCTCATCCTTGTTCTTCTCATAGAAGCCACCACTTACGCACCGTCCATTCTTGATCTTGATATCCCCCTTGAAAACATCCAGCTTATTCATGCCTTCTATCTCGCAGATCTCGGTATTCTGAGTGTCTGGAGGACTCTGCTCATACTTATTTATCAATGCATCCAAATTCGATACACTCACTTCCTCAACCACATACACTTTCACATACAAGTTACCACCCAGCGGACAGTAATAATAACGCAATCTCCCTTCTTCCCACTCGCCATAGACTGGGCTCTTTTCATCGATCATCCAAACACCAAAACCTTCCTGTTCACCGTTCGACAGCTCTCCATAGAGAAAGTGATCTCTGATATAAAGCTCATATCCCCGTGGTTTGTCCGTGCAGCATAAAGATCCCATATCCTTACCCTTCTCGATGCCAATGATCCCATCCGCATACAAATAACAACTAAAACTGCCTGCTTTGATCTTGTAGCGCCCATCGGTATTACTTGTAATTGTCATCTCTTCACAATTGGGACCGTAGCACCACTTGGATTCACCAACCAGCTCGCCTTTATGTCCTTTCCGTAGACAAATCAGGTCATTCTGAGCAAATAAACCACAGTAGACTTTTCCACCCAGAGTATATTCTATCTGCTTCCTTGCATAATCTTGGGAGCGTGAATCGCTGTACGTCTTCACCAGTCCTCTTTTTACTTCAATATACTCATTGGCCGTGATCTCCATGCTCCCTGCAACGAAATACGGGGCAACTGCACAAGATCCAGTGAAGTAATGACCAAATCCCTAACAAACAGTTTGCTAAACAAACAAACCAGACCCACAATCATCTTATCATTGCAGCCATAACATACAAAAAAACAATTATCGGTTGGCCTTGGCCACACGCTCGATCTCGTCCTTCTTCTTGATGGCGTAG
>ERZ827156.2316-NODE-2316-length-19958-cov-4.273476_pt1 | contig 19958 bp, 38 predicted proteins | sample MGYA00519919_ERZ827156 | MGnify/ENA primary metagenome ERZ827156 (study PRJEB31778, sample SAMEA3449269) | human gut metagenome | biome: human gut; feature: human-associated habitat; material: faeces | place: United Kingdom | collected 2010/2012 ...
GAGACAGAGAAAGAGCTGGAGACGCAAGAACGGCGTGTTCCTGTACTTCGAGGGTAGTCTCTGCGGAATGGCGTGAGGGCTAGATAACGCTGGTGTGATCGTGAACCCCAAGGGTGAGATGAAGGGATCCGGTATCACGGGACCTGTTGCCAAGGAGGCTGCCGACCTTTGGCCCAAGATTGCTTCCTCTGCCAGCTCCATCTGGTAAGCGGAATCTATAGGACTTGAGTGATTTGCGTTGTTTGTTCCAACAAGGAGTCCACACGGTGAAGAGGGAGGAACTGCGCACGAGCATCGAGCAGCTCAACTCCGTCAGAAACTCTTTCAGCACGATGTACCTACGCTCGACAGCGCGCCGTAGCCCTACCCTTCCAAAAACAGGTTGAACGTGGCATCCACGGACAATTGGTCTTCTCTCTGCATGCTAACCGCATCGTCACGCGTGTTCAGACACGTTTCCGCGATCCTCAGATACCGCTCGAAGTTGCGCACCTCCTTCGACCGCGTCACCGCCTTGCTCCACAGCTACGTGTGATTCCGCCGTGAGACGCCCACCGCGTTGAGTTCCCACGCGATGGAGTGGGGCGCGGCGGAGAGGAAGAGCTTGGAGAAGAGCGGCGCGGGCGCGACGATGGCGAGCGTGGCGATAATCTGCGTGACCTCCAGGTTGATCTCCAGCGGCTGGCGCAGCAGCATGCGCAGGCGTGACGTCACCACATCTAGGAAGGGTGTGGTGGGTGTGTCACTCGCTGTCTGACGGGTTGTTTCGCCGGGTCGTGTGGGCTGAGGCGCAGCGGTTTCTTCTTTGTTTGCCTCAGGTTCAGCGGGCTTGTCTTCCTTCATAGCACCCTTGTCTTCCTTCATAGCACCCTTGTCTTCCTTCATAGCACCCTTCTCTTCCTTCACAGCACCCTTCTCTTCCTTCACAGCACCCTTCTCTTCTTCCCCAATAGACTCCACAGCAAGCTCAACAGCCCTGCAGGCCTGGGCGGCAGCAGCAGCATGTTCCACGTCGCTGAGACAGCTGGCGACGGCGGACGTGGGCTTCTTCTCCAGCGGCCCGCAGGGCAGCGGCTCGGTGAACACGGCGCAGAAGGCCTCGTAGAACTGCCCGCAGGGAACGGCGTCGGCTTCAACGACAGGCAGAAGAGCCTTCATGACGACGGGGTGTTGGGACTTGAGTAGTTCGTTGAAGAGATGGAGGGTGGCGATGGACAGCGCGCGGCTGTTGGAGTTGATGCGCGCCAGGAGCGAGGGAAAGAGCAGGGGCGAGTCGCTCGCGAAGAGGAAGCGGAGAAGGAGGTCGAGAAGCGGCGAGGCGGGCGTGGGCAGCAGCGTGGAGATCATACAGCGGAGCACGCGCGTGGCGAAGATGATGCGAGTGTTCCTAGAGGTGAGGATGGAGGGAAAAGACAACTGAATGCTGAGTAACTCCACGGCGAGAAAGCCCTTCAGCACCGTGTCGCTCACCGCGTCCAGCAGCGCGTGATAGAGCACGAGACTCTGCGCGGTCACGTCTTTGCAGTCGGCAGAGCCCTTGGCAGTGGCGAGAAGCTCGGAGAGGAAGAGGAGGCGTGTGCGAAGCGAGTCCTCGGGAAGCACGGATTGCGGGTGGTCGGTGGGCGGGTCGCGCAGTTGCAGGATGGAGTCGAGAAGACTCTGGGAGAGAAGAGGAAGGAGCGAGGTGTGGCGAACGAGGTAGATGGAAAGATCGGTCATGGGGAAGGCGGCTAGGAGGAGGAGGGTTCGGCGCGCCGTGGTGCCGAGGTGCGATATATCGTTTCTAGGATGAAGTAGGAGGGGAAAAGGAACATGTGAGGAATGAGCGGCTCCACCAGTGGGAAGGAGATGTGTCTGGTATTGGGGCTGGAGGGGTCGTCGATTTGGAAAAAGAAGGCGTTGATTAGGACCGGATCCTCGCAGAGCTTGTTGCACAACACCTAACGGTGAATAAAAGGAGGAAGGGTCACTTCGACGAAGTCAATGATGGCCGATTCCAGGTCTGGAGTCACGCCGCTGCCCTGGTAGATCTTCATCAGTTTCTGGACGAGGCCGGAGATGGACACGTACATTGCCTCGGAGGACAGCAGCGGATATTTCACCTCCTTGAAGAGTTTCGTGAGCATGGAGACGACCAGCGCGGTGGAGCCCCGGGGGTTGTCGATCATGGCTACGCCGCACAACGTATCGATCACATGGTTTTGGATGAGATAATTCATGCAGGAACCCTTTTCTTCCTTCTCCTCTCGAGAATCCGCCTTCTTCTTCCCCAGCGCGTTTTCTTCCTTCACCAGGACGTCCACCATCTGCACCAGGTCCTGTTTCACGGTCGTCTTTTCAATCCACTCGTGCTGGTCCGCGTCGCTGCGCTCGCGCATCTCGTTGATGGTGTGGATCGCGTCGTCGTACATCTCCGTGAAGGACGCGAGCTGATTGTCTCCGACGATGCCGCTGGGCAGGATGTTGCTGATGAAGGAGGAAAGGGTGTCGTTGACCGCGCTTCCGAACAGCCACATGACTCAGCGGGCGAGAGCAACAAACAAATGGAGATGAGAAAGCCATAAAGATACAAAAATCGCTACTTTAACAACGATCCGGAGTACGGAAGTTCAGTCCAGCATACACAGCCTTGCTGCCAAGACTCTCCTCGATACGGAGCAGCTGGTTGTACTTGGCAAGTCTCTCCGACCTGCAGGGAGCACCGGTCTTGATCTGGCCCGAGCACAGACCCACAGCGAGGTCGGCGATGTAGTTGTCCTCCGTCTCGCCCGAGCGGTGCGACACCATCACGCCCCAGCCCGCCGATTGGGAGTCGAGGCAAGCCTGCACGGATTCGGTCACGGAGCCGATCTGGTTCACCTTCAGCAGCAGGGCGTTGCAGGCCTTCTTCTGGATAGCCTCGGCAATACGGGCGGGGTTCGTCACCAGCAGGTCGTCACCCACAATCTGCACGTCCTTGCCGATCTTCTCGCGGAGCAGCGCGTACGCCGCCCAGTCGTCCTGCTCGAAGGGGTCCTCGATGGACACGATGGGGTAGTCCTTCACCAGCTTGATGTACAGCTCGGTCATCTGCTCCTTGGACTTCTTCATGCCGCCGCCCTGCTTGAACATCAGGTCGTAGTAGCCGTCCTGCGTGTAGAACTCCGAAGCGGCGCAGTCCATGGCGATGCGCACCTCCTTGGCGTATCCCGCCTTCTCGATGGCCTCGCTCAGGATGTCCAGACCCTCGATGTTGCTCTTGATGCTGGGGGCGAAGCCACCCTCGTCGCCCACGTTGGTGGCGTCCAGACCGTATCTCTTCTTGATCACGGACTTCAGGCTGTGGTACACCTCGCAGCCGATCTGCATGGCCTCGGAGAAGGACTTGGCGCCCACGGGCATCAGCATGAACTCCTGGAAAGCCAGGGCGTTGCCGGCGTGCTTGCCGCCGTTGATCACGTTCATCGAGGGCACGGGCAGTACAAACTTGTCCTTTCCGGCCATGTCAGCGAAGAACTTGTACAGAGGGATCTTCTGAGCCGCAGCACCGGCCTTCACACAGGCGAGAGAGGTACCCAGAATGGCGTTGGCACCGAGCTTGCCCTTGTTCTTCGTTCCGTCCAGCTGGAACATCAGGTCATCGATGGCGTAGATGTCGGTCACATCCATGCCGCAGATATGGGGTCCAATGATGGTCTTCACGTTGTTGACCGCCTTGGTCACGCCCTTTCCGTTGTAGGCCTTACCCCCGTCACGAAGTTCAAGGGCTTCGTGAATACCAGTGGAGGCTCCGCTAGGGACAGAGGCTCTAAACGTTCCGTCCTGGGTGGTAACGTCGACCTCGACGGTGGGGTTACCACGGGAATCTAAAACAGTACGGGCGTTAACGGCAGTAATCGTAGAGGCGGCACGTGTCAGAGCCTTAAATGAAGTAGTAGAAAGACGAGAAAGCATTGTCGAATGGACAAGAGATAAAGAAAAAATGACTGGGGGACCAGAAGTCAACAGCGCGAAACCATTCGTTCCAATAGAATCCAACTATGGGTCATTGCTGCTTGCCCCAGTTTTATTCCGACGACTGTATTCGAAAGGATTCTTTAGAAGTGGGATCATTCTCTCCGCGAACGGGATCATTCTGTATCTCTCTCCGAGCGAAGCTCGTTGAACGGAAAAGCGGCCTTGTGTTTTACGGAGAACACTTCCATCTCGTCGCCGTGCCCTATCCACACTGTACAATAGACAACCCGTTTCGGGTCGAGTGGCGGCTCTCGCGGAGCGCACTCCACTTTGTTTTTGCCAACCATGCAAGCCCAACTGGAGCGCATTCCTCCGGAGTACTTTGACACAACCAAGGGCCACATCCTGAGGAAGAACGCTCAGCGGTCGCGAAAGAAGAAGCATCTCAAACGAAGGAAGACGAAGAAGGTAACGTCTCGGGAGGAGCGGAGGGAGAGCTGCAAGCTGACCCTCATCGTCGTTCTTAACGTGCTGCTGTGTATGTGCCTCGCCGCCTATATTCTGTGGCGACTCTCCATCAAGGTGGACGTCGTTGTCTGTCCGCCAGGCTATTTCGGCGAAAAGTGCGAGCGCAACGATTTCGTGGACTCCACACCATGGGAGTCGTTGGAGGTGTTCAAGGCGGCAAACGGGAAGTGCACGAACGGCTACTCCTTCCGGACGTGGGCGCCGGGCGCCCTGACCGTCAATCTGTGGGTGCGCAAGACGGAAACGGGGAAGTCGCAGCACTACTCGATGGTGTACTCGCTGCCGTGCTCGTTTCAGCCCTAGGGAGCAGGATTACGGCTACTGGTTCATTTCCGTGTGCGATGTGAGCATCAACGACCGATACAAGTACCAGCTGATCTACAAGACCAGCAACGGCTATGTGCTGTCGCTGGGCGGTCTGCAGCGCACGCCGTGCGCATGTCTCCTCTCCCTCACGCCTAGTCTCAACCAGGAGGGCTACAACGTGATCGTCGACACCGCGTTCGACTGGAAGAACCAGACCGCCGACGTGGTGCCCTTCCCGGCATTACCCATCGTGTACCACATCCACCTGCCCACCTACAACCATTCGATGTGTACTCTCCCTTCTGTCTCTCCACTGTAGCCAACTCGCCCTTCGCCACGGTGAGCTCGCGCATCGAGACGCTGAAGCACATCGGCGTGAACGTGATCGAGCTGAACGGTCTGGAGTACCTCTACTGCAACGGCAACGACATCACCTGCTGGGGTGCTCGCCTTTTCTCCTCCTCACCCACAGACGAGTCCTCCTACTCTCCCGGCCTGCTCCGCCCGTCGCTCGGCTCCGTCGCGCAGCTGAAGGAGCTCGTCTTCCAGGCGCACGCCAGCGGCATGGCGGTGGTGCTGGACCTGGACTGGGAGTCCTCCAAGCGCGACTCCCTTCTCTGGGACTACCACAACTACTTCCTCTTCTGTGCGAGCACGTGCTGCGTTTGATGACTAGATCAGGAGGAAACCGCCTCGCCCGAAATCGCGGACATTTTCCGCGACACGGGCTACTGCAGTATGGCGGAGTGTCCGTTCGACCTCGCGGGCAACAACCTGATGTCGCTGTACCTGCTGGCGGTGCTGCGTCGCTACCGCGCGGAGTACCACATCGACGGCGTGCGCTGGATCTCGTGCGCCTGCAACCGCTTCATGGGTGGCGACTGCTCCGCGGAGGACAAGCCACTGGACGAGGCGCAGAACGAGGCGGCGGTGAGCGACTTGTGGCGAGAGATCCGCGCGATGGGCCTGACCATCGTGGGCGTGGCGCGTGGCGGTGAGGCGTAGCTGACGGACAAGAAGTCCATCGTGCCCGACAGTGACTACTTCATTGACATCTCGTTCAGCAACCTGGTGAGCAGCGTCACCTCCACCACGGGACTCTCCTACTCGCTTCTCATGAACGTCATCCAGCGCGTCAACACCAGCTCCGCCGACCAGCTCCACGCGCTGGAGTACTATGAACAACTCTCCGTGGGGTCCCCCGTTTTCGATCACGCGTAGTCCCGTTTGCTCCCGCGGTCATCCTACAAGATCGCCAGCACGATCCTCTCGCTGTTCTACATCCTGCCGCTGAAACTCCACTTCTTCATGGGCACGCCGTATCTCAGCGACGTCCCCTTCACGTCGGAACCCAGTCCGCTGGACCTGGACGAGGTGGGCTGCTACGTGAACGGCGTGATGAACCGGCCGCGGTCCAAGTTCCCCAAGTACAAGATGACGCAGGATATTTTCGCCCTTCGCAAGCGCTACGTGGTGGGCGTGGACAGCGGGGGTTAGGCGTAGAAGGAGAACACGGAGGTGCATGTGGTGCGCGACGACCCGACGCAGAAGATCCTGGTGCTGCGCGTGGGGCCTACCACCAACCCGCTGCTGGTGGTGATCAACTATGGCGACGTGGCGTACCCGAACGAGTGGGCGTTGCAGAAAGGCGTAATCCACAGGGAATCGTCCTATTTCCTGCGCATCCCGCTGTTCCAGCCGTCGAAGGCGCAGATGCCGTGGAAGCTGGAGTTCACCACGTGCAACAGCGAGTATGAGTCGTCGGTGACGACCATCCAGCAGGATCTCTACAATGTGGATTGCGAGTGGTACATGTGCGGGTGCACGGGGGGTGTGAGGCGTAGTGACTACCGCTACTTCGCGTGCTACAGACTGATCATCGGAGACCAGACCCTGAGCGTGTATTCGCAATGAAGATGTGTATTATAGACGTGCGTGGTTTGTTGCGCAAACAGGGTCACATAAAGTACAGGTGTCATAGCTCCATATCATACTCGCTCTCAATATCGGCAATCCCTGACAAATCACGGTCGTAGAGCCCGTGGTTCTCGAGGTAGGAAATCATGTTCTCGTAGAGCGTGCTCGCGTCGTAGTAGTAGTAGTGGTACATGGGGGAAAACCCAGCATTGTTGATGCTGTAGTCAATACTCCCGTCCGGATTGACGAAGAACACGCGGGGATAGTACTTTCCTCTTCCATCTACCCATTACCCACTCTGCCAGCCCAAACCGGGAAACCACTTCTCATCTTCTGGTTCGTCCTCATCTCCCGCGAGAATCATCACAAACTGCTTGGACAGCTCGATGATCTTCTCGTCCTTGGCTATCCGCTTCCCCAAGCCCCTTGACGCGCCGCTCCAGCTCAACGCCACGATCACGGCTCCCGGCTTGCCTGTCTCCGCAATCTGCTTCATGCCGTCCTGAAAGCCGTACCAATGGATCTGATTTCCAAAAGATCCTCCATCGAGCGCTGCCGACGCTATCGCAAGCACGGAAAGACCGAGCAACTACGCGTGAAGCAAATCCCGTGGAAGATACGACCGAATGGAATGGAGAAAACATTTTTCTGAATCGCGTTTGCAACAAGCAACAATCCGCACAGATAGAACAACACGTACCAACTACTTGGAAACAACCTCCACGCCCTTCTTGACCACCTTCTTCATCGCCTTCTTGTCCCACATGAAGTAGCCCCAGACGATCGACCAGATCCAACCGATGACGATCGGGGAGAGGATCAGCTGAAGAACACCCACCAGATAGGCGGAACACTTGGACCCGGCCATGATGGCGCCGACGATCGTTCCGATGCCTACGTGTCAGTCGTCCACCCAAAATCTACCGGGAAGGATGATGTTCACAATGAACAGGATCAAGTGCCACGGCTCCTTCACCTGAGGAATGGTGTCCATGACCTTCTTTGCGCTCTGCAGTTTACCGAACAAACCCATTTCAAAACAAAGTGTGTTCCGGTGAACACTGCAGAATGTGGTGCGTGTGCATCACTGGTTCGATTTCCCCATTTCGCCCCGATTTCGATGCTTCTTTGGAATTCGAGAATGGGCAAGGGTATTTCGCCGTAGGTTTGCATTCTCAGTCATCCGCGGGGATAAGAAGGCAGAATAGGCTTCCGGAATCATGCGTTACGGAAAACGGCTTTCAACCCATTCGACACCACAGCCGGTTTGTATTCACAGAGTACATCTAATTGCCATAGTCCTAGTGCCAACGAGCAAACACATCCCCCATCCTCATTTCTATCTCCAAGCATTGTAAATCCACAGTGCTTCCACTCATACGTCACAACAAATACACTCAACGCAATCCATGGCACATGGCTAACAAGAAACAAAACTAACCCACAATATACAGATTACTTAGTGTCAACAGCAGGAATAAATGGAATGAAAATGTGCGTGTGTCTCCGGTAGGCCTCGTACTCCGGAAAGAAAGACAGGAGGTACTTCTCCTCGTAGGGAATGCGATAGTACAGGAGGAACCAGTTCATGAACGTGGAGAAGAGGAAGTTGATGGGGTTCATCAGCACCACCTCTCGCCCGATGCAGTAGTAGAACCATCCCGTGTACGACGGGTGCCGGAAGAAGGAGTACACGCCCGTCGTCACCAGCTGGTGCGAGCCGCTCTTCTCCTTGCGAATCACGTGGGAGAAGTTCGCCTCCATCTTCACCTCCGCCGCAGCGCGCAGCACGACGCCGCAGACACAAATCACAGCCCCGACATACATGATGGAGTGACTGTTCTTCTGCCTAGAGTATATATATCCACTCGCCTCTACTCAGGGAAGAAGTAGTACTCCACCCAGAACTCGATAATGCCAGTAATCGTCGTCACAATGTAGGGAACACTCTGATTGATTAGGAACGCTACACGGGTCAATGGCATACGCTGATTCGCTTACACTTATAGCACAGCTCCGTTGGGCGATAAATGGCGGTCAAAACAAACTCCAGCAAATGGAATAGGGGAACGATCACCCCATAGAGGCACCAGCTCAGCTACGTGGAATAAAAGAGGGAGAAACACAAATACAGGGAAAGGAATTTCAAATCCGAGCAGCCAGCAGCGAATACAGAAGAGCGAGTGGGCTAGAAGAATTCCCAGCACCAAACCACAAACAATAAGCTTTGTCCACTCCAAACAACTAGACCGCGGCTTCTCTTCGTTCATTCGTAACAAACAATGCAGGCAGAACAGGCATAGAGTTACAGCTAAAATCACACGTGCATATCGCTACGAATGGACGGGCTCAGCTCATTCACCATCTCCTCGTCCTCGGCGCTCAATTCCTTCACGACGTAGCTATTGGTCGGCAGAATGCCGTACTTCTTGAACAGCAGGTGCTGGACCGTGTTCCTGTCGTAGTACAGCTGGCACAGGTACTCCGCGAAGAAGGTGACAGCCACGAACTCCATAAAACCCCGCCAAAAGTGCATCACGCGGCAACGAGGATAGTTGCGAAGCACGGTCCCTGCGTCTCACCCCGCATACCCTCCCTCACATCCGTCGTTGTAGGCATCGATGTACTTGTAGCACTCTTGCTCGGACGTGAGGTGAAGACACTCCTCCAGCGTGATTACCACCGCTATGCGTGATTACGAGGAACAGCACCCACATTTGCAGTGCTCAATGCGCCCGAGGAGAGTGAAGCCGGCGATGCCGCCGACCGCTCCGACGATCAGCATCAACCGAAACAGGATCTTCTTCGTGTCTCGCTCGCCAACGTATTTGATCATGTCCACGCAGTTGATTATCATCACCAGCACTAAAGGGACGGCAAACAGCACCACGCTCTAATCCTCACGCGACACGAAAACGGGAACATATTCATGCGTCATTGGATAATGACCCATGTCGAAAAAAGCGGTGGCGTGCATTCCCAGAGCGGACAAGGCATTACACACCAGCACCACCTACGTTGAAGCAAAATGAGTTTTCATACCTTCTGAAAAAAGAGGAAACAGTTCTTCTTTCCTTCGTCCTCGATGGACACGGAATACAGGTTGAACACCTTGTAGTAGTTCCAGCTGAAAATGACCCAGGGAATCCACCCAGCCAGCGTTCCCAGGAAGAAGAGCAGCCAGCCCACTCCATTCCGAGCGACTTCCGACAGGTACGGATACTTGCACCCGCCCTCAAACCTACGGTTCAACAGCTGGCAGCTAGCGTACTCGTTGAGGATAGGAATAACAATGCTCGCGCCCAGGGCTCCAATGGCAGCGCCGTAATAGGCTATTACCGAGCCATACGCCTCGCAAAATCGCAGACACACCGTAAGCGCTTGCTGAAAGAGAGAACAGCGAGGGTCCACCTTCGACTGTTCTTTCGTGTCTCTGTAGGGAAGGGTACCTTTTGAGCGATGGAACAGATGCATCCCTCTTATGACATGCAACCAAGACACAAACTCAATGTGAAAAGAGTCAGTTCGGAAGACCACCGAAATCCCCTCAATTTCGGGAATTGTCCCTGCTTTGTTATACCGTTTTTCTCAGCAAAACCATGTTCTCTACGGCGATTCGGAGTCGCGTTGGTCTACAGACAGTGAAGCGGATGGGCACCTATTCTGCCTGTCGTTTCTTCGCAGCCAAGAGTGATTTGGGTGGGAAAGACGTCTCCAAGAAGGCAGAAGCGGCGACGGAGGAGAAGAAGAGCGAGACGCCCGTTGAGAAGACGAGCAGCAAAAAAGACGCGGAGTATCCCGATTTCCCCGAGTACCCCCAGATTCGCGCCGATTTTGAAGCTGGAATACGCAACCGGGACTACCTGAAAAAGGTGCCAAAGCAGAAGCGCATCGACCTCTTCCAGCAGAAACCGGGCGATGTCGTGTATTTCGACGACGAGGAATTCAAGCACTACTTTCCACATGAGTGAGCGACACGCCCGTGGGGTACCCTCTAGTTTCTACTCCGGTTTTGAAAAGCAGAAGGAGCTCACGCTCATGAACACGCTGCAGGTCCGCAAGGAGACGATCAGCATCATCAAGAAGCTGAAGGGTGGAGCTGCGCGTTCTCGCTCACACCTAGCCTTCCAGGAGGGTAACGCGGTCAACATCTACCCCTTCCTGTGCCTCACCGGTCCCCGCGGCAGCGGCAAGTCCATGGTGCTGCGCAGCCTGTACTACTACTGCCGATGCAACAACTGGATCACGCTCTTCGTGCCCTCGGCGCACACCTGGACGCACAAGGGTACTCTGTGTCCTTTTTGGCGTAACGCGCAGGTTACCAGATCATCGAGATGACGCGTCGAGCGGGCGGCTTCTTCGCACAGCCAGAGCACTGCCAGAAGCTGTTGCTGGATGTGAGCCTCCCAGCGCCTTCTGAGCCATAGCTGCACATCACGAGCGGGCATCTGCTGAAGACGCTGCCCTGTCGCTGCGAGTACGACCGCTCGCTGTTCTGGGCCAAGTCGCAGTTCGGCGCGGTGGGCGCGGCCTGCATCCCTCATGCCTAGGCGATCGACTCGGGCGCGATCAAGTCGATGAACCTGGACCAGCTGGTGCTGTACGGCGTGAACAGCGCGCGTGACGTGCGGGCGAGGAGATGGGCTGAGGTGTAGTCCTACGAGATCGTGGCGTACGTGAAGAAGGAGCTGGAGCAGTGCACAGAGTGGGTGTATGGAGACGTGGTGAAGTGAAGGTACCCCGTGCTGATCGCCGTGGACGACTACAACGCGCTGTACGACTACTCCTGGTTCGAGTACCGCAACGAGCCGTGAGTCTTCCTCCATAACCTCACTCGCAGCGTGCACGCGCGCAAGCTCTATCTGGCCAGCCTCTTCCGCATGTTCGACGAACAGGATTACCTGCCCTCGCAGGACCCCGTCTTCGACTTCGCGCGGCCCTCGCACTTCCACACCAAGGTGCCCGCCGACACTGTCGAGGAGCCCATCGCGCCGCGCTGCCAGTTCAAGAACGTGCTGCGCAACGGCATCGTGGTGGGCGCCGTGGAGAGTCGCTACGACCACTTCGTAGGCGTGGTGGTGAGACTTCACAGCAGATCAAGTTCCGCGACGTGGCGAACGTGGGCCGTGAGCACAACGTGACGATCGGCGCGTGTGACTTTGCGACATTCAACGGGTTTATTGACATGTTCGAGAAGAACGGGATCATCTTCCGTGGGTATATGAGGCGGGCGTGAGGCGTAGCGATGAGCGAGGCGCAGCGCGAGTACATGTACAGCTATACGCAGGGCAACTACCGCGAGATGGTGTGGAGCGTGCTGACAAACCGGCGGTGGCTGATGGACTACGCGCCGAAGGGCGCCTTCTTCGAGTGGGTGGAGAAGAGCAACAACGCGGAGCTGAAGAAGCTGTGGAGCGGGATTTAGTCTTTTGCGCTGTTTGTTGCTCACACGGGATGGCATTCTTTTGGAAGCCGAACATGGCGGACTACTCTTCGGCCGAGTTCCTGTTCCGGTAGTTGCTTGCGCCCCCTCTCACCCGACAGGTGCTTGAATTGGAACAACCAACCGAAGGTCAGCGTTGTCAAGATCGACGACGAGTACTACGTGCGGTCGGACGGATACGAGACGACGATGAAGGATCTGAAGTACTTCTTCGCGTACTGCAGGAAGCACGCCCAGGCGATTGCCATATTCGTGATCGTGGCTTTGTCGCTCCCTTCTGACTCCGTAGGTCATAGCGGTGGGCATCCTCGCCTTCGGATTGTCAACACAGCGCAAACTCATCATTTCCTGTTCCGTCATCTATGCCCTCTTTTCCATTGCTCATATCGCCGTGCTTTCCCTCCCCTACGAGAAGATGGTTCCATCGGTTCCCTCATTGGCGCCGTTTTATCATAGTACTTTGTGTGCGCGTTGGTTCTCCTGATCTCCGGAATCATCGTGTTCATCTACTGGCTGTCTCTTCTTCTCTCCCACATTCGTCTTCTCGTGTGCCTGTCAACCTTCCTCGACTGCCTGGGGATCTTCCTGGTGGTACGCGAGGACTGGAGTGGTGAACCCTAGGCATGTACCTCCTTTTACGTGGGGCGGATTCAAGTCGTTCTCCACTACATCCCTGAGGAGTGTACCTCATCTTCTCTCCGTCGTCACTCCTAGACCACTCGCTCCTCAACTAGCATCAGACAGTAGTTTTATCCCGGGTCTTCCCAACGTTGCACGCTGCACTTCCTGCTTTTGTTTCCACTGTATTCGCATGTGCTGTTTGTTCTCGAATCAGACTCCGTTTACACTGGGTCGGTTCAGCAGCGCCTCCTCTGTCTATGAGTGGTTATCCATTTCCTGCAGGTAAGAGGCGATGAGGGGTCTTCATGTTGAACAGGCATGTCTTCTGGAAGTGCGAGGGATGACAACGCGGATTATGTATCACCCTATGAGTGGGTCTTCATCGGAGCTGCGATTACCCGTAGAGAAGAAGGGGCTTACAAGTTGCAGCAGAAGAAGATGAATCACAACGAGGCCGAAAAGAAGCGCATCAAGACGATTAACAAGTGTGTGGACGACATTCGGGATCTCCTAGATGTGAGTGGAGCCGTAATGCTTGTCAGCTTAGAATGCAAAAGTGCCACACAAGTCGGACAAGGTTTCTACGCTGGAGGCCGCGTCAACCTACATCAAGACGCTGATGCGAGAACGCGATCGTCTGGCGACGATGCTGGGATGTTTGTGCTTTCCCTGACCGTGATTCGCAGACATAGGAACAATGAATTTCTTGGATTCCTCTCCCTCCCCACAGGAGGAATTGTCTCCTCCGGACGAGGTTGTGGACCAGCCCATTCTCGTCCCCCACTACTCTTCTAGCGCCAATTCCTCTACACAGGAGAGAACGCAGGATATGCCTCCTCCCACCTCATGTTCGGCCGCCCATCCCCCCTTGCGCAATACCGCCGTGGACTCCATCGACTATCGTCGGCTGTGGATGAGCAACGACATCCCGGCGGTGGTGATCCACATCGAGACGGGGCAATTGCTGAGAGGCAATGAGATGTTCATGAAGTGTTCGCTCTTCGTCCTGTCGATCGTAGACTGTTCCACTTCTCCTCCATGAAGGAACTGACTTCCTTGAGTCTCTTCGACGTGATTGTGGTGAATGATCTCTCCCTGTTCTGGAGGTGGGTCTGGCGTATGTCTCTCATGCCTAGCGAATACAGCCAGCTGGTGAACTGCAATCGGCAAATCATCCGGTCGTTTATCGCTACGGTGACAAATCCCGCCCAAGGCGTGTCGATTCCGTGTATCCTTACGATGGGACCCATCATGGACTACGAAGGCTACGTGTTCATGGTCTCCGTCTCCTTTACGCCTTTGAAAGTGGTGAAGGGCAATGGGGAAGAAACTTGCGCAGACCCCATTGGCGAGAACGCTGTTTCTCTGGAGAAGATTATATAGTGCTATTGGTCGCATGGGCTGTTTGTTCAGATTCTTCTTTCTTGAAGTCACTCGCTCTCGTTTCGAGTTGTGGTTCGAATATACTGTGGATTTTGACAGCGTAGAGCTCATTATTCGCTGGTACTCTCATTCTTCGCTCAGGAAAGCAAATCCTATATACGATGTTGTCGAACTACTACAATGACGATCTAAACGAAGATGAATATGGTGGGGCGTTCAACGGTATCCTGCTCTTCCAGCGCCTCACCTTCTAGACTCCACAATCCACACAGAAGACATGTCCACCATGAACTATCAAACCCTGCAGCTCGGAGACTTCGCCGTGGAGCCTGATTTGTCCCGTGTCTCTCTGGGTGATGCAGATGCGGCTCTCCTTCAAGAAGCCGAGCGCGAGAGGCAGATGGGTGCAAACCAATCGGAGGACCAAGAATCCCTCCATCTCGAAGAGAGGGTCCAAACCCCTGAAATTCCAATCGGCAGTGCTCCCAACGCACCGGAGATGCAGACGGAGGACAAAACGCCTTCGCATGACATGAACCCGTTGCCCTCCGCCTACGCAACTACGCCGAAGCAGTCCATTCCAGCGAAAGTGACTCTGGCCAAGCACATTCCCCTGGTCATTCCATCCTCGATTCCATCGAGCTCGGCATCCTCTTCAAAGCCCATCACGCCGTGCATCCCCTACTCTGTCGTTTCGTTCCACCGAAAGGGCTCCGACGCCTCCACCGAGTTGCCCCTCCCCATCACCGCCCCTCCCTCGCTGCAAATGCCCACCTCCCCGCGGCGACGCGACAGCATCCCCTCCATCCTCCACCGCGACGACCCTTCCCGCCTCTCTGACACTCTGAGAGAAGTGACTCCGTCAGGGACATTGAGAGAGGTCACAGCCACGGGCACGCTGAAGTCGAAGGAGGTGGTGGCGCCTACGCCGGTGGCGCTGGCTTCACCCACGCCGGCGTACACCATGACGCCCAAGAAGCGCACCACCGTGCTGTCGCATAACGTGTTTCTCAACTCGCGCCTGCCGCTTCCCTCTGACTCCGAGGACACCTCCGGCAAGCCCTCCGTCGCCTCCGCAGCACTCGACGCCATCTCGCCTCTCCGCCCACGAGACCCCGCCACAGCACCCTCTGGTGAGCCGGCAGGGAGTGCACCCTCTGGTGAGCCGGTGGTCGCAGCACCCGCAACGGAGTCGGCGACAGTGGAGGAGTCGAGCAGTGTGTTGGCGTTCGATTTCGCGGAGCGGCCGAAGCGCCGGGTGCCGCGCGCGCTACAGCAGCGATTTGCGCGGTATGGCGCGGCCCCGCGGGAGAAGGCGGGCTTCGTGCCGTTGCAGGACAACCACCGCGCGAGTCTGGAGCGCGACTGCGACGCGTTCCTGGACAGCGCGGAGCCGCAGCTGCCCGAGGAGGACCTGTCCATGAGTCTGCCCGCCGTCTGTCGGCCCGCCCAGCCGACGGAGCCTGCTGAGTCGGTGGAGCCTGCGCAGCCGAGTGAGCCTGTGGAGCCTGTTCAGCCGAATGAACCGATTGAGTCGGTGGAGCCCGTGGAGCCTGAACAGCCTGCGGAACCTGTGGAGCCCATGGGGCCTGTTCAACCGAATGAACCGATTGAGTCGGTGGAGCCCATGGAGCCTGAACAACCCATGGAACCCATGGAACCTGTGGAACCTGTGGAACCTGTGGAGCCCGAGCAACCGACGGAGCAACTTGCGGAGCCCGCAGAGTACGCGGAGCAGCCGGCGGAGGAGTACTCAGAGCAGCCCATGCGCCCTCTGGAGAACATGGAGCAGCCGGCAGAAGAATACGCGGAACACCCTATGGAGGAGCCCGCACCGCAAACGCCGTTCAGCGAGGAGCCCGCGCCACAACCCACTCAACCAGCGTCGCTGACTGCAGCCGAGCCGACCGCCCGCCAGGACACGCTGTCGCAGCTTAGCTCGGCGATCAGCCGCTACGGCCGCGTGAGCGACGCGAGCGAGGCGTCGGCGCGGCCCAGCCTGGCGCCCTCCTTCGACCTGCAGCAGGAGTCCGAGGCGCTGCGCCGTATCCGCCAGCGCGTCCAGGGCCTCGCACGCCCGCCGCACCCCGCGCCTGTAGCCAGCATCGCACAACCCACCGCTCTGACAACTACACCCACTCTGACCACCACGCCCACTCTGACCACCACCGCACGCGTGGCAGACACTGCGGAGGGGAACGGGGTGGTTGGACTGGGAGCAGAGGGCGCGGACTTCTCGGTGGCGGTGGCGCAGCGCATCGGGAGCGAGGAGCGGCGGTACACGCTGAGCGATTTGATTGCGGAGCGCACGCGCGCGGCGCACGAGGGCAAGGAGAAGTACAAGGTGAAGTTCAAGGTGCTGGAGGGGCAGTTCGAGGCGCTGAGCAAGGAGAAGGCAGAGGAGGCGGTGTGAGGTGATGCATAGGAGAAGGTGGAGGAAACGGTGCGCGCGCTGCAGGAGCAGATCAAGCAGTTCAAGGAAAACAACACGGACATTCTGAGTGGTGGAGAAGAAGAGACGTGAGGACTAGACCTGGTGAAGAAGACGAAGGAGGCGACGACGGCGCAGCTCAACAGCAAGTGGAGCCACGAGCTCATGGCGGAGCGCGCGCTGCAGGCACAGGAGCAGGCGGCGCTGCAGGGCGAGGTGGAGAAGAAGAAGAGCGAGTGCACGCGGCTGGCGGTGGGTGTGGGGTGGGGTGATAATGCGTAGAAGCAGGTGGCGGAGGCGAAGAGCGCGCTGGAAGAGAAGGCGGCGGAGGTGAGACAGAAGGAGGAGGCGTTGGGCGAGGCGCACGATCAGATGGAGTAGGCGTGGTGAGTGGGCGTGAGCAGCAGCGAGCTGCAGACGGAGCTGGAGCACGTGCAGGCGCAGCTGGAGGACGAGCGCGGCGGGAACCAGCGCAGCATGGAGCGGCTGGAGCGCGACGTGGAGGAGTTCAAGAAACAGCTGCGAGAACAGATGGCGCTGAACGCGCAGCTGCGGCAGGAGCAGCTGGAGATGAAGAAGCAGCTGAGTCGGGAGCGGCGGAAGCGCGACGAGACGGAGGAGATGCGGCGACTGCGCGAGGACAAGGAAAAGTGGGGGCGGTGAGGGGGCGTGAGGGGTAGGGAGGCGACGGAGCGCGCGCGGCTGGAGCGGGAGGTGGAGCAGATGAAGAGGGACATGGCGGTGCTGGCGGAGCAGCTGGAGGCGCAGGAGCCGGCGCAGAGGGGAGAGGACGACCCGCTGCAGAGGCGAGTGAAGGAGCTGGAGGAGCAGCTGGAGAACGCCAACTCCATCATCGACGAGCTGGTGAAGGGCGTGGAGGAGGCGCTGTGGGAGCGTTTGTTAACAAACACGCGATTGCACTGGGATCTTCTTGAGGGTGGTCTTCAAATCTCTCTTCATCTTTCCTATCCGCACGATGATGACGCCGTTCACGTAGGAACTCGTAGCCGTCTTGATGTCTGAGCATGTGGGGAGGAGAACCTCTCGCTCGAAGGAGTTCTGTGACCGCTCCGAGTAGTACAACGCTCCGCTGCCCTCACCAGCCGGTGGCCGCGTTGCCGATACAACCATCGTGTTATCCTTTATCATAATACTGATATCCTCCTTGCTAAGTCCAGGAGCGTCGATGTAAACCATAAAGCAGTCATCATCCTCGGTGATGTCCATTAACCCGTATTCCGGCTTGTTATCTGCGTCCGCGTTGTAGTAGCTCCCATTATCCAGCAAATCCTTTGCCGCCTGGCACAACGAGTCCAACCGTCCTCCAAGCGCGTTTTTTGCAGCAAATCCGTCTGCAAATGAGTTGTCGAAGTAAGCGAAACGTACCACTGCTGCCCTGCTGAGAAGGCGAAGAATGCTCCAATGCGGAGTCCGTTGGCGAATTGGACGGCGATACCACGTTCTTCCCGGAGATCGGAGCGTCGGAAGGAACAGAGGACATCGTCCACTAGAAACACAAATGGATGCAAAGTCGGGTTGAAATCAAGCAGTAGGTATAGTCTCTCTTCGATCCATAAGGCTATGATACTGCTTCTCTTCATCAACAGTCCGTCTCACAAACCCCTCCCGATGACTGTCTCTATTCTCCTCTTCCCAATCCACTTTTTCCTGGGAAAGAAAACGGATAAACGGACGGGTTCAGAATAGTGTTACCTAGTACCCCGGAGCGTCCCAAATGACTTGCCCTACACAGAGAATCAAAGTCGAAATGAGGGCCATTCGATCCGATCGGGCCCGATTTCATGCCCTGCGAGATTTCTCACGTACGAATATTCAGGGCTGTTGTTTGAGCGCCGTGGTCAACCATCAAAAAACTGTAATCGAATGTCCGAAGAGGCTGTTTCTACTCCTACTGAAAAGAAGAAGACCCCTATTGGTGTCCTGATCCTCTGGATCACCCTGTTCCTTGTCTCGGGAACATGCTCGCTCATTTTCGGAAAGCTCCTGTATTTCGCTCGTCTGCGAGGCTCAGCGTCCTAGGTACCAGACCCCGTCCATCGGCAGATACGGCCAGACGGAGAATTTCCAGAAGCCGTGGTTCTCGAACTTCATCATGTTCTTCGGCATGTCCTTCCTGTTCATCGGCTTCGAGGTCCGTCATTTGCTCCGCACGTCACGTCTAGATCAATGCCTGCAAGATTGAGAAGAAGATCAAGAGCAATCCCGAGCACGCTGCCACCGCCTGGTTTGGACTCTGGCCGTGTTTTATTGTTCAGGAATGCGGAGAACAAGCGCCCCATCAAGTCCGTGTACTACAAGGTGTTCGCCCCCGCGTTCTGCGACTTCCTGGCTTCCTTCATCATGTTCGTGGGCCTCCTGTGGATCGATGTGTCCATCTGGCAGATGATCCGCGGCTCCATCATCATTTTCACCGGTCTGATCCGCCAGTTCTGGCTGAAGAAGCCCCTGAAGGCCTCCGAGTGGGTCGCTCTGGGTGTGATCTTCCTGTCCCTCGCCGTCGTCGGTGTGGCGTAGCGACGCCTCCAACCGATCACGCGTAGGCAGCTGCTGACCCCCAAGCAGCAGCAGACGGAGCCGGTGCCGGTGGGCAAGATGGTGCTGGGCATGGTGCTGGTGTTCGTAGCGCAGGGCATTCAGGCGCTGCAGACGGTCATCGAGGAGCACCTGCTGCAGGGTATCGAGGCGCCCGCGAACATGGTGGTGGGCATGGAGGGCGTGTGGGGCTTCGTGCTGACGGCCTTCGTGGCGCTGCCCATCGCGTACTTTTTGCCGGGCGAGGAGGGCAGCGGTCTGCACGAGGATTTCATCGACAGTCTGTACCTGTGGTAGGCGTGGCGCGTGCGCGTGAGCCGTAGCAAGAACAGCATGACGGTGCTGACGCTGAACATCCTCTCCGTGGTCGTCCTGCTGGTCTTCAACCTGTCCTCCATGCGCGTCACTTTAGTGGGCGTGGCGGGCGCGGCTGACGCGTAGTACACCAACTCCGTGGTGAGAAACCTGCTGGAGCCGTTCCGCACCTTCCTGGTGTGGGCCACCGCCGTCTTCATCCACTACTTCATCGACAAGAAGTGAGGGAGAGAGCGGGCGGTGAGGCGTAGGTACGGCGAGGGACTCACGGTCTACTCGTGGCTGCAGCTCGCCGGTTTCGTGATTCTGTCCATCGGTATGCTGATGTTCAACGGAACCATCAAGTGCGGCAAGGAGAAGAAGGAGGAGGTGAAGGAGTCGCTGGTGTAAGGGTGGTGTGTTTGTCACAAACACAACGAAACGTAAACTAAACTAAGCAAACAGGTCGGAGGTTCCACTCCGCTCCAGATCAATCACACCTCCGTCACTCTCCTTCACCATCTCCTTCGTCGCATCCTCGTTGCC
>ERZ827156.2320-NODE-2320-length-19931-cov-17.083417_pt1 | contig 19931 bp, 21 predicted proteins | sample MGYA00519919_ERZ827156 | MGnify/ENA primary metagenome ERZ827156 (study PRJEB31778, sample SAMEA3449269) | human gut metagenome | biome: human gut; feature: human-associated habitat; material: faeces | place: United Kingdom | collected 2010/2012 ...
ATAAATCGCCATATAAATTCCCCCTTTAAAAATAATCTTATCTTTTAATTACTTTCTCAAGCTAACAAAATTGATTTACACCTAATCATGGCTATTGGTGTAAATCAATCCTGTTAGCATATTTATATCTATAAACAATTGTTATTTTAACGGCTCTATTTTGAAAAAGTGACTGACTGGAAATGATATAATCTCACCAGTCTTAATGTCAACCGCTCTTATCCAACCAACACGATTTTTTGTTTCCCTAATGTAATCACAAGAAATTATATGTCTTGGATTACCCCTAATTGGTTTATTGGATGCTACTATTGTTTGCAATTGGTTGTTAGGGTCATAATACGATATCTTACATACGCTAACTTTTAATATGTTATGTATATAAGATATTAAATAGTTCACCCATTCGAGGGGTAATACTAAATAATCTTGCTTTGCAGCATTAATAATAGCAGGGTGAAGCACATAGCCGAACGGCTTTTGTATCAACTCAACACATTGAACAATTCCGTTATTGTAATCATCTGTCACTGGATTTGCCCTTTGAATAGCCGACTTTCTATCATTATCACTAGCAGGTATAGAGTTTATTATATTTGCACCAGATGTTATTAAATCTATCTTACCATTGTTTGAAATACCCACGCATAAAGCTGTATAGAGGAAATATGCTTGTATGAGAAAAACAAAATTGACCTTACAACTTAATTGCTGCATGGTTTTTTGATACATATTAAGTGCTAATGAAGAAACACCCTCATAAAATCCATAGGGCGAAATCTTAATGTGACCATCTGCTACACATTTTAAATATTTGCCGTCAGCTCTTAAAACTTTACTGTCTACTAAATATGGTATTTTACAATTGGACTTATCAGCATAATGCTGATGGATATAACGATAAAACGCATTATCAGCAGTCATGTATTGTGTTATACCCCCAAAATTAAATACTGAATTTATATCCTGTTGAACAATAGGCGAACCGCTTACCCCCTTTCTTCTATCTATTATCGCTTCATTTCCTGATCTTATTTCTATCCCCATTTTATTTACCCCTTTCTCAATAATTTCTAAGTTCTCAGTCATATTTATTTGCTCCTTTCTGTTGCTTTAAGCCTTTAATTTTATAATAAATTGGAATCCTCATTATATATAAAAATATCCTATCATTATTTTAAACTCTTAATCAATTTTATAAACACCATCCCCAAAACAAAAATCTTAAATAAAAAAATACCCTGGAAATAAGCCAAACTCCTTTTATGGCTTATTTCCAGGGTTTGTTATATGCAATAAATTCTCAGAGTAACAAATAATTATTTAAGTGTTTTGTAAAAATTTAAGATATTTGAATTATCTCAGGATTTTTATATATATGTCTGAGGTGATTAATATGCAGACAATACATTACTACATAACCAATAATAATGTAGTAAGTAAAATCAAAAAAGAAGAGAAAAATGTAAAGTCAAAAGAATTAGTACACATATTATTACAAATGTACATGAAAGATATTGACAATACAGACAAGAAGAGTTAAACTAGAGACCCAGGCAGAATATAAAAACAAAGGAGAATGAAAAATGGGAAGAAAACAAATCAAACTACGTGGCGGAAATAAAGCAGTTGTATATGGTAGATACAGTAGCAAGAAGTAGCAGGCGCAGAGCATCGAAGGTCAATATGCAGAAGCTGAAAAATTCGCAGAACATGAGGATTTGCAGATTACCAATTACTTCTGCGACCAGGCAAAGACGGGACGCGAAATGTCGCAGAGATATGGTCTACTAAATATGCTGGAGTATCTGACATTAAATACCGATATAGGTTATGTAATCGTCTATAAGTTGGATAGACTGTCCCGAAACGATAAGGACAGGATAGAGATACTGGATAGACTAAATAAATTGGGTGTAGTAGTCCTTAAAACTGCGGAAATCAACGGAACGGGTGCAGCAGGTTATCTATCTGATGGCATAAATAGCGTGTTAGCCGTTCACTATTCATGGGAACTTGCTGAAAAAACTAAGAGAGGTATGGCTACCAGTGCCCGCAATGCTACAAGCACAGGTACAACCCCACCATATGGATATAAATGGGTAGATAAAAAATTAGTAGTAGATGATACACAGGCCCCTATTGTCCAAATGATATTTAGGCAGTACGCAGAAGGATACTCCAAAAAACAGATAGCGGATAACCTAAATAATATGGGCTATGTCAATAAAAAGGGTAATGAGTGGTCATTTAAGGACTTTGAGAACTTACTGAAAAATCGTAAGTATATAGGTGAATGGTGGTATATGGGAGAATTAGCCAACCCTCACGGCAATGAACCCATAATAGATATAGATACATTTAATAAAGTACAGAATATGTTGTCTCTAAACAAGCAGCAAGCAGGCGGTAAGCACCGCCAAAAGAGAGAATATGCTTGTAGTGGAAAAATCTACTGTATGAGATGTGGCGCACCTATGATAGCAATAGGCGGTGTAGGCAGAGCCAATAATAAATATTACTATTACTCATGCCGAAATGCAAAGTGCAAAGAATGTGATAAGAAGAATGAAAGACAGGATATAATAGACAGTTGGGTAGTCGATGAGATTATACACCAATTTAACCTTACCGAAGATAAGATAGATAATGTAGCATTAGAAATGGCAAAAATATATCAACAGAGCGCTGATGGTGGAGCAATAGAAATTAAAAGAGAAAATCTTAAGCAAGCGGAAAAGGAAGGAGAAAAGTTATTAGCTATGATGTTAAAAGTTGAAGACAGCGATATTTTAATGAACAAATTCGCAGAAACAGACAAGCGCATTAAATCCCTTAAATCAGAAATCCAAAGATTAGAGATTAAGGGAAAAATGTTACCTCAAGTATCCGAAATTAAAATTTGGCTTCAAAGGCTCATAAACGAGAAAGAGAAAGCAACAACAAGTGTAAGGGAACTAATCAATGCCTGTGTGGGTAGGATATATGTAGACAACGATAATAGAGGGGTAATTATATGGCAGATATGCAGTAATACAGCAGATGAGGACAGTCTAGAAGCGGTAAGAAAAAAAGAAAACACCTATACAGAAGCCTGTATAGATGCTAACGATATTGGCTCCCCAGCCGCTCGATTAAAAGAACATTTCAAATGGGGGATCGTTGATGGGAAGCTGTGCTTGTTAATTCACAAAAGCAACTTATAATTTAAAAGCTATTCCTGCGTTCAACGCAACCAATTAATTATCGTTTGCAACAATTGTAGCAACCTTTTTAGGTTATTTCCTTTCCAAGAAAAGCCAAATCTGTTGTGTTGCTTTTATGTTCAATACGGTCAAGCACCTTTTTTTCAACTGCTTGCGTCCAGTATATCTTCAAATTTTCCCGTGCACGAGTAATGGCAGTGTAAAAGATACTATGAGTTATCAATTCGTCAATTTCATCTGTTATAATAATCTTAACAGAATCATATTCTAACCCCTGCGCCTTATGAATTGATACTGCATATGCAATCTGAAACGGTATAACGGATTTTGTAGAATCATCATCGTCTTCATCAGTGCTTTTGTTTTTGTACACAGCAAATCGAATAATGGAACTTTTATCCGATGTCTCAACGATCTCAAATATCTGTTTGTTTTCATTAAGATTTATAAGTGGCACATTAATCTCTATATCAAACTGTATGCGTTCTGTAGGCAAACCGTTATCAAGTATATCAAAATCATTTATACGCCCTTGAGTATTGTTATGGACCAAGGGTAAAGAGCCATCTTCCGGCTTGAAAAATTCGTCAGCCGACTCGTTAAATATAACAGGATCTCCGACTTTATAGCGTTGGACTTCACGCCACACCTCCTTACCGTTATTATTTTCCTGCATGAAATGATTGATATTATTAATGCCGTATAATCCGCCATAATTTAAGCATAATATAATTTCATTCCTCCTTGAAGGCTCCAGAATAGAAGAATCCAAATTTGCAGAATACTCCCCAGATTGTAAATAATCAAGAACAGCATCGTCCATTTTTCGAACACTGTTCCACAATTCAATTAGCTTTTGGCTAGTGGTTCTATGCGGTATTTTCAATTCAACAACAGCGTTTTTAGGAAGAAAACTCCGGACAGCATTAAACCAATTCCCAAATTCTATGGATTCTATCTGATACGTATCTCCTACCAAAACTAACAATTCAAAGTTGGCAATATCCAGAATATGTTTCATACTTTCATTGCTAACAGTGCTGCACTCATCTATAAATAGAATGTTGCAATTATGATTGTTTTGTTTCGATTTTAGGAATTTGTTAATTGTAAGGAATTCGCACTTGGGAGATTCACCGATTGTTCGCTTTAAATTATTTACCGCTGAATTGGTTTGAGCCAAGTATATTTTCGACAATGATGCACCTGTATGGTCAAAAAGCTGAGATATGTATTTGGTAAGAGTTGTCTTACCTGTGCCAGCTGAGCCATAAATAACGCAAACCTTGGAGTCAGCAAACATATTTTGTAAGACATTCTTTTTATCAGTGTCAATTGAGAAATCCGTTTGATTAAGCCAGTGATTTGCAAAAGATTTGTATCCTTTTAGACCGGCACCTGTCAAATCCTTTATTCTCTGAATGATTGAAACTGCGTTATCTTTGTAACCTTTAATAAAAATATGATCATTTTGTATGATCAACTTACGAGCTTGGTGATTTGCTTTATTGTATAATTTCCCATTATAATTTTCAACGAGTAAATTAAGATTTCCAAATGTTCCCAGCTTATAATTGCCATCTTCATTCTTTTCCAGCGGAGTAAACAGCATTCCTTTATGATCTGCGTTGTTTCTTATAGTCCAAGCCAAAAGTTCATGTTCACGACCATTGACATCAAGACACTCAAATAGATCTGAAAGACTTGGCACATGCCCCTTCAAAGAAGAGCAGAATGGCATATTATCAAAAGGAATACATTCATAAGCCAGATACAAATCGGATAAAAAGCAATTTCCACCAATGTATACCGGCTCTTGCTCATAGCTTCCTTTTTTCCAAATATCCTTGTATTGTTTCTTTATTATACGGTTTGTCATATGATAAAGTAAATATCGGATCACATTGCTTCCCGGCTTGCTATTCTTAACTAAGTTTCTGCAACGATCAAGGACATCAAAAAAGTGATCATTATTATTATTTTGTGGAACTAAGCTGTCACGTATTTCTTGATATTTCTCATCAGAAAGCAGGATAATTTCAGTTAGATTCGAACCGGTTTCAGTCAAGTAGCCATTTATTTTTTGCTGCTCAACTTTGCTAAACGAAAACTCTCGTTTAACAACTATTTTTGAAAAATTTGTAAATTCACACGGTCTAATGTTTACTTGCCAATCCACAATAATCCTGATTGGCATGTTTTTACCGAAAATAGTAATCGAATCATCTGTAATAGCCAGTTTAACCGCATAGTTCCCTGATATATCAATATCAGTAAAGGCAATGATACGATCTGTTTTATTTGCCTTATCATTTGCGGAAATAAAAGATACCTCATAATATATTTTTCCATGAACAAAAAAAGGTTTTGTACTTTGAATATAAAATCGATCAAACTTAAAATCTCCCTTATGATATTTTTTTAACCGATCTACCCTTTCGGTGATTTTTTCATAATACATATTTAATTCATCATCAATTTCCAATGGAAATTCTTCTAAGTTCTCAAGAACTTCAAGCGAATATTTGTCATGCAAAAAGTTCCTGATACGCAGCATATATTCATAATATTTTAACATCAGACGTTCAGAATTTTCCTCTTCCAAAATACGATGAGAAACGGAAATCTGTAAGAATTTATGAAACCGCGCCAACAATTGAAATGCAGTATCACCTTTAACATACCTAACGGCTTTTTTTATGTTATCCTGAGAATCTTCTATATCATCTCCTCCAGCGTAAACTTTCAAAATTATATGCTCGATGAAATGACGAAGCTGAGATAATATATCTTGAGACATCTGCCCTCTTGAGATATTCCCCAAATTGCTAATATGACGGCAAATTATTCTGCTAGATTTTAGAATTTGATCGTCAATGTTTAATTGAATGTTATTTGTCATGGTATCCTCCTGCGTTATCTTCTTTTTCTAATTTGATGACTGGCAAGACCAGAACTCTACATTCCAGTCAAGCCAATAGTTGCTTCAATATCGCCACTTAACTCAAAGCATACTTGGTGCGATATTTAAATATTTAATATGTTAATCCCCAACCCCAATTTCACTAAACCCTCCACATATAATATGCGTATTTAACATATTACGCCTTGGTCAAACATCAGATTCTTTCTAAATATTGAACAAATTATTCCTTTGCTTGACGCTCAGACCGTATCCAGCATCGAGCCGAGATCACTCCGAACGCTGCCGCCTTTACAACGGCAGCGACTGCAAATACCCAGAAGCTGAACGAAGCCCGATACATTCCGGAAAGGACGACTGTATCAAAAAAATATCCAAGAAGTTCGTTTCCACCAAGTCCATTGAGCAGCAACGGAGCGGAAATCGTCAAGAATGACAGAATAAATGAAAATCCTGTATTCCGGCAAATTGTAGTGACCATGCAGATGAACACCGCAAGAACGGTCCAGCAAACCGCTTTAACAAGCGAATCGACTAAATAATATTGAAGTATGGAAACATTATTGACGCCTCCACAGTTCAGCAGATTTCCAGCAGATTTCCCGAAATTCTCCGTACCATGTAAGCTTACAAAAAATCCTAGCCTCAACGCGCTCATGACCCACGAAAGCAGATACACAATAACGCAGGAAGCCAGAATTTTCAGCACGGCAAGACGAACCCTTCCGTTTTTCGAAACAAGTATCATCTGTGTGGAATTGCCCGAATACTCAATCCCAAAAACCGGAACTACAATACACAAAACCGCTGGAAGCAGCAGAAAATCAAAGCCGTTTTCCGCAAAAAAGTTTTCAAAATCCGTGTCGTAAAAGAACTCAGCCTTAAAGCTACCGTTGAAACTCCCGGCTTTATTCAGCAGATATTCCACGGTAGACAGTTCTGCGCTGGCAATGACGTTCTGTTCGGTAAATAGCGAAAATTCCTCGATCGTTATGCTTCCGTCAAGATATTCCGCGTATTTTTCGGGATATCCGGAGATCGCGGCAGTATATTCATCGCACTTTTCCTGTAGGAATTTTACTTTTTCCGGCGTTACCTCACCTGCTAACAGCTCTGTATATTTGCGGTAAACTTCCGGGGAATACGAATGCTCATACGTCTTTGGAACGAATGATAATATGATCTGCAATATTACCGCTGTCACAATGAAAATCAAAGCGCGGTTTGATATCAGCAGTTTACGGAGTTCGGCAATAAACAGCCTCATCATTTCACCTCGAACGCTCGTTGAAATAGTAAACATAAACGTCCTCAAGTCCAGGGGCAGCAGAAACCGCACTATCCGCAGGTCTTTCATCTGAAACAATGTGCAGACAGGTCCCGCTGTCGGATTTTATAATATTCGTACAGGGAGTGTCCGCCATATATCGCCGCACATCGCCCTGTCCGCAGGGAACGTCCCAGACTTTTCCCGCTATCTTGCCTTTCAGCGCGTCGGGAGTTCCGGAAGCAATGAGCTTGCCGTCTTTCAGCAGCAGGCACTCGTCGGCTATGCTCTCAACATCGGAAACTATATGCGTTGCGAGAATCACTATCCTGTCGAAACCAATGTTGGAAATAATATTCCGAAGCCGTATGCGCTCCTCGGGATCAAGTCCCGCCGATGGCTCGTCCATTACAAGTATTTTCGGGGCGTTAAGAAGCGCAACGGCTATCCCCAACCGCCGCTTCATTCCACCACTGTACTGACCTACCCTGCGTTTTTTATCGGAAGCCAGATTGACAAGTTCGAGCAGTTCGTTTATCCTTTGCTGAGCGTCTGGAACTCCCTTTAAATCGGCGTAATATTTCATAATATCGTACCCCGAAAACGACGGATAAAATCCCGGTTCCTGCGGAAGAAAACCGAGCAGTCCGCGGAAATCAGCACCAAGGCTTACAGTGTTTTTTCCGTCCAGAAGCACCTCTCCCGTCGTCGCCGGAATAAGCCCGACCAGGATATTCATAAGCGTGGATTTTCCCGCGCCGTTAGGGCCAAGCAATGCGTATACTCCCTCATGGAGCGTAATATTGATATCCGTCAGCGCTTGTTTGGATTTGTATTTTTTAGTGATATTCTTAAAGCTGAGTTCCATTATCGCCACGCTCCTCTTACATTTCTTGTACGGACGCAATATGCCGCCACAGTAAAAATCACTGTCAGTAATACCGTAATTCCCAGGCAAAAAAACATTCTGTTTATGGGTATTCCAAAGAGGAGCATATAATCGAACTTTTCCATGTATTTGGAGATATTCAGCAGTCCTTGCGGAACAAGGGCGCGTATTGTATCGTATTGTTCCGTTCCCTCCTGCGTCATGAATACCGTTGACGGAAAGACCGCAGTTCCACCCCGCGTCGTTGCATACAGGTAAAAAACGCAAACCAGCTGACCGCCTGCGCTGAAAATCACACTGACAACATCTGAAACCACTGTCCTTTTGAAAAATACTGCGCAAAAAGCCGAGAAAGCCACAACCATGAAATACACCATCAGCTTTGAAATAAACTTCACAAGATAGAATCCGGCTATCGTAAGCGAAAAAGGACACATTTCGTACATCTCCAGCTGCTGAACAGGCAGCATGAAACCGCTCAGTCCATAGACGCTTACCGACAGTATCACCTCCATAGCAGCCAGAACTGCCGCGAGAAATAACGCGACAACACAAACTGCAGAAAGCTGCCGGCGGAAAACTGTTCTCTGCGATTTTCTGGTAGTGTCAATAAGTCGGTATGCGCCGGTTGAACGGTCAACCGAGAATATCCTCACGCTCATAGCAGCAATTAAAGCAAGCATCGCTATTTCTGAGAATTTATTATTAAAAAACTCGTATGTACGCTCATGAGAGTGCCCAGTAAAAGTGAAGCTTAACGGAACGTTTCTGTTGTATAGCCTGACTGCGGTTTCAAGCATGCGTGAATTTCCACCCTTAGAGTAACGCAGGTCATATTCCATGTTTTCAACAATTTTCATGCGGTTGGCGGGGAACGTCTTGTACACATACGTTGCGTATTTATACGCTTTTTCAGCGGCAGCGTACTGTTCAAATATACTGCTGTCCCCTGCATAGTACTGCTTTTCCAGCTTCTGCTGGCTTTCATAAAGCACATCACACAGCTCGTCGCCGGAAAGTCCTTCTGCGTCTATCTGCGCTGAATATTCTTTTATGCTCTCGGTGGTCGCTGCATCGGACTCATAATTCCGCATGACGGAACTAAGCATGTTATACAGAGAGAATCCCACTGCAATTGCAAGTATCACCCACATAAATCTTGAAGAAAACAATTTTTTCAGTTCGTTAAACATAGCGCTCCTCTGCTATTGTATTACTACTCTGGTTTTAGGGGTACTGAATCCTTTTAATGCAATTGAGCCACATTCATCAATCTGCTTTTCGGCTTCAGGAATGTAATAAGGCACCGCTATTGCTTGAAACGTATTTAAGCCGTCATCTGGCAAATACTCTTCGGGAATAGGGAATTGAAATACATCTGTGTTACTATTCTCTTCATGTATAACTGGCGTAAAGAGCGTGCGAGTGTATTCACCGCTAAAAACAGGTAATACATCACCATTGCAAAGTACAAACAGCGAATAGTATCCCCCCAAGTAATCAATACCGTTGACTGATGCATCTTCCTTAAATTTTATCCACAAATCATCTTTTCCCTTATGAACAATAATATCATCTAGGTTCTGAGTGCTGTTTGCTTTATTATTATCTTGAAATGACAATGTGTCGATACCAATGCCAAAAAGGTCATCATTCATTTTAATTGAAAGATAATTATCCGAATTTTTTACAAAATCCACTTCTTTATTCTTATTTGAAATGTTGACGATAGAATAAGTACAAACCCCACTGTACAGACCTATACCTAAAGCCGGGATATCGTCTGGAAAAGCACAAACAACAACCGATATATATCTCATATCCGGATTGCCTATGAAAGAAACTATGACTTTTGATAGAGTTTCCGGTTTTACCGCAAATGTATTCTGTATGGAAAAGCTACCGCCGTCTACAGAAAAGGACACCAGCTCTCCATCAGCAACTATAAAGCATTTTACTGGAATTTCATCTCGTATAATACTTCTGTCGGGAATAACCATAGTCGAAAGAACCAAATCAACTTTCTTGGTCTCAATGATGTTCATTTTATAACCAACCGATAAATCAGAGCTTCCAGTCTCTGAAATCTCAGATACATTCATCTGCACTGAAAAACTGAATGATTGATTCTCTGCTGCTGATTCCATATTAACGGATTCATCTGTATCAATATTATTACTATAATCTATAGCTATAGCTTCAAAACTACTATTTGACTGTAAATCGGTTCGGCATCCCGACATTGTGATCATTGAAATGATCAATACAATGAACATCAACTTTCTCATCTTTCAGCCACCTTTTCACACTATAATCCAACAGACTGATAATCAACCGTGTCCTTCTTTATAGCAAACATTGCATTTGCATGAATCAAACCAGTATTCTGCGAATAGTCTACCAGGAATACACTGTCGCATGAACTATTTTCTATGAACCAACAATCTGACGTGCCATGATATGCATATTCTGAGCCATCAGAGTATGTGTGTTTAAGTTCGATTTTCTGAGTATTCTCACCGTTTTTGCTGCTCATGTATAATCCATCGGAAGAAAAATAATATATTGAATTATCTGTCACGCAAAAGTCACCCGAATCCGCGTCAAACAGTTTTTTCCCAGCAGATTCACCGTTACCACAGAAATACAGGCTGCTCCCATCATCATCAAATTTCAAATAATATGCGCCTTCTTCATCACATCTCAGCCTGATTACTTTGTCATCCACTTTCTCAATTTTATCGTTTTTCATATCGTACCGGATCAGTTCAAGATTTTCATTTATCAGCCAGAACATATCACCTGACACTGCTGCACTGTTAATTCCACAGTCTGTAACAACGACTGGTTCGCTCGTTGGCTTCATGGAATTAAGATCAACCGTGTACATATAGCAATAACCGATAAGATACATCGTCCCATTATGTACAAATCCGCTGAATGACGTTTTTTCATCGGGATTATAAGCTGCGTCAAGCTCTGTGTAGAACGTATTCTCAAACACTTCTCGTTCACCGGTGTGATCCCTTAAAAACAGCTTTCCAGGAGAATCGGATTTAGTAATATACAATCCGTTTTCAGAAGCAAAAACGGGATTAAACTTCTCAAACTCCCCACAGTTGTCAGACTTATTTACATCATGAATACACCCTGGCAGTTCACAAACTGAGCTCATTCTTCCCGTTTTAAGGTCAATTTTCTTTTTGCTGCGTAATTCGATAATATAAAGATATTCGGGAGTCAGTGCAAATTTGCTTCCCAAAAAGGTCATAGGTTTATCATCATACTTGTATCCATTGAAGCAAATGTCCAACTGAGATCGTGATATTTCTCCGTCAAGGTCGCTGATGTCAACATAGCTACTGCCTCCGGAACTATAGCAGCCGGAAAGAAGTATACATAAAGCCGTAAGCATAATCGCAATTCCAAATTGCCTATATGACATCATTGTTAATCCACATCTCCTTACTTTAAACTTTACACCACACAGCGGAAAGAGGAAACTACCGTTCTCGCCAAAATACACTTTAACGAGAACGGATTTCATTCTTAAGTAACATTCCGAGGTAAATTACTTGCAGTTATAGTTACACTCCTGAGATGAGGAACCATATACAGTTGAAGAAGTTGTGATCGTCGAAGAAACATTATTATATAATGTTTCAATTCCATTAGATTTGTAATCACAAATTTCTCCGCTGCCACTCTTTCTAAACGATTTGCTTGAAGATGTCTGATTTAGCTTTCCTAAGATAGAGAAAGAAGTAGTAATATTATTGCTATTCCCATATCCTGGAGTATAAGCTCTAACTCCATAGAAATAAATCTCGACCGAAGGCGTTGGAATGTTATAATCCATATAACCCTCAGATGTAATAGTAATTGACTGCTTGCCATCCGTATGTGAAGATGTAGTCGCTTTTATCGTTTCTGCGCTTGCAGATAAACAACAAGATCCTGCAACAAGTCCACATGCGATTACTGATAGGATTGTCTTTCTCATTATAAACCTCCAATTTAGATGTCGTTTTTACGATGCATCATCCAGGTTTTCCTATTATCAGATTAAACTTTTATAGGTTTAATGCTTTGCCAATGGTCACAAAGATTTCTCATCGCTGTAAACTGTAAAAGTTTCTGTCTTACCGTTTGAAGTCGTTAATGTAAAAACGGATTTCAAACGATATTTTCCACTAGAAAGGCCAGATATGTTATTGGTTACTTTGCCTGAACTTATAGAAAGTGTTTCATTCCAGTATCCGCCATCAACCTCGTTCCATATCCACAGTCCCCAGAATTGTTCCAGAGTCTGCTCAACGTTCCAGCTTGTTACATCAGAATGACCTATCAGTTTGCTTTCACACTTGGCGGTTGTTCCACTGATAGTCAATGTGCTGAAAGCAGCTGACGCTGTTTCATAATACGGCGATACTGAATAGGCACTTCCATATGTCGTCACATTTGCCGCAGCTGCATTTACCGTAACAGAAGATATAGCAGCTAACATTGCGATTACCATTATTACTTTCTTCACATTACACACCTCCTTTATGTCAAATTTGAGATCCACTCTCAACAACTAAAACAATTTAACCATACCGCCGTTACAGAATTTCTACAATTTTTTCTACAATTGTAGCTTCCGCCAAATCAACAACTGTTTTTTTGTCTATATTGCCGCTAAGAGTGAACAAATAATCATCCATTATCCATACCACAAAACACTCATCATTCTCAGAAATAAATACCCCTTCATAATTATTTATCATTATATGTTCGGGTGAACTATATTCTGTGTTGAAATAAGCTATCTCATCATTTACCATTTGGCAAAGTGTTATTTTATTACTTCCAGATTGATAAATTGAAAAAACATCGTTATCATCGCTTTGTCTGTCAACTAAAGTATAACTGGTATCGGACGACAAACCAAATATATATTCGATTTTTCCCTTATCAGCTGTAGTATTGCTGATATATGTCACAGAATGGTCACTATAAATATTAAAAGAAAAATTTCCTATTGTATACCAAATGCTGAACCCCGCCAGAAGAAATACAGCAAGAATTATTGCAAGCAAAATAAATCTGACGCGTCTGACAGAAAATTTATTTGATGACGGTTTCATTAAATATTTTCTGATAGTCTGATAGCGCCTTACTCTATAGACAGGAGAAAAATAATGCTTTTTTATATCGATATTGTATTGCGCAAGTCTTTCATCTAATGTATTTATGAGTTCACTTGCTATCATGTCGTCAAGCTTCATTGGTAATACCTCGCTTTTCAAGACTCTGTATCAATCGCTGCCTTGCCCGGAAAATTCTTTGCCTTGCATGGTTTCCTGTAATGCCAAGCAATTTGGCGATTTCTGATGGGGATAGCTCCTTGACAAGATAAAGGAACATAATCTCATAATCTTTATCTGGCAACTCCCGTATTGCATCTCTGATTATCTCAGAATTGATTTTTCCAATAATTGTATTCTCAACTTTATCATCTGACTGTGCATCATAGATTTCGTCAATATCGATCTCCGGGTGCTGCTGCTTCTTTTTTAGCATATTAATGGCTATGTTTTTCACTACTGTAACAAGATAGAAGCGCGTTTCGTTACAGTTTATTTCTCGAATTTTTTCAAGATTATTTATCACATTGACAAAGGCAGTCTGAACCGCATCCTCAGCTTCAGCGCGGTCATGCAGTATTTTATTTGCAATGTTATACATTAGCTGTTCATTGACTTCGTACAAGGAACGTACAAGTTCCCTATCCGTCTCGTCGTTTATCATTGATAAAATTGCTGAAAGCATTTTTTATACCTCTATATTTGTTTTTCTAATAGTATAGCATAATATGTCAAAAAATACAAGCTAGAATTTATTTCTGTTTTTACTTTTGAAAAACACTCTTTATCCACCCCTCAACAAACCGCAGCTGTTCGTCAACCGAAGTGGGCTTCTCCCCATTCATACTCATCGAAGCGACAATCGCCCGGGCAAAGTACTCATCGACCCTACACCAATCCTGGCAGATGTCATATAGTACTCTGCAAATGCACAACATAGCCACTGCTGACGACTTAGAACTCAGTTGAGCGTATTCTTTAATATCCTTGATTTCACGAATATTAGGTATAACCACCTCCAGTTCATCACGGATATATCTCCTGATAATGTCCTGTTCCCCGACCAGAGTATCCTGTGTAAGAGCCTTTTCAAGCAACGCCCGGATAGCCTGAGATTTTGAAATATGGTGGTTCAGAGAGTACTTTTCTATCTCATCGCACATTTTTGGGGTCATTGTTACTGACTGCTTTATATTTTCATTCATGTCTGCTGTTCCTTTCTGGTGCGACACGGTGTCGCACCTCAACAATCATTCGTCTGAGTGCAATCTCCGCTCAACCACACATGAGCTTCCGCAGAATAATCCTCAAACGACCGTTCCTGCTCCTTTGTCACTTTTGCCGCCAGCCTGAATGCATTTGCTAATATCTGTTCAGGCCCGATTTCATTAATGTACGAATCAGCCAGCACATGAACTCCTGCCATAAGCGCTGCTGCGGAATTTCTCACGCACTTCGCCTGCATTTTTATGATTCGTTCCATATATGGCTTTATATCTGCGGCAAGTTCGGACTTTATGTAGTTTCGAATAACCTCCTGCTCACTGGTATAGCTGTCCATGTTCAAACCCTTCTCAACAAAACGGCGGATAGCTTCCGACCCGGAAATGTGATTTCGTTTTGCATATCTGGTCAATGCTCCCGCTGTTTCTTTTGAGAGCATCACCGATCGTTCTACTTTTTCTGCCATTTTGGACTCCTTTCGACTACAAATCGCGTCCACTGATTTTAGTGCGGGGGCACTCCGGTTTCACCACTCGCAGCGCCTTTGGCGGTGCGGTGTATCGTAGATGGGTTCACCCATCTATTCCTGCCATAATGGGTGAGAACCGGGTGCACACTCGTTAAGTGTCGTTTGCCAAACGCGCCTGCTTTATCCTCTGGTCTTCCCCGGTCATAACAACAGGACTTCCATGTACTGAACAGCACATACCCTTGACCCGGCTGAAAATTCGCTGTAATTCCAGATAATCACTGCTGAACTCCGCTGGGCTTAAATTGGTGGTAATAATCAGCGGAAGTCCAGAACGTGCTCTTGTGTCTATCACTTCAAAAAGCAGATCAAGATTTCGCGAAGAATGCTGCATTGCACCAAAGTCGTCCAGAATAAGCAGATCAACAGTCTGAATCTTCCGGAAAATCTCGTCAGCCCGGTTGAAATCTCCTGCTTTCCGCAACAACGGCTGCACTGTCGTCACCCACACCGCAATTCCACGTTCTATCAGCGCGTTAGCGATACAGCAGGCATAGAAAGTCTTTCCTGTACCGGGATTACCCATAAACATCAGGCCATTTCCCTGCGCCTTTAGTTCGCTGAAATTCTCAATATACCACTCGGAAATGGTTCGCGCGTTCTGGCTGGAGCCATTGTCCATATCGAATGTCAGCTTCAAATATACCGGGTCTGAAAATCCCTCACGCTGTAATTCAGTAATTTTTTCAAGCGCCCTGCTGCGTTCCCTCGCCTCATGAAGTCTTGCAGATCTTACACGCATACACCGGCATTGAGTCGGCACTATCCCGCCGTTAAGGAAGTTCCTCATTTCTTCAACATACTGTTGAACCGGCTCGCCGCAGATTCCGCAGTGAAGGAATCCGTCCTCGCCCATATACTCCTTACCCGGTGCAGGATTGTTTGACATTTCATTTCTGGCAATACTGTCTATAACCTCGTTGTACAAGACCTCTCCTTTCACCACATAGGCGCATTATAATCACGCTCATTTTTCTTTTCAGCAATATTTCCGGAAGAAAAATTATCGTCATACTTACCCGACAAGATTTTTTCTATGTTTTCCGGTCTTATTATCCACTCGAATGCCGCCTTGAAATGTCCGATCCTTCCGGTCAGAAAATCTGAACTCTCGATCTTCTTGAAAAAAACTACAAATGAAGTATCTCCAAGCGCATGAACTGCCTGTATAATTCGCTCTCCCTGCTGTTCATTCGGATCTCCGATAAATGCAGGAAGACTCTTGCATACTGCATTGTACTCATTGATGAAAGAGAAAATCAGGCATTGCCGCCGCTGTTTTGAATCTGCTTCTTCTATTCTTTTATTCTTATTTTCTTCTTTTAATATAGATTGACTGCCCTGTCCAGTACTTTTCAAGTTCCTTTCTGATGCCATCGGCGATCCCTTTTGACTGCCCTGAACACTGCCTGACTGAAAATACTCGTCATAGTTAAGTATAGTGATTATACTGAATTTAAGGGTTCTTCTGACTGCCACCATGCCTGCCTTTGTAAGTCTCTCCAGGGCACCGCGGCACTCCTTTACCGACTGCCCACAGGCAGCCCCCAATTCACGCATAGTTATACGGCAATCCCCATGACCAATTTTAAAACCGCCATATTCGTATTCAGTCCAACTGGCGCTAAGCAGCAAGTGCAGAAACATTACCCTCATTTTTACATCATTGTACCATGAACAATCCATGAAACTGCGATGCAGCTTTATAAATCCCTTACCCGACATTATTTCACCCCTTTACTTCATACCTTTGTTCTCTATGTACAACTTTGCCAAAGACTGAACAAGCCTCTCAACCGCTGGACTATTTATTAAATTGTCGATATTTCCAGATATTATTTGAGGTGAAGAGAAAATCGGAGTGCTCGAACTTCCGCAATATTTCTCATACTCTTTTCTAGCAAGATCTATGTCAAATGTAGTCCGAATTATCATCGCCGTCCCTCCATCCCGTATCAAGAAGACTGTCAGTTGAGCAGTGGAAAATCTCTGCCAGCTTTTTGAGCATTACAATGTTGGGGTTCCGTTCCCCATTCTCCCACATAGATATACATTTTGTGGACACAGATATTTTCTCTGCCAGTTGTTTCTGGGTAAGTCTTTTTTTTATGCGTATTTCCCTAAGTCGAATCATAATAACTCCTTTCGTTTATCCACAGTATGTGGTTTTCTACATTATATCCACAATTCATAGATTTGTCAATAGCATTGTAAAGATTTTGTATAAGTATACAAAAAGGAAAGTGTAGTATTGACGTAGTCCACATAATGTGGTATTATATTATTGAAAGGAAGTGTTATAATGGAACGGCTTAGAAAACTTCGTCAGAACATGGGAGTAACGCAAGAGCAGCTTGCTGATGATCTGTCGGTTGCTAAAAGTACGATCGGAATGTGGGAAAACCAAAAGCGAGAACCGGATCTGAAAATGCTTGAGAAAATTGCCGACTTCTTCAAAACCAGCGTAGATTATCTTATCGGCAGGGTTGATGAACCGCACAGCTTTTTCAGAGGTTTCAGCACCAATATGCTTCCGGCCGAGATTCTGGAATGCTGTAACGGAGATACAGAAAAAGCGCTTGAAAAGTGGAACATGATGTATGACCTAAATAGTGTTATTCGCTTGGATATGGTTCAATATAACAACATAAGGAATAACATTCAGTTTCTGTCCTACAAGATGGGCGAAACTCCCGAAGAATCTATAATTCATGCTGGACTTGAAATAGATTTGTGGAATGTAATATTAAATCACTATCCACAAATATCCATATTACAGATAAAAGCTCTTGCAATTTATTATCAGACAACCATAAATATTCTGGTAAATACATTTATGCTGTCAGGACTTAACAAAAAACTTAAAATACTTCGAGAAGAAAAGTATCCTAATAAACTACAATTCATTGTAGTTTCTGGCTTATCAAGTTCTACTGTTATGGAAATTGAGGACGGAATGCTCGAACCGGACTTAAGTATTTTTTTGAGTTATGTCAACGCCATAGGAATTGACGGCAGGCAGCTTATCGATTGGGAAAAGCACACTAATGTTTACAATCACCTTGAATCACTCACACCAGCTGAAGCAGAAATACTATCTAAATACCGCAATCTCAATATTGAAGGTCAGAAACGAATCACTGAGTACGCAGACGACCTTGTTGCGGGTGGAAGGTTCGCCAAATAGTAAGGAGGCATTATGGAAAAAAGAGCTGTAATATATGCTCGCTACTCATGCGACAAACAGTCTGAACAATCCATTGAAGGTCAGATTCACGTTATAAATGACTTTGCGGTAAGAAATGGGTATACAATAGTCAGCAGCTATATTGACCGCGCAAAATCGGCGAAAACTGCAAATCGACCGCAGTTCCTTCAGATGATTTCTGACAGCGCAAAGGGTCTTTTCGATTTTGTACTTGTTTACAAACTCGACAGATTCAGCCGTAACCGCTACGACAGCGCATTCTATAAACACAAGCTGAAACAGAACTGTGTACAGGTTGTATCCGCAACCGAATGCCTTTCGGATAATCCGGAAAGCATTATAACCGAAGCAATGCTTGAAGCCATGGCGGAATTCTACTCTGCGGAGCTTGGTCAGAAAACAAAGCGCGGAATGAGAGAATCCGCACTGAAATGTATGTCCACAGGCTCAAAACCTCCGCTTGGCTACAAATGGGGAGCAGATAAGCACCTTGAAATTGATGAAGCCACAGCAGATATACCGCGTATTGCCTTTTCCATGTACGCAGATGGTAAGGGAAAGCAGGCTATTACGGATGAGCTCAACCGCCGCGGTTTCCGCACCAGAACAGGCAGAGAGTTCAAGGTAAATTCGCTGGACAATATGCTGACTAACCCGAAATATATAGGTACATTTACCTACGGAACGGATATTTCCATTGAAAACGGCTGTCCCGCACTTATAAGCCATGACATTTACGACAAAGTCCAGGAACTCCTCAAGCACACAAAAAAAGCCCCGGCAAGAGCCAAGGCAAAAGTTGAATATTATCTCGCAGGACGGCTTAAATGCGGTATCTGCGGGGAGAGTATGATCGCAGTGGGCGGAACCTCGCAAAATGGAACGCAGCACCACTATTATCGCTGCAAGTGCCGCGGAAAAGGGTGCAACAAGAAGCCGGAAAGGAAAGATTTCCTTGAATGGTACATAACTGAACAGGTTCTTGCGCTGCTCAACATGGAAGAACACAAGGAGCGCCTGGATGAAAAAATCATTGCCGCCTACAAATCCGGCATGGAAACCAACAAAACAGAAGAATACAAACGCCAGATTCAGATTACAGAAACTAAACTGAATAACGTCCTCGATCTGCTGATAGAAAAGAAATCGGATTCGCTAATGAAAAAACTTGACGAGTTAGAACTTCGCAAATCTGAATTGGAAGAGCAGCTGCGTTCAGCAGAACTTGCGCAGGCACACATACCGACAAAACGTGAGATCATAGAATGGTTCAATAGGCTCTCAAATGTGGACGGCTGTGAAAATTCTCTTCAGCGTCAGGTTATCCACACATTTGTGAAAGAGGTATTCCTATGGGACGACCATGCAGTTATTGTCCTCACTCTGAACAACACGCAGGAAACCATCACATTCGAAGAAATACGGGAGTTCGAGCAGCTTTCAGATGAAACGCAAGAACCGCTCCCAGACGAATCTGAAAGCGGTTCTTGTAAAAATAGTTTTGGCTCCCCCGACTGGACTTGAACCAGTGACACCCTGATTAACAGTCAGGTGCT
>ERZ827156.2321-NODE-2321-length-19930-cov-3.097912_pt1 | contig 19930 bp, 10 predicted proteins | sample MGYA00519919_ERZ827156 | MGnify/ENA primary metagenome ERZ827156 (study PRJEB31778, sample SAMEA3449269) | human gut metagenome | biome: human gut; feature: human-associated habitat; material: faeces | place: United Kingdom | collected 2010/2012 ...
AGCGAACAATCTTCCAAAGCTTGCTTTCCATTTTTTATAGCACTGAAAATAATAGCAGCATTTTTCTTACATGATAACAACAATCCATTGTCCATCCGTACCGCAGCACCAATATGACTCTGATTCGCACGATTATAAAATCCCCTTATAGAATCGACAATCTCTTTGATATCATCTTCATCATCGACATCATCTAAATCAATAAGGCTTTCTATAACCTCAATGCTTTTTTTTATCAAGCTCCGTTCTTCTTCAACCACCGTCGGAACTCTATCCATTATCTTTTTCAGATATTCACTATATATTCTTCTCTTTTTTACCGGATCATCTAATTGTAAATCTACATCAGAGTATTCCAATCTTGTATTTATTACTTTCCTAACCGCCTTTGAAAAAGCTGTATAATCATATTCATAATTAGTAGACGTAATTGATGTACCTTGAGGTAGATTATAATACTGTAAAACACAGTTTCTTGCGTCTTCACCATCACTTCCGCTAGTTATTTTTAACAAGTCATTCCATGCCTTTGTATGCCCATTATTATAATCTACAGTTTCTTTTTTCTTTAGCAATATGTCTGGTGCGAAATTAGTTGGATTCTGATATTTTTTGCAACTACCATTTAATATTAAATGATAAAACTCCGCAGCCGTAGCATAAGAAAAATAATCTGCAGTCTTATTATCATAATGCAATATAGAATCTACTAATAAAGATTTTATGCTCTCGGTCCATTTCTGTACTCTGTATAAGTAATCTGTACCATTTGGAAAGTCCCACGACTTATTTCCAACCTCACTCCATCTAACAAAGGCTTCAATTATTTTTCGTGATTCTATCGATGCAGGTAATAAAACTACAGCATCACTATTCATCGTTTGCCGTTCAAATGCAACAAGGAACTTCGATGACGTGTTCTTAATCTTAACCATTGCATCTATAGGTACACCCTCTGACGTCCAATCAATTACACTATACAAAAAATCATTAATATTCTTTCTTGCATCATTCAGAGCTCTTACATTTTTAGTTGTAGCACCGATGCTTAGTTTATAGTCTTTATTTTCAATCCATTTATCAACCTCTTTTAATGCTACAACAACTTGCTCATTTTCTTTTTCAACATTAACTACTTCGTTATGATTAACTTTCTTTTCGGGCACTGTTACTTCTGCTGTTATAGATACTTTGGGCTTTGAAACAGCCTTACCGTCAATCAGTGGCAACCCGAGTTCCTTATATACTGATTCGGCTATGCCTGCTATATATCGGATGCCATTTTCTTCATAAATTTCATCTCTACCATTTCCCCAAATATACATAAATTGAGTCAGTCTTATTTTAATGTCATCCTCAAGCTCAGTATCATTATAAATTTTGTTTTGTAGCTTTGGATTAATTCCCGTAAGCGTCGTTCTTCTACTTGGATATGTATCCAATGACTCAATTGCGTCCTTCACATATGGTTCAATCAAGTTTCTCATAATTGCTCTAGGATTTCTCAAAGTAACATCTTGCTTTTGATACAGGTATAAAATAGCATGCCTAGTAAAAGGAAAAATGTTTATACTAGTATCACCCAATTGATAACTATCCCAATTTTGGCCCAAAGTTACTTCATGGATAGGATATTTATCAGCAGGTGCCTTCTCTTTCAGCCAAGCTTCTATTGTTTTTGTATCCAGCGAAACCGTATTCAAATATCTAGCAAAGAATTCAATTAGTCCATCATCATCACCATTAAACATTTCATCTGGAACAATAATAAACTTTTTTATTCTGCCTTTTGTATTAGTACGGAAGTTATCACGATAATAACCATCTGCAACACCAACAATAGAATTAATTCTGCAAAGTTTTTTATCCGTATACCCTCGCTTATTCGTCAAAAGTGCATCTAATAAGGAATCATCAACCCCCGAAGCTGCTGTAATATCTTCTATCAAGATAGTCAACACTTTATTTTTCTTATATAACTCTTGTCTAATTTCTTCTATTACAGTTCTTAAATCCCCCGGTTCCAAACCTGTACAACGCTGCACTACACGTTCGCGGAATTTATTAATGTAAATAACTAGTTTTGATATATACTCCTCATTATCAAGCATTTTGTCAGCAATTTTTCTTGCCTTTTCATCTGCTCCAACACTAATAAGTGCTGTTCTAAATTCAGAGTCTATTTCAAAATCTTCTATTTCGAATTCAGCAGCATGATCATTTATTTCAAAAGTCTTATTTTCTGCAATTTTATTGTAAATTCTATCTATCGGACCGTTGGTATCCATTAACCTGTCCTTAAAGATAGAATTTTGAAGCAATGCAATAAAATGCTTGCGATCAACATTACTTATAATTCTCTCTTCGTCTTCACCAGCTTTTCCATCATCGCTTTCTATCAAATTAATGAACGAATAATAGATAGTATTTTTCAATTCTAGCTCAGGTATCGTTGTCGATGCAGAAGCCAATTTCTTATATAGACTTGTATTAGGAAGATTTTTGATCTCTTCCAGCTCAACCAACTGTTTGATTGTACCTTTAAGCGTATTATCTGCTCTACGTAGATACAATACAATCTCATTGTCTTGCTTATGAATCTGAAGCATAGACTCAAACCAGCGAATCAAATGAGATTTTCCTGCTCCACTGGCACCTTTAACAAGAACAAATTGGTCATCATCTCTTGCAGAAAAAACTCTCTCATATATATCTTCCTCAGTCAGTGGATTTTTCTTATCATTATCTGTCGGTTCATCATGGTCGATTAAAAGCAAATTCCGCATTGGAACATGTTTTGCCAAAAAGTCCCCCTGCGAATTGTCTATTACATCAGGAAGAAAAACATCCTTATATCGTTGTAAAGCAACTTCTATATTCATTTTTTCACTCCTTTATAAACTATTGAGGCGATTTGATCATTAAACTGTTCTACAGATGGATACAAAATCCATCGTTTTTCAGCATCACTTCGGTATTTAAGTTCTATTTCTTTATTATCATGCAATTCTCTCAAAGCACTTGATAATGCGATATTCATATTACGTTCTTTTGCAAGATTTCCACTTATTATTTTGCCATATGCGTCAAACATCAGCATAAAATCGTCTATTTCATACTCTTTATTTTTCTCTAAATTCATAAGCCTTAAAACGTTTTTCACAAAAACATATGCATTAGGCAAAAAGGACATATTATTCATATATCCAAAACCAAGAAACTGTGCCCAAAATCTCCATCCTCTAATCATCGGAGCTGTAATTTGAGTGCCAGTTTCCCGAGATAATTCGTTAAGCAATGCTGTATCAGTAAGTGTATGCTTATATATCCGTTCATTAATATTAACTATACAATTAGTTACCTTGAAGAATTGTTCTGCTTCAAAAGAATTAATCTTAGATATAGCATATAATCGGAAATCTTCAATGTTTTTCATTTCTTCCTTAGGAACAAGTGGAACAACTATATTATCTTGTATATCCACAATTTTTAATTCAATTGCAGCCTTAATTATCGAAGAAAAGTATGAGGAGCCCTCATATATTTCTGACGGTTCCATCAAGGATTGAACCTCATTTCTAGCTATTTGTTTTTTACTCGTCACTATTTTGTATAAAGAAAAAACTCTAGCTGGTATAGCTTCAGTAACCATATTTCCAGTAAACATCTTCTATAGCCTCCCTATTTAATTACCGACCCACTTACAACATCGGATATATTTTTTCCATTTGCCATGGATACACAAAAATCGCAATTTGAAACATGAATTACATGTTTATATCGATTAAGTACCCTACTTATTATTTGATACTGTTTTCTAGCCAATTCATCATCATCGCTGTAAATTGGCATTATTAAACCAGAAATATAAAAGCCATTATCCCTTGCTTGAAGGTCTTTAAATTCCGTGTAATTCATTAAATTCATATATGGATTATTATTATTTACTATAATTTCCTCATCACATACAATTACATCTGGTTTATACCGATCTATTATTTTACTTATTTCATCTTTAGTAATAATCAATGCCTCATTTGTATCAGAAAAAAAGTCTTCTATTTCTGCTGAAATTTCCTTCTCTGGACCAGTAACATTTATCAAAAGAGGGAATCTATTAAGCTCATCATTTTCTACATTCTCATGAGCATTACATCCAGAACAATATTCTGAAACAAGAGGATATGTTTCATAAAACATACCAGACCAACATAATCTATCGTTCTTGTTTATAGCCTCATTCATTAAACTAAATGCAGCTACTGCCTTATTTGACTCTTTCTCACGAATAGAATCAAACAAAGCATGTGATTGTTCATTATCTTGAACTATAAGTTCATTATTAATCTTGATTGTAAAGATATACCTATTAGAATGATCAATATCTAAACCTACAATATCTATTAACTCATATCTACTTAGAAGTAGAAGAACATTAATATTCCACTTTTCGTCAGTATCATTTCCCTCTTCAAAATAATTAATCTTGTTATAATTAGGCTTTGTCGAAGCCATAATTGCAATTAGTCCCCCTTGCCATTGATTTACAGGATTATAAAGCATACTCCACCATCTTCCCCATAGCTTAGGAGTTGTTAATACTTTGCTTAAATGATCAGATGCAGAACTAATATCTTCATTTGTAACACACATTACGCTTAAACATGCTAATCCATCACGACCTCCACGTCCTAGTTCCTGATAATAAGAATCTGGACTTTCAGGTACATATAGATGAAGAACTGTTCTGACGTCAGGCTTATCTACACCCACACCAAAAGCTGACGTTGCAACCATTAAATCATATTCATCGTTAGCCCATTGCTCAATTAGCTCATTTCGCTCAGCAGTTTTGGTCTCACCAGTAAAAGTTCGTACATTTCCATAACCTTCTGCTTCCAAAATCTGCTTCCACTTTTTTGCTTCATAAGGCGCATTCACATAGACAATCATCGGTCTAGGCAACTTATTTACAAGATCAAGAACCTTTTTCTTTTTTTCAGAAAAACTCTTGGCTCTATCAAAAATAAACCTTGGTTCTTTTCGCAAGGAATCACACCTAATTTCAATCCATTTTCCTTCTTCTGAAAACATTCTTTTAAGGATTTTTACTGTATCATCCTGAAATGTTGCAGATAAAAGAAATGTTCGAATTTCTGGTGTCACTTTTAATAATTCATTTCTCCATGGACTTAAGCATTGATAATCAACTCTAAAAAAATCGCCCCATTCAACTACAATATGAGCCTCATCAATAACGATATTCTTTATGTACTTCCTATCATTAGCTTCATTTATAAGCTTCTGGAATTGCTCATTTTTTATTAATGCTTCAGGAGAAATGAAAAGCAATTTCACAGTTTTATTTTTTAGTGCGTTTCTTATTTCGTCAAAATTTTTTATTCCGCTGTAATAACTAAATATTTCATTTTCCTTTGAATTCTTTAAATACTTTTTGGCAACGCGTTCCTGATCTATAGCAAGTGATACCGTAGGAACAACTACTATTGTCAAACCTTCCTTTTCATATGCTAAAGTTTGAGTAACAAGGCTCTTTCCTCCTCCAGTAGGCATAGATACTAAAGATGTAAAACCTAAAGGTGTATTCAGACCTCCATAAACACATAATTTCTGTTCCAATGATTTAAAATACTTAAAACCTGTAATAGACTCTACAAAATTATTCGTTTTCAATAAGTACTTTGTCTTCTCAAATGGCTCCTCTGTTCCAATATTAATAAACGCATCTCTAACAAATGATTGATTTTTGATAAATGCCGGTATATCATACGTAGCATAATACTTCCCATCATCATTTTTATATATTCCATAAGAGTTACCATCTGGTATATCAATAGAATTAACTTCTAAAGGAGTCTGAAAGACTAACATAAAGTTACGGAGCGCAATCACATAGTCTAAATATCCACTGGATCCAGATAAATACCCTTTTTTTGCATTTATCAACCTGCGAGCTGTTTTATAAAAAAAAGCCTCTACTGCAGAGTCAGACGGCTCTTCAATATTAAATTTTAAGTCCGAATTATCATTTATTAATTTTTCTACTTGATCAATTATTTCTTTAATTTTCATTTTTTTACCAACCAAAGGAAACAAGCCACTTCTAATCGAATTATCGGTTTTTCCAAGCTTTTAAAAATAAGTTCATATTGATGCTTTAGTTCTTCAACCGACTCCTCAGATGTAGTACCAAAGTACCGTTCCCTAGACTCCTTCGTAGACACAATTTGATTTATCAATTCTTTAGCACCCTCTAAATCTGATTCCTTTAAAAACCTGCTCCTTGCTTTTTTAAAAGCAATTTCCTTACTTTTTTCTACTAGTTTTTTCCATTGTTCTTCATCAAATTGAGCCTTGAACCAATCCAAATTACTAGAATTGTACTGGCGTGAAATATGCATAAAGCCATCAGAGTAGCCCCTTCGCCCCAGATGCTCAATTTCATCGGATTGATTAAAATATCCCATCTTACATAATCTTTTATGCTCAGATATTACCATTTTTTCTTGAACATCTGCATACGTTGAAAAAGCTACCGGAACCACTTGTATCGAACTAGACAAATACTGTCTAAATTGGCCTAATGCAAATAATGATACCCCTTCTTCGAGTAGTGCTCTTTCATTAGGCTCTATTGAAAAAGTATATATAAAACCTTTCCAGTCCATACTAGAAAGTGCAGCGAACGCCGTACACATGCCTCGATAAGAATGCATTGCATTATCAACAATACAGTCAAAAACTTCATCTCCTGGAGCATAAAAATGAATATAGTCATTTTTAATCGCGGTATCTCGATCAAATGATCCTTTTATCATCCGGTCAGAATGAGTAGTATTCCTTTCCTTTCGTTCTTCCAAGCCTCTTTGGACTCGTATTGCTACCTCATTCTGCTTTTTTGACAGATAGTTATTCCAATTAGGTGGAATAAGGAATGAATTCTGTGCAGACTTGAGCGAAAAATTATTTTCATCAAACGAAACAAAACTACTATCCTTTTGATGATTCAATTTTCCAAACCCTGCCAAGGAAGCCCAACTCATCATAGTATCTGCGAAGAGCTTATTCTCATTAAACTGATAATTAGATAATAATTTTTTCAATTGCAGATAAAGCGGCTTAAAACGCAGGGCTGCTGTATCAAAAATTTGCTCTTTATGTACACTTTCACGCATGGATTTTGATTCCTCGATAAGTTCAGGAATTAATCTATATAATCCATACTCAAAATCACTACCTATTGACTCTGTGATTTTGTTATTTATGTCATTCATAATTATCTCTAGCCCGCTTAATGACTGGCTAAAAACATTTAGTCCTTCATTCCAAAGTTTAAATAATTGATCTTCATATGTATCAATAGAATGAATTACAACAGAAGTCACTGGCTTTTCAACATCACGCCCCATTCTATCTAGTCGTCCAATTCTCTGTTCAATGCTATTGATATTCCATGGCAAGTCAATATGCACCACATAATCAGCTATCTGTAAATTTCTACCTTCGCCTCCAGTCTTATCGCATATAAGTATTTTGCAATCATCATCTGACTGAAATCTATAGATATTAATTTCATTCTCCGTTTCATCTATACTAGCCCCAAAACAAGTAACTTCATCACCAAATGCTGATTGCAACAAATCGCAATACACTTCAAAGGTTTCCGATTGATCAGTAAATACAACTATTTTTTCGCCAAATAACGCTGTATCAATAAAGTTAATTAATTTTAATAATCTAGATGGATGTGACTCCACATCATCCATAGCGTTGGCTAGATCCTTATATACAGTTTTTTCATCCTCCAACCATCTGTTAGCACTAGTAAAAACATCATTAGGAATAGAAGCACCTATTTTCTTTGCCTCTTCTAGCCTGGATACATATGCCCAAGCAGAGCTAAAAAAAGCCTCAAGAATAGGTTTTATCTCTCTATCAATTCTTTCTGCATCTAATTCTGATTGTTGAGATACAATCCATTCAGTAAGCGTTCTATGTGCTTCATTTTCATAAAAATTCTCTTCTTCATTAATCGAATATGTTACTTCTTCTAGTTTTCGCTCAGAAAATTCCCCGTCTGGGTCATTTGGATAGACTCCTAGCACAGCTCTCCTGCCTCTTATAATATTTCTCTCAATTTGATAGTTATCACAAATATAAGAAATAATGACTTGAATTGCATAAATACCAAAATCTTGAGATGTGGTATCAACTGCTTCAACCATTTCCGAAAGCTTATGGTCTCCAATAATATCTGCTATGCTATCTAAATTATCACAAATTTCTTCTAATCCATCCTGCACATCTTCATCATCTAATGGATTATCCGATTCAACCTCTGGTAATATTTCATTTTTAAAACTATCTATCTCATCAAGTAATTCATGCGCTAATCTTGAAATCTTCTTTTGTTTTTCAACTAAACAAGTGAAGTCATCTAAACTAATATCATCATATTTATCAGGTAAAATCAGCCTTAGCAGCGATAGATACTCATTTTGTCGTTGTTGAATCGGCGTAGCGCTTAAAAGTATAATATTATCTGCGTTAACACTTAATGCATGGACTCTTTCATAATATTTTTCACTCTTTAGGTAATTATGAACCTCATCGACAACAACAAAGTTCCATTTCTGCTTGGCCAGTACTTCATGAACTTGCTCAACCGCTATTAATTGAACGTTGTTTCCATTTTCATTATTTCCTTCAATAATTCCAAATTTAAACAATAACTCTGTTCTCCATTGTGCAACTAGTGCATTAGGAACAGCTATTAAAACTTTCTGATCTGCTTTATTGCTCAAATATATTTTTAATACGGCACAAGCTTCTATTGTCTTACCTAGCCCAACCTCATCTGCAAGCATATACCTGCATTGTTCACTTTGAAGACATTGCATAATTGTATTTAACTGAAATGCTTTTAAATATATCTTACAACCAGCTAACTCCTTAAAACCAAATATAGAATTATCAAGCACATTCATAGTTTCTTTTACAATTTGACGTCCTAAATACCAGCACGGATTTTGAAATTCGTAATTTTCAAGCTGATGCTCAGGATTTGCACTTCCAGAGAAAAAAGACGCTATTATTTTAGTTTCATCAACATGAAGATATTCCTTAGTATCATTAGTCTGAATATAATACTCGGTCAAATCATCTTTTTTATGCTTGTATTCAATAACTGTTGCATCTCTTCTACCATATTTAACAATAGAATCTTTAAATAAGTGGCAATGATCTAACATTTCTAGAGGAGCATCATCAACTACATCTGGGATATATTCAAAGTACTTTTTAAATCCATAAGGATCATAAAATTTTATCTGTGCGCATTCATTAAATTCATCGACACTAATAATTTTTCCTGTAGCAAACAAACGCGGATCATCTGGATATTCCTTGTCAATTGGGCATCTTACAAACATTCCCTCTTTGAACATGTTCCCACTCTCCTTCTATCTTTTCTTTACACCATACACTTCAATACACACTTCTTTATCACTACACTTATCGCATAAAACATTAAGAGACTTATGATATTTTACTTTTTCAAGATTTTCAAAAGTCAAAGCACTATTAACCTCGTCTTGAGTAGAATTCTTAAATACTTCTTGATATTCAGAATCAGCATTCTTTTTCAGAGGTATACTCAAAAATTCTTCTCTCTTTATCATATAATCAATATCACTGTCCTTTATGGCACCGAATTTCCCATACTTTCCAGCTGATCTTTCTAAATAAGCAAGTGTATCATTAATTACATCCAATACATCTAAGTGTGTTATAAATGGAAAATCCCCTATTAATTCCTCCATTTGTTCATTTAAATACGCATGCACAACATTTCTTACATAAGCTTTTCCAGAAAAATATCTTTTAGCTCTATCTTCCAAAACAATTGTTAAATACATTCTCATAAGGAATTGATCCTTATAGACCGACTTTTCTTGAATAATTGAATCAAGTAAAAATCTATATTTACATAGTCTATACTTCATTAAATCATACTGTGTATATACCTTATATTTTGGGGCATCCACTTTTATATATGTGGCATCTTTCCTATAGTTATTTACTTCATCGGGCACATATGGCTTGATATTAGCATTGAGAACACGAAGAAGATAATATAATTCGTTTTCTTCATCATTCTCGTTTTTGATATAGCTTAGTTTTATTTTAGACTTACTAAAACCAAGCCCATAAACTAATGCATACCTTCTAAAATTCTTATATTCCAATCGCGATGTCACATACACTTGATATTTCCAATCTACAGGAGCCTGAGCAACTTCAAAAAAAGCTATATCCAAAGGCCACGGAAATTCATCTTTATGTGTAATACTCATATCTTGATCAGATAAGCACGCAAAATGATAAATTTTTTCACTTTCTAGCGCATTGTTCCTTAAAACATCGCCATCGATTTGCTCAAAGTTTCTTACAATCCAGTTAGCTCCCTTTCCTTCAATCGGCACCTGCTTCAAATATAATTGCATCGTTTCTCTTAAACACTCGAAAGACGCACTTGCCTCTATAGAACTAACTTCATTCAGTCTAGCTAAAACTCTTACTACAATATCTTTAAAGTCTTCATCTAGCTCTTCTTTATCTAAAACTTTATTAACTAAGACATCCTCTATCTTTTTATAGAACTTCTTAAAATCATTTTTTTTATCGCTAAAATCTGCAAAAAATTGTTCTGCTATTGAGTTTAGTTCTCGTAAAGCCGTAATTAATGTATCTATTTCATCTTCTGTAACATTATAATAATCAAGTCTTCTAAGATCTTCCCTATAGCCATCAAAGTCCAATGATTTTTTCAGCTTCTTTAACTTTTTGATCATTCCCTTTATCGTTGTTTCTTTAGAAATATAGAAACGACATCTATCCAATATAGAAACCAATAATCCATTTTTTTCCTCTGAAATAATGCCACAAGATAAGCATTCAAAAACATCACTTAAATCCTTAATACACATAACATTAGATTCAGGATCCCACATATTAGTGACAGAAATAAAAAAATGACCTATAGGATAATCAAGAAATTCTCTTTCCCCTAATTGCTCAGGGAAATAAATCTTAAGTATCTGATTAACCCCACTATTGGCTGCATATATCTGTTCATCCATATAATAAAGCGCAGGATGACGAAATTCATCATTTTCACGCTTATGAGAAGCGTTTTCAAATTTCTTCGCAACATAACCCGCAAATTCTGTTTGATTATCAAATTCTGTAACTTCTATTCTTTTTGATAAATCTATAGCAGCTGTACTTCCTGCAATCATTGCAGCCATATTATCAGCTACAATTCCGCCCTCAAATTCTTGACTATCATTGTTAAAATTCTGATTTGAAAGATTAATCTTTGACTCAAACCATGAATAAATATTTAACCATGTTTGATAAACATTTTTATAATCCGGTTGGTAATTAAACAGAACTATTACATTCTTATATTTGCTCAAAATTTCAATTGTCTTTAGCATTATTGGAGTAAACTGATGAATACCATGTACTACTACATTATCGATATTGATATCTGAGCAATCCTTTTCTTTATCTCTCAAAGCATCTGCTATAGTTTGTTTAATAGCGTCGTCCACTTCATCCTTTGTAAAATTATTTTTTAAAGAAAAAAGACTACTTCCGCTTGTCATCAGTTCTTTAAATAAGCCTACGATACATTTCTGTTCATACGTCAAGCAATCTTCTCGTATATTATCCGGATTCATTCCTAATTCGAACATTACTCGAAGACTTTTCAAAACATAACTACGGTTTCTTTTGAGTGATAATTTTATATCTTCTTCACTTAAATCATCATCCACATACTCTCTAAAGCTCATATAATCTATCACATTATCTATATAAGCTCTTTGACTGATTTCAACCGCATCACTTTCCCAATCCAAGAAAAGCTTATTGATAAACCTATCAATAGTCGTCAACTTTCCTTTATAAAATTCTCTATACTGGTCACACAATCCATTCACAAGTGTCTGTGAAACACAAAGATGAAAAGAATTCTTCACTAAAGCCCAATACTGTTCTCTATTTATTTTATAAGGATTACTATATGTATAAATAATAATAGCCATTACTCTGAGACCTCCATGTAGTTTGCCCAACAATCTTCTACATCAGAATCCAAATCCTTAAACCATACTAATTTGCGTATAGTTCGAGTTAAAGCTACATATAAAATTCTGGACTCTTCCTGCATTTTCTCTTTGATTTCTGCATCTTCACTGAAGTCGCTATTATACTCTGTACCAACATTCTTTATTGATAAACCATAGCTAACTTTCCCATCAATATAATTTACATTTAACCCACCTACATTAATGTTCGATATATCTTCATTCATGAAAGGAAGTATTACTGTCCCATATTCCAATCCCTTAGATTTATGGATTGTCGTACATATAATTTGAACACCATCTGTTGTGTTGGCCGTACTTCTAGATGCTTCTTCTTGATATGTCGTTACATTTATATGAAGAAAATCTAAAATCTTATTAATTGTCAAATATTCTCTAGCATACTTTGCTATTATTTTTTCAATCAAGCACTCATAGTTTTGTCTATAATTTAGCTGATCATCCTGCTCTCTTAAATGTGTCCAAGGCTTTAATGCCTCGTATATATCTCTGAGTACAACAAGAACGGGTCTTGACACAAAATCAGCCACAAGCTGATTCCATGTCTTTCCCATACACAGCATAAAATATTCATCCAAAAGTCTAATTATCTCGTCCCTTCTTTCACCTTTTGTTTTTCCTGCAATTCCATTAAAATCTATCGAAAGAGATACATAATTTGACATTATTAGATTCATCAAATATATTTCATTTCTTGGGTGTGTGATTGCCATCACCAACTTATATAGATCCCTAGTAGAGGATAATCTATAAAGATCTCCTCCTTCGGTAACTTTAATTAGTAATCCTTTTTTCTCAGCTTCTTTTACTATATTGCGAATCTGCCAATTATATCTAACTAAGATAGCTATAGTCTTTTCTTCTTTAGATAGTTTTTCTTTTTGGCATAATTCATTAAGCTCATTTAATTCACTTTCTAATTTTTCAAAAAAATCATCATAAAATGCATCTTTATCTTTGAGATGCGATTCCATTTTGCAAATCAAATTACCATCTGAATATTCTTTAATAATCTGGCTTGATAAACGATCACTCTCTTCTTCATATGGAATCAAACTTCGTAATCCCATCTGAGTAAACACATCATGGAATTTATCTAACAAACGTTTATCCGTTCTATAATTCCTATTTAGAGAATAAAAAGTCCAAAAATCCTTACCATCAACCTGTATTGCTTTGTCAAAAGCACTTAACGATGCACCTCTAAATCTGTAAATACTCTGCTTTAAATCACCTACAATAAATAATTTGCATTGTTCGCCAAAAAGATGTTGGAGCCCCGTAATTGTCTCAATTTGGATATCATCGGTATCCTGAAACTCATCAACGAAGACATACTTATATTCATGTCCTTGTTTCATTAGCTTATTACTCGTAACCAAATCATTGATTTGAATCATACATTCTCTTAAGCCAATTAAATTTGACGCTTTCAATGATTCCGCATAGTCATTTTCTGCCTTTATAATTACCTCATCAACTAATTCATTAAAATATGGAAGAATGCTCGTTGCCTCTCCAAATGATTTTGAAGAAAGTTTTTTTATATCAATACTTCGATCATAAAGCTTGTCACAAAATTCTATAAGAAGTTCTTCTAATCTGTACGTTGGTAGCGTCATCTGTTGTGCAAAATCAGGATTTTCCTCACTTTTCTCACTTAGAAATAGATTCAAATAATTATGATATAGTTCTTTTCTATTATAAGTTTCACTAGATACTTGGCTGTCATACGCCAATCCCATTCGCATACAATCCCTTTGGAGTAAAGAAATTGCAAATTTATGTATGGTTGAAATCTGTATCTGACTCATGTCTTCTATAAGGTGCATGTACTTCTCATTTGAAGTTAGAATAAAATAATTCATAAACATCTTTTTTAATCTAACTTTCATATTTTGAGCAGCGTCCTTAGTAAATGTAATCATCGCAATATCGCCAACTATATCAACTACAGCATCTGCTGTTTTGTTACAAAGAAAAGCAATCCTAGATACCATAGAATATGTTTTCCCCGTTCCTGCACCAGCTGTAACCAAAATATTTCTATCACATGGAGCATGTTCTATCTCATATTGCTGATAGTTAAATGAAGTAACATCAGATAAAGTCCTTAACAATTTCCTTACCTCAGGTACACATTCTCCCTCTTCTACTAGAATATTTTCCTCTACTAGCTCTGTTAGATTAGGCACTACTTCTATCTCAAAATTAAAAATTGAAAAACCAGAATCAGAAGCCTTTATTGCACTATCATCTCTTCCAATACACAAATCTGCTTTTATAGGATGAATGTTTTGGGCTTGAAACTTCATCTTTAATTCATCAATTATTAAATTCATTGACTTCGCAGAAGGTACAAAAACTATCTCTTTTATTCCCGAAAAGTACTCTTCCACAACATTTCTTACTTCTTGCTCATTAATATCATTAGCAAAAATTCTTAATCTTGAATATCCTGGATTCAAGACTTCCTCATCACTTTTAAGATCATAATTTGGTTCAAAATGATGTCTAATTAAAGCAAATCTTTTAGCCGATAAGTCATCATGCTTTACGCCCTTATCGACGTTATAACGATCCATAAACTTTTGAAACAAGAGAGATGTATCATCAAGCTCTTCTGCAAAAATAGTTTCATTTTCTTCCGATACAACATTTAACCCCTTCTCTAAATACTGCTTCTTTGAAATAAACGGATAACATACTAAACTCATTACAAGAGGATTCATTCCAAGTTCTTTTTGAATCTTTTTTAGTAAATCAAATCTATATCCACGAGCTTGACTTCTTGGACTATCTTCTGGTTTCTCTTTACCCTCTATGATAATTGTATTCTGGTTAACTACTGTTAATACTCCTGCGGGACTCCAGCCTTTTACTTCAACAATAAACAAACCAAATTCCGGCGCAACAACACATATATCATACTCACGTCCATTTACACTTCTATTGTTATAGACAACCCAATTCGAAGGCAACTTGCTTCCAAACAAGTTCCACACCTTTTTTTCTCCTTCATACTGAGGTTCGTTATCTACTAGTTTTGCCATATCTCCTTAATCCTCTTTCTCGTTAGGTAGTATTTCAACGATATCACTCATTTCACAATGCAAAGCATTCCATATCTTTGCAACAACTTCCCCTAAAACAAAATACTAATATATTTACTGTCCCTAAAACAGGACACTGAACTTCATTTACCAATTTTATTGTTCTTATCAATACTAATTATGTCTCCGAAATCACAGTCAAGCTCCATGCAAATCTTTTCCAAGATACTCATAGACACAGTCTCACCTCTGCTCATCTTGGCAAGTGTACTGCTGCTAATTCCAATGTTTTCGTTCTCAACAAGATCCATCTTTTTCATATTCTTGTCGATTAATAATTTCCATAATCCGTTATAAGATACAGCCATATAATTCCTCTTTTATGGGGATTACCCATCTTGGTGAAGAACCCAAAAGTCCTCATAAATAGTCCTAGGTTAGATTATACGCCCATATGCACATAATTTCAAATACAATTTTCGACTTTTCGAAAGTCGGCTTCGAATTAACATTTAATTAGTTTTATTTTTGTAGCAATGTTGTAACAATGTTTACAATTTTCCTATCAAAGGTATTCCGCTCTTCGCGCGGCACCATCTTCGATGGTGTTAGGGCGCGTCTTCGCAAAGCGGCGAGCAGTGCTTTTTTGTACAAAAAGCTACTATCCGCTCGTTGGTGGCACATCCCCAATCCCCTTGAACAAGCTAATCGCTTGGCTACGCAATTCTTACGAATCGCTTTATTTTGCTGTTGGATATTTCTTCAGAAATGAAAAAAGAGGGGAACCCATAAGTCTTAAACTTACAGATTCCCCATTAGAATTATCGAGTGATATTGTGTTTTCTGACACGTTCCTTATTCTGTTCTTCATCGTCCTTCAAGAACTGGTCGATGTCGTATTTTGCTCTTTGGATCTCCTGCATATCTTTCTTAGCCTGGCGATATTCACCATATAACTTTTTCTTTTCTGCAAGAACCTCCGCATACTCAGCATTCAGTTCTTTTACCTTTGGAAGCTTCTTGACTCCCAACTCATCAAAGGCATTCTTAGCAGCCTTATGAAGCAGAATCTCCTGCCGGTGTTCCTCTAGGAACCTCTTACTATATCCGCATTTACGATAATCCGCATATACGTCTTTGGTCTTAACATAGTTTATGATGTGAGTCTTTAGAACCTGAATCTCAGCAAGTCGCTTCTCCTTATTCTTAATGGAAGCTGAAATTTTCGTAAATCGCTCTGTTGCTGTTTTCACATTTTTCTCCAGATCATCATAACTTCGGATGTCATGCTGCTTCAGATATAAAACTGCCTTGGCTACCTGCTTTGTATTAAAGTTCTTGGCAAAGCGGACATAATATTTTCCTTTGCCCTGAGCCAGCTTCTTTTGAATATCAATAAGAATGTCAAACTCATGATCTTCCTTTTTTCGCTGGTAAGTCTTTGGCTGCTTTTCGGCTTTTTCATTATCGTAGAAAGCATGCTCCATCTCACCGGCAAGAATCTTCTTAAGGTCTTCTTCTGTATAACCATCACCCAGTGAACGAAGTCGGATAAAGCGCTTCTGATCTTTTCCCTTTAGAGAAATGTACTTTCCACGCTTAATCTTGTATCCGGCATCTTCCAGTTTATAAAGCAGCTCATCAAAATCTTTTGCGCTGCCTTCCCTAAGAATCTGATCAATTGCATCTCTAATATCATCACGGAAGGATTTCTTCTCTGGATAGGTCGTTCGCTTAACACGCTCACTTGGCTTCTTCTTTTCTATGACAGACAGACCATGTTCAAGGCAGATGATATCTGATAATCTCTGCAAAGCCAATCCTACAAAAAAGAAATCTCGGAACTTATGGGGTACAATCAAGACTCGTAGAATTAAAGATGATGTGATTATGAATATGCGCCTTATCCGTATGAGTCGCTACGATAAAAGCATGATTGCCTTTGGTAAATCGCATGGCGGTTTCATAGCCTACCTGATTCGCTTCCTCCGGTGTGATTTCTCCCGGCTTAAAGGATTGCCTAATCTGATAAGCGATGATATTGCCCCTGGGATGTCTTCCTGTCAGACGCTCATATTCTCTTTTCGAGAGCATGAATTCTTCATCAACACTCTCAGCCTGGCAGGCGTAGGAATTGATGAATTGACCATTTTCGGTCTTCTCTCCATTCTTTGCATAATCTGTTCTGTCACTAAGAGACTTCGCTACGCTTTTACCTTTATTCTGATGCATCGTGATAAGTCTTGTAGCCGCCATGCGCATTCACCTCCTTCCCTAAATCGTAGACAGGCGCTTTAGTATTTCCTTCATCACTTTCCAAAGTTCTTCCTGATGAAGTCTGATATCATCGATATCTTCTTTGTAGATACTGCCGGTTTCATTTGCTTTCTTTGCATACTGATTCATGTTGGAAGATGTGATGCCAAGAAGCCTTACAGCCTCTTTGACATCACTTAAATCCATCTGGATAAGATAACCATCAATTGCCATTTTTCGAAGATAAGCACTCTCATTTAAGATGCCGATTTCTTTCTCTCTGTCACGAATCAGTTTAGCTTCCTCAGGAGTAGCAAAGAAATGAAACTGCTCCGTTCTGTTATTCATGACTACATCTCCCTGCAGGGACAAATCACAGGAGTCTTCTTCTCAGGTTCCGGTATTGGAGCAAGCTTCACTTTTTCCTGCTGCTCTTTTATCTTCTCCATCACAGAAGCCTTGGTATCTGCAATAATATCCTCCTGATCTGCCTTTTCATTGATTTCTGCAAAATCCGGCACAGGAACTGCAGGCACATTATTGATGATTCCGTCAAATGAATTATCATTCTGTTCCACCATATCCTCGATACCGCGCATATGATTCCTGCTAATAGATGGACCAGCTCCGACATCCTCAATCGGATCAATGGACTCAGGAATCTGTTCCTCTACTGCATTTTCTGTGACTTCATCCCATTTTCTGATTTTCTTTACCTTTGCCATCTGGACGCTCCTTTCTTTGGATACTTTTTATGCTGCTTGTATTGACGAGGTGGAAAAAGTTTATCTGCACCCTTTACAGGCTCATAAGTTTCAATCAGATCAACAATCATATCCTTGATTTCAGCCATAAAGTCTTCCGATGCAATATCTCGTTTTTCCACTTCCAGAAGCTTCTGCTCCCATTCAGTTGTCATAGATGCTGACTGAATCTGTTCCGGCATGACAGTAATAAGAGAAGTTCCCTTTTCTGTTGGAACCAGATATTTTGTTTTCTTACTACCCTGTCTTTCTACAAAACCGATACGAACCAGCTTCTCAATAACACCGGCTCTTGTTGCAGGAGTACCAAGTCCTTTACGTTCTACCTCATCCGGCATATCTTTAGCCCCAGCTGATTCCATAGCAGAAAATAGCGAGTCTTCGGTAAATCGTTTCTTAGGAGTTGTTTTTCCTTCCTTTACCTTAGGATCTCTGGCCGGAAGCTCACGACCTTCTGATAAAAGAGAAGCATCCGCTTCCAGGATTTCCAAAATGCCATGTGAACCACCATCATCTTTTTTGCCGGAGTCATCTTCCCCATCATCCTGCTTTTTCCCAAGAATCCAGTCTTCCAGTAAATGCCATCCAGGACTTGTGATGCACTTACTCTTTGCCTTAAATACTTCACCGGCACATTCCACTTCTAGGGCATACTCTGTTATCTCAGCCGAATCTCCTACAGAAGAAAGAAGCCTTGCAGTTACAAGGCCAAGAATCTTTTGTTCACCGGATGGGATTTCTGAGTAATCAGCATCCGAAACATTTTCTGTAGGAATAATCGCGTGGTGATCTGATACTTTGCTGCTATTTAGAACCTGCTTTGTAGAGATAGGAACCATCTTCGTATATCTGTATTTATCTTTCATCAGACAGCAAAGACGGGCTGTACTGTCATCCATATCATCTGTCAGATATCTGCTGTCCGTTCTTGGATAAGTAACAAGCTTCTTCTCATATAGACTCTGGGTATAATCGAGAGTCTGCTGAGCAGTAAAGCCATAGTACTTGTTGGCATCCCTCTGAAGACTTGTAAGATCATAAAGAAGTGGTGGCTTCTCAGATTTCGTAGTGGTCTCCATTTTAGAGATTTTTGCTTTATCAGCTGCATTGACTTTCTGGGCAAGTCCCTCTGCTTCCTGCTTTGTTTTAAAGCGTTTTGAGGTAACTGCAACACCGGATACTAACATCTGAACGGTATAGAAGTTCTCAGGCTTAAAGCCCTTGATCTCAGCTTCACGCTCTACAATCATTGCAAGTGTTGGAGTCATGACACGGCCAACATTCAAAGTCTGACCATATACTGTTGAGAAAAATCTAGTGGCATTGATTCCAACAAGCCAGTCAGCTCGTTCACGGCAAAGTGCAGCTTCATAGAGATCATCATACTCAGCACTTGGACTTAAATTCTCAAAGCCTTCCTTGATTGCTTTATCTTCCATGGATGAAATCCAAAGTCTCTCAAATGGCTTTTTACATCCTGCCAGCTTATAAACAAAACGAAAGATAAGCTCTCCTTCACGCCCTGCATCAGTTGCTTCCACAAGACTGTCTACATCAGAACGCTTCATGAGATCCTTTAATACCTGATACTGCTTTTTCGTGGAAGCTGTTACCTGATATGAAAATGGCGCAGGGAAAATCGGTAACTCTTCCTTGCGCC
>ERZ827156.2324-NODE-2324-length-19921-cov-3.406473_pt1 | contig 19921 bp, 20 predicted proteins | sample MGYA00519919_ERZ827156 | MGnify/ENA primary metagenome ERZ827156 (study PRJEB31778, sample SAMEA3449269) | human gut metagenome | biome: human gut; feature: human-associated habitat; material: faeces | place: United Kingdom | collected 2010/2012 ...
ACGAGGCTTGCCCCGTGACTCAGTAGGGAATCCTCGTCCTTCAGGGCGAGGAGGAGGTCAATCTGATATGGAAATCGTGATGGTGCTCGTCATTGCGGGCATCTTGGTCGCCGTTGCCGTGCCCAAGTATTTCGATCTGCAGGACGATGCCGTCGCAAAGAAATGCCAGTACAACCGGACCGTTGTGCTGACGGAACTCTACAAGCGCCACGCCGTTTCAAAAATTGACGACAGCCTGGGAACGACCCCCACGGCGTGGATTAACGCGATGCTGCAGAAATTGGAAGATTGCGAAAACCGCGGTTCCTGCCCGAAACTGTGTGACTCGCAAGTCGACGGCAAGGGAATTGAGTGAGCGAAAGCCGTCAAATTGACCGGTAGCCAGCCTCAGCAGAGTACCCGCTTCAGGGCTTCTACCGCCGCTACATCCGCAGGCAGCCACGCCACCGTATCAAGTTCATCTTTCGTGAGCCATTTCGCCGCTTCGTGTTCCAAAAGCTGAGGCTCGCCCTCGGTGAGGGATGAGAGAAAGCAGTGCATCGTGAGGTGGAATTTCGGGTAGTCGTATTCCACGGTCGTGAGATGCCTGATGGGCGTTACGGTGACGGCGAGTTCTTCCCGGATTTCCCGCACGAGTGCCGCTTTCGGCGTTTCCCCGGCTTCCATCTTGCCGCCCGGAAATTCCCAACCGTCTTTCTGATCCCCGTAACCGCGCTGCGCAGCGAAGACTTTGCCGTCATGCACGATGACAGCGGCGACGACTTCGATCGTTTTCATCGGGCGTTTCTCTCCGAAAGAGCGGCATCCACCAGGGTTTTGAGTTTGGCCGTAGCCGCCGCAGGATCTGCCTGTCCGCAGATTGCCGACACCACGGCAATGCCGTCGGCACCGGTGCGAATGATGTCCGCGGCGTGCGCTTCTTTGATGCCGCCGATCGCGACGGTGGGTAACGACGTCGCCGACGTGACGGTGGCCAGGCCGTCGTACCCCATTGCGGGCGCCGCATCGGGTTTGGTGGAGGTGGCGAAAATGGGGCCCACCCCGAGGTAGTCGGTGACGGCCGCGTCGACCCCCGCGAGTTCCTCAAGGTTTGAAACGGAAAGGCCCAGAATCCGATCCGGCCCGATGACCGCGCGGGCATCGTGAATTTCCAAGTCCCGCTGTCCGACGTGCAGGCCGTCGGCGTCAGCGGCGAGACACACGTCGGCGTCGTCGTCAATGATGAGCGGGATTGAGAAGGGCGCGAGCGTCTTTTTGAGCGCGCGGGCGCAGTTGACGAGGTCGCGTTTTTTCCAGCCGGGGGCCCGAAGCTGCACGACGGTGGCGCCGGCTCGGACGGACGTAAATGCCGTTGACACCATACCGTCAAAGCCGCCGCAGAGGACAGGATCCAAAACGAGGTAAAGCGAAAGATCAAACGCGCGACGCATGGCAAACCTCAGCGGCCGATGGTGTAGAGCGCATCGAGGTACGCATCGTGGAAGTGTCCGGGGCCGACAGAAACGCTTGCTGCTTTTTCGGCGGCTTTCTTAGCAAGAAAACAGGCGGAAGCGACCGCGGTGACGGGATCATCGGCTTTGGCGACGAAGGCGGCGACAAGGGCCGAGAGCGAACACCCGGTACCGACCACCAAGGTGGCCATGACGTGGCCGCCGGCGATGCTGACGGTGCGGATGCCGTTTGTGATGTAGTCGGTTTCACCCGTCACGCAGACGACGGCTCCCGTTTCGCGGGCGAGCGTCTGCGCAGCCGCGAGGGCAGACGAACTTGAATCCTGAGAATCCACGCCTTTGCCGCCGCTCCCCATGCCGGCAAGCGCCAGGATTTCAGAGCCGTTGCCGCGGATGACGGCGGGGTGCAGTGCGAGGAGCGCCTTCAGCTTGTCGTCGCGCCACGGGAGCACGCCGGCAGCGACTGGGTCCAACACCCAGGGGACGCCGGCGGCGTTCGCGGATTCAATCGCAGGCACCATGGCGTCAAATTGATGGGCGGTGAGCGTCCCCACGTTGATGAGAAGAGCTGACGCAATACGGGCAAAATCCGCGGTTTCGTTTATGTCCACGATCATGGCGGGCGAAGCCCCGGCCGCGAGGAGCACGTTCGCGGTGATTTCCTGCACGACCTGATTCGTCATGCAGTGCACCAGGGGATTTAAAGCGCGCAGGCGCTTCAGTTCCGTGAGAAACAGAGATTCAGTGAAGGCGGCGTCGGGCATGACGGTTCCTTAAAGAGAAAGTACGGCGCGGTAGAGCATGCAGCCCGCAAGGATGAGAAGAAGGCAGGCAAAAGCGCGCTTTAATGGTTTCGTATCCATGCGGTGGGCGGTTCGGGCCCCTAAGGGCGCCGTAAGAACGCTCGCCGCGGCGACGGACAAGAGAGCTGGCCAATGAATGTAACCCAGCATATGCGGGACGGCGGTAAGTTCCGGCACGTTCCATCCCGCGACGATGTAGGAAAGGGTGCCCGCCAGCGCAATCGGAAAACCCAGCGCGGCGGAGGTGCCGACGGCTTTGTGCATCGGTGTGTTGCACCACACCATGAAGGGGACGGAAATAAAGCCGCCTCCGGCGCCGACGACGGAGGAAATTCCGCCGATGACGGTGCCGACGCCGAAAAGCCCCGCCCACCCGGGCAGCGTGCGCGAGGGCTGCGGTTTGGTGTTAAAGAACATTTTGACGGCGGAAAAGCCGACGAAGACGACGAAAATCAGGGCGACGGCGGCGGTCGGCAGAAGGCTCGACGCTTTGGCTCCTAAGGCCGAGCCCACGAGAATCCCGGGCGCAAGCCACGCCGTCAGATGCCACAAAACGGCACCGCGGGCATTGTGAGCGCGGACGGATGAAAGGGACGTAAAAAGAATGGTGGCTAGCGAAGTGGCGATCGCCGAATGGACGAGCACGGTTTCGGGAACTCCCGCTGCCGACAAAATGAGCGTCAGAAAGGGCGTCAAAACCATACCGCCCCCGATACCGAGGAGCCCAGCAAGGAATCCGGTACAGGCGCCGAGGCAAACGAGCGCCGCGATGAGTTCTACCGCCATAGATGAATGCGTGTCGCGGAAAAAAGAAAAACCCCGCAATCGGTGTTTCGGGCTACGTTGCCTGAACCAAAAGGTCAGGTGGTCGCGGCCGGGGCGGAAATCGGATCAGGCAAACGCGTGCCCGATACACTATCGGCCCTCGGTTGAAGCAACCTTGCTCAGCGAGCATCGGTTAGGAACATTGGAGCCACTTAAAGAAACACCTCGCAGGGCAGAGTCATTATACGAAAAAAAACGCACCGGGCGACAGGCCGCAGTGCGTTTTTTCGAATCGGTCAGACGACGCTTACTGTGCCGGATCGTTGGGCGTCAGTGCTTCGCTGCACCGGCGGTTCAAGTCCGACATCCGGTCGGCGCAGATCGCCTCTTCCGGATTCTTCGCGAGTTTCCCGTTTAAGGAATCAAACGCGATTTCAAGCGCCGCGGTCACCGCAAGACGTTCCGCCGTCATCGTCGTGTCGGCGGCGTGAAGACGCGCGGCACGGGAATTGATGATGTTGGCAGCGTTCTGCAGCGTGGCGGTATCTTCTTCAGAAACGTTGAAGAGGTAGTCGCGGCCGAGAATTTTCAGTGTCAGGCGAGGCATCTCGTGGGCTCCCGGACCAAATTAAAAATTAAGCCTGGGGCAGTTCCGCCACGAGGTCGGCGGCGATGCGGCCGAGGCGATCACGCACGGCGGCGTCGGCGGCCTGAAGCTGCGCGATTTCTTCGTTCTTCTGAGCGAGTTCAGCCTTGAGGGTTTCGATTTCCTTCTTGGCATCGGAATAAGCCGAGAGAACCTGGAGAACGGAGTTTTCCAATTGATCAAGCTGTTCTTTCATAACAAGTATCCTATAGCCTTGCGGCAAAAAATGAAAATAGTTGCGGAATGCTAGCAAAGAGTTGCGCCGACGGCAGTCCGTCCGCGCAAAAAATTTGTATCAGGCGGCTAAGAAGTTACTTCGCCTTCGCGCCGAGAATCGCTCTGTCCGCTTCCTGTTCAGTGGGGAGCGGATCGTGTTCGACGGCGCTAAGACGCCCTTCGTCGTCAAAAACGACGGTGACGTGGCGCAGTTCAATGTTGCCGCGGCGCGGGTTCATGTAGTAGGTGTAGTCCCAGCGGTTCTTATGAAGCGCGCTGCGGATCAGGGGTTCCCCGAGCATGAACTGCACCTGCGCTTGGCTCATCCCGGTTTCCAACTGCGAAATCATTTCGCTCGTGATGAGGTTCCCCTGATGCACGTCGGGGCGGTAAACGTAGCTGTTGAAGTTACAGCCGGAAAGCAGGGCGGCAGCCGCTGCGAGAGCAAAAAAGGTAGTGCGCACGGACATGGCAAATGAGGAATGAATCAAAAACGGTATTTCCAAAAGCGACTAAAAAAGGCCGCATCCCTGTATGATAGCGAGTATTGAAGGTGAAAGGCCTTTCTTTGTACCCCGAAGGAAAATGAATCCGCCGGTTAGGAGACGGGCGGACGGTTTTTAGTGTAAGGATCTGTCAATCATGGTGCAGTCAGCATACGGCCTGAGGGAGCCGGAAGAGGAATTAAAGGACGTGGGCCTGAAGGCAACGGCCCCTCGGATGAAGATTCTGGAAATTTTCCAGAAGACGCTGCAGGAAGGCAATCCCCGGCACCTCAGCGCGGAAGACGTGTATCGGCTTTTGGTTAAGGAAAACCTTGACGTGGGGCTCGCCACCGTTTATCGCGTGCTGACGCAGTTTGAAACGGCAGGAATCCTGGTGCGTCACCATTTCGGCAACGATCGTGCCACATACGAAGTGGATGACGGCGGTCACCATGATCACATCGTCTGCACACGCTGCGGCCGCGTGGAGGAGTTCGTGGATCGCGACATTGAAAAGCGGCAACGCCAGATTGCGGAAAAGATGGGCTTCGGCTTGGAAAGCCACGCACTGTCGCTTTACGGCATCTGCGCGGACTGCCAGGCGAAGGAAAAGGTGAAGAAAGAAGCTCGAGAAGGCTGATTCGTCATTTGTTTATCTTTCTAATAACAAAAAAACGCCCCGAGGGGCGTTTTTTTGTTGGAGACGAAATCAATCCGCAGAATCCGGTCCCACGGCAACCCCATGGAAACCGGCGTCGACGTAAACCGTATCGCCCGTGATGCCGCTTGCCAAGTCCGACAAGAGGAAGGCGGCGGTGTTGCCGACCTCGTCGATCGTCACCGTGCGGCGCAGGGGCGCCGTGCGTTCCATGTAGTTGAGGATCTTCGAAAAATCCTTGATGCCGGAAGCTGCAAGGGTCTTGATGGGACCCGACGAAATTGCGTTGGCGCGGATGCCCTGAGGGCCCAGAGATTCCGCGAGGTAACGCGTCGAAGCTTCAAGTGCTGCCTTGCAAAGGCCCATCGTGTTGTAGTTGGGGACGGTGCGTTCGCTGCCCAAGTAGGTCAGGGTCAGAATCGACGCCTGTCGTCCCTGCATCAGCGGCAGGAAGGCCTGAGCCAATGCCGGGAAGGAATAGGTCGAAATATCCATCGCGGTGCGGAACCCTGAGCGGGAAAGCCCCGACAGAAAGTCCCCGGCAATCGCTTCACGCGGCGCAAAGCCGATGGAATGCACGAAACCGTCGAGGTAACCCCATTCGTTGCGAAGTTTCTCCGTGACGGCCTGAATTTGTTCGTCGCTCGAGACATCCATTTCCAGGCAAAGGCTGCTGCCGAATTCCGCGGCAAAAGCGGCGACGCGGTCGCGGAAACGTTCGCCCACGTAGGTAAAAGCCAGCTCGGCACCTTCGCGGTGACAAGCTTTGGCGATGCCGTAGGCAATGGAACGGTTGGAAAGCACGCCCGTAATGAGAAGGCGCTTGCCGGTAAGAAAAGCCATCTGGGTTTCCTCAGTTAGTAAAAATCGGAAGGCATTCTAAAACTTCACGCCGGGGTAAAGCTGCGAGAGAATGTCGTCGGTGAGGGGACGCACGGCGGTCGCTATAAATTCACGCTCGGTCGGGTGTAGCTTTATCGCTTTCATCACTGTTTCCTGCCAGACGGCGGGCGCCTCATTTTCTTCCCAGACGCCGCGGCCGCGGCCGAAATGGGCGACGGCAAGATAAAGGAGCAGGCTTTGCGCGAGAAAGCGGGTAAGCGCCGTGTCGCTCCACGTGACGACGGCGCCGTCCGCGTTCTTCTTTTTGTTGTAGATGCCGGCGGCGGACATGGCACCGACCGCCCCCACCACGGCACCGATCAAGGCGCCTGCGCCGAACGTGAGGCCGCCTGCCGCTATGTCTGCGGAGAGGCCGCCAGCGGCTCCGGCGCCGATTGCGCCCGCCAACCCTGCCTTGGTACCCGAAACTTTGGCCCGCGGCGTCCAGACCGTTTCCATGCGGGCAAAAAGGGTCTGCGGTTCGACGGTGCCGGAAAGACCGTTGATGCTGAGAAGTTCCTGCGCCAGATCCTGAAAGGCTTCGTCTGCCTTCTGAGACAATGTTTTCTGTGCGTCGGACGTATCAGGGGCCGGCGTCTTCGACTTAAAAAGCCCGACGCTCTTGCCGAAAAGCTTAAGGCGTTTCGCGAGCGGAATGACGGTAACGACCTCAGTATCGTTCACGCGGTCGTTCATAAAGCGGCTCAGGGCGGCGGTGCTTTGATCGTAGGCCGCACGGCGTCCTGTGAGCCACTCGTTCTTAAGCTCGGCAAAGGCGGCTTTTAAATTGTCGGGCAGCGCGTCGCCCACGGCGTCAAAAAGCGAGTATTCCTGCACCCAGCAGCGGGCAAAGGCGTCCATTGCCAGAACGGTCTTGACGATGGGAAATCCCTCAAGCGCCTGCTTCCAGCGGGCTACGAGCTGATTTTCTTCCCGCGCGGACTTAGGTTCGCCCAACTGATTGAGAAGCACGATGACGGGTTTTTCGAGCCACTCGAGAATCTGCATTTCCGCCGTGACGTAGGGTGTGGTGTCGGGAAGCTGATCGGCATTCACCAGGTAAAGTACGACGCTTGAGGTATCTTTCACGTGCAGAAGTGCCTGCTGGTTGATCCACTGCGACTTGTTGACGGCGCGATCCCACACTTCGCTCATGAACCATCCCAGCGGGTTGCTGCGACCTTCGAGGCGCTTTGCAAGCGCTACCGAATTACCGAACCCCGGGGTGTCCCAGAGAATGAGTTCCGCGCCGTCGGCGGTTTTAGCAAGGGTATACGGGTCGCACGATACGGTGACGTGAGCGCGGTCGGCAACTTCGCCCACGTCGCGGGAAAGCAGCGTACGGGTGAGCGTCGTCTTGCCGATGTTGGTGTGGCTGACGATGCTGAGATTGATGGCGGTAGTCATTTTTTTCGAGAATCTCAGAGGGGTTTTAAAGCGGTGGCGACGGCGGTGCGGCGCAGGTTCCGAACAAGTTCGAGGGCGGCGTTGTCTCCCGCCGAAGCGGTGAGCACCGGAAGCTCGTGCGATTCAATGAAGCGTTTCCAAGCAACAGTGCGCTCTTCAATTCGAGCAGGATACCGGCGGAAGCGTTCCGCAAAGCGGGCGAGGTCGATGACGCAGACGAGGTTTGCTTTAGCAGGCGGGCACGCGGCTTTCAGAATTTCCAACGTGCGTCCCTGAACGTCGTCTTCTGGCGTGACGGCGGCGTCGCACCAGAAAAGGGTGATGGGACGGCGGTTGTCGACGGCGGCGGTGGCGGCTTCGGGGACGATGAAGGCTTCGTCATCGGGATTGATGCCGATGACGGTCTGTCCCTTTTTGTCGGGCCAGACAGCAAGGAAAGACGCCAATGCCGGCGAGGGCGACTTCACCGCAGTATCGCGGGTGAGGACGACGAGGCGTCCTGTCGCCGCGTCCTGTCGGCATTCGGTGAGTAAGTCCGCAAAGTAAGCGTCCGAGGAATGCAGCACGACGTTCTTTTTAAAGCGGCGGATGCGGCCCGTTGCGGTGAGCGCCAGGAAAAGCCGCGGCAATGCGACGACCAAAATCAAAATCGCCATCATGCGGATGAGCCACGGGGCCGCACTCACGGCTTCTTTCAGGTAGGGAAGCTTGTCAACGCGCATGGCGGCAAGTGTTTCCGAGTCCGGCACGGGCGGCAGATCGCCTACGGCCGGAATAAGGCCGTATGTCCAATCCACAAACGTTTTGACGGCGTCCGGGTTGTTCGCAAGCCAAGTGCTTTCCCAGCCGGCCCAGTACGAGGTGCCGAAGCCTTTTACAAGGAGACTCACGGCCAGGCCCGAAGCAAAAAATACGGCCGCGAGATTTAATAAGCGCGAGACGTGGGCCCGGATTAAGGGCGTGATTGTCTGCACCCAGTCCGTGAGAAACGACGCTTTCCAGCCGCGGTGCAGTCCGGTGTAGGCAATGCCGGAGCCGAAGCGGAAAAGTGCGTTTCTTAAGGGAAGACTGATTTCTCCCCCCGCCTTCTTTCCGAAGAGACCGAAAAGTCCCAGGAAGAGGAAAACGTAAACGACGAGGTTCCAGACGATGACGGTCCAAAAGGGAGGCGACAATAGGTTGATGATGTTGTTGGCGGGAATCACCCGATCAAAAAGCGCCCCCGCCATAAAACTCAGAACGAGAAAGAGAAGCCCGGCAGAACGAACGAAAAGTGCTCGGGTGCTGACGTCCGGCTTGAGTCCTTTGGCGCGGAGAGCGGACAACACGTTCTCTGCCCGGGTGACGAGGAGTTTTTCCGGAGCGGCTTTTTCGCCCAAGGCGTGGGCTGCTTTGAGGCCGGATTCCGCAAAGTCGGAGGCAGTCACGTCTTTAAAGGACTTGTCACCGTCGCGCTGCGCTTCCTCAATGGCGCGCACCAAAAGGACATTCTTCGCTTCCGGCAGCAAGAACGTCAGTCGGTCATCGTGAGACTTGGAAAAAAACATGGCGATTCCGCGTTTTTAATGGTTCACCCTATTGTAAGCGGAGACGCCGTGTTTTTTCTGTGGAATTGTGCGCAGTTTCGTGACGGAAGTTTTCAGAAGAAATCCGACACGACCTCACGCGGTTCATGCCCAGAAAGGAATGTACCGACGTAGGCGGGGCCCTGCTTCCGGATCGTACAGTTTGATGAGTTGTTTCGAGAGCGCGTCTTTGATGATGCGGCTTACGGCCGCTGAATTTTTTGTTTCAATGCCGAGACGCTGACGCAAAGTGGCGTTGGTCATCGGTTCGTGATTGACGTATTTCAGCACGCAATGTTGATAGCAGATCTGCAGTTTTTCTTGGGTGGAATAGTCTTTGAACGCTTTACGGGCACATAAAACGACTTTGAAGTTGCCGCTGGTGACCTCAAAGTCAGGCGCCGGCAGGAGCGCTTCTTCCGTGGCAGCAACTACTTTGTCAATGCCGCTGCCGCGTTCTTCGCAAATGTAAATTCTCCGCATTAAGGAGGCCAAATTTTCGTTGCGGCTTCTCGGCGGACTGTCGATAAAGCGAGACGTCTCGACCAGCGGAATCCCCGGATTGAAGATTTCAATTCGGTTTTTGAAAATTTCCAACATCGGACCACTGTCGGGAATTCGGAAGTCTTGATGGATCAAAGCATTCGGGATTAATTCACGAATGATGATATCCGGATACATGGTCACTTCACGACGCAAAGCGTCCCCGATGATTTCTTGGCTCGGGAGTAAGGCTTTGATGAGGCGGATCAGGCCTTCAAAATCAACGGCATACCCTTGATCCCAAATAAATTCTTTTTCCGCATGAAGACGGTTGTCCTCAACATATTTGACGATGCGGAAAGCCTTTCGTGATAAAGAAGGAAAACTGCTTAATTTTTTCGCGAAACAAATGGCACCTAAGTTGGTGATGGAGTAGAGACCATTGACTTCCTTGATAAGGAGTCGATCCTGGCTCATTCGGTCTAACAATGCCTCTTCTGTTTTCGGTCGCCGTAAGGACATACAACGCAAATAATCGGCATCGGACAGCAGTTCAAAAACTTGGTTCCCACTAAGCATAGTGGCGGCTACGTGTGACTCAAAAGGTTTTCTGTCGAAAGAGCGCCATAGTTGCCGTTCTTTTTCGGGAAATTCCTGTAAACGTTTGGTGTAAGAACCGACACGGATCCATTCAACGCCGTCGAATTTGATGGGAACATGATTGGCGGCAGGGATCTGAATGAGCAGTACAGGTTTTCCGTCGGAAGTTACAAATTCAAAAGGTTGAAATTCAGTTTTTGGAGTTAATTTCTGCTGCAGCCAACTCTCAACTTCTTGTTGCTTATGCTTGGCGCCATAAAAATGAGCCGTAGTTCCGATGACGGCATGTGTGGCATCATCAACTCCATAGACGATGTAGGCGCATTCCTTGTCCAAGAGCGCTGCCGAGTTGGCAAGTGCCGAAATGTATTTGCCCAGCATCTCCCAGTCGGGATTGGTCTTGAATTCAACCCACTCGGTTTCTCGACTCATTTGAGTCAAGGCTTTTAGATGAAGTTGAAGTTCTTTTTGTGTCGGATTGATGAGCATAGAGGGCCTCACAAGAATGGTGAGATTATAGCGTGGTTGTACTGGTCTGATCAATAAACAATCAAATAATTATCTGTTTGAAAATAAACAGAAATACATGATATTTGAGGCTCTGTTGGAAGTAAAAATCAATAAAATAAGTGAGAAAAGCTGATTTTGTGCAGAAAAAAATTAAACGTCACTCCAAGTAATAAAACGTCGTTCTTTTTCCGAAAAAAAACGGCGACGGTTCGCACGAGCTTTTTGGGCGTTGTTTCGCCGTAATATCGCAGTTTTATCTGATCACATTATTTTTTGCGGAGGTCGCCGAAAGCCGTTCATCCAGCGCTTCAACGCTCATTGCACCCTGATTGAAGAGACCGTCTTCAAAGAGAATGGCAGGCGTTGCGTTGAGGCCGAACTTCTGACCGAGTTCGAGGTTGCGTTTTAAAACGGAGCTGTCGCAGGAAGTCGTAACCTCCGGAGGAATTTCCCCCGTAAGCATATGGTTCTGCCAAGCTTTGGCGGGATTTTTCGCGCAGACGATGTTGCGGGCAACGGCTTCAGAATTGAGGATGGGGTAAATGAAGTTGTAGACCGTTACGTTGCCCGCAGAGCGCAGATTCCGTTCCAGCATGGAGCAGAAGGAGCAATTGGCATCGGTAAAGACCACCACTTTGCGTTCGCCTTTGCCGTAAGTGACGCGGACGGCATCTTTTAAGGGCAATGTCTTCCAGTCCACGCGGTTGATGTCTTCGATGCGCTTTGAGGTGATGTCCGTTTCGGTGGCCGTTTCAAAAATCTTGCCGACGATGAGATATTCCCCGGTCTTGTCAATGTAAAAAAGGCGGCGACCGACGACGACCTCGTAGAGCCCCTCAACCTGCGTTTTGTTGACTTGGTCCACTGACATACCGGTAGAGGAACGAATTTTGGCTTTGAGCGTGTCTTCCAGTGTTGCAGCGTGTGCGGCAGCAGAAGAAATAAGAAGGGCAGCTGCAACGGCTGCAAGACGACGAATTAACATGAATCGGGATCCGATATGAAGATTGAACTGCGGGCGATTGTACGGAATTTCCGGTAAGAGTGTGGTGGCGGAAAAAATGAAAAAACGGGCAGCGCTCAGTTCCCCAAACGCTGCCCTGAAAGCCGGTTTCCGACGAAACTAAATCGTGGGTTTACCGTTTTCTTCGCGCTTATCCATCTCGGCGATCAAATCACGGGCGCGCTTGTCCGCAAAGACCTTGTCGGGCACCATGTTGGCCCCCAGGGTCTGCGCAATCCCCGTACGGTTCAACTGCCGCAGGGGGTGGCCCGAAGCCCCCGCAATGATGAGTTCGTGGCCACGGCGCTTCAAGGCACGGATGTAGACGGCGAGAATATCCATGGCGGAGTTGTCGATGTTGAGCAGATCCGTGAAGTCCAGGATAACGACTTTGGCAGCATCTTTTGCGGTGAGGCGCTTCGGATCGGTGATGCCTTCCAACTTCGAGACGGAACCGAAGAAGAGGGCGCCCGTGAGTTTCCAGGCTTCCACACCCGCGGGCATGTCAAAGGGCAGCGTTTCCGGTACGACGCGCGTCAGCGTATTCATGCGGTAGATGAAGAACACGCAGGAAATCACAAGTCCCACTTCCACGGCGACCGTGAGGTCGAAAATAACGGTGAGAAGGAACGTGGTAACGAGCGTTACCTTGTAGCTCATCGTCATCGCCTTCAAACGAGAGAATTCCTTCCAGTTACCCATGTTCCAAGAAACGAACATCAGGATGGCAGCCAAAGCGGCCAAGGGGATGTCGCTTGCCAAGGGAGCCGCCGCGAGAATCACGACGAGAAGCGTCACGGCGTGCACGACGCCGGCAATGGGACTTGCGGCACCGCTCTTGATGTTCGTCACGGTACGGGCGATCGTGCCGGTAGCGGGAATGCCGCCGAAGAAGGGCACGATGAAGTTTGCGATACCCTGGCCCATCAGTTCCTGGTTGGGGTCATGGCGATCGTCGGTCATGGCGTCCGAAACACGGGCGCACAGCAAACTTTCAATGGCGCCCAAAAGCGCGATCGTCAGCATCGGGCCCACGAGGCCGCGCAGGGCGGAGAAGGATAAATCCGGAATCGTCAGATCCGGGAGTTTCTGCGGAATGCCGCCGAACTTGCTCCCGATCGTTTCCACGGGAAGGTTGAAGGCGGAGACGATCACCGTCGACAAGACGAGCACGATCACGGTGCCGGGCAGATGGGCAATCCAGCGTTTCCACGCGGGGCCGTTCATCGCGTAGCCCTTGGGCCAGAACATGACGACGAGGAAACTTACGAGTGCCACGCCGAAGGCGTAGGGGTTGAAGGTCGAGACGTGTGACGCCAAGGATTCGATCTGACCGAAGAACCCGGCGGGCATCTTGTCGATCGTGAGGCCGAGAAAGTCCTTCACCTGCGAGAGTCCGATGAGAACCGCAATACCGTTCGTAAAGCCGATCACGATCGACACAGGAATGAAGCGGATGAAGCTTCCGAGCTTAAAGAGCCCCATCAAAAAGAGAATGATCCCGGAACCGATCGTCGCAATGAGCAGGTTTGACAAACCATACTGGGCGATAATCCCGTAGATGATGACGATGAAGGCGCCCGCGGGGCCGCCGATCTGCACGCGGCAACCGCCGAAGACGGAAATGAGAAAACCCGCGATGATGGCGGTATAGATACCCGCTTCGGGCGGTACGCCCGAAGCGATGCCGAAGGCCATCGCAAGGGGGAGCGCCACCATGCCCACCGTCAGACCCGCGCTCACGTCGCGCGAGAAGAGGTGCATGTTGTAGTTGCGGATGCAGTCGACGCTCACCGGGCGGAACGGAGCCACCGGCAGGTGAGATACGACATTTTTAAGGGAAGTCAGCAGAGACATTTTTGCGCAAGAAAAAACAAAACCCGCCGCAACAACAAAGAGCCGGGCGTCTCGCGACAAAAAAAGAGGGAAGGCGGGCGGCGAAAAAGGGAAGACGACGGGAGGGGCGCATTGTAAGGAATTGCAACCCGATTTGGGGCGCTGAAATCGAAATTTCTCCTGATAATCAGGGAAAAAACGCTGAAATACGCCGAAAGGAGGAGCCCGCAATGCATCAGCCCGGCAACGGGCGGCCGGGCTGATGAAGAAAACGATGCAGATCAGTGAGGGTAAAGCGCACCCAAAATGCGCGGCCCGGTTGCAGCCGTGACTTCGGGAAGGTTCCCCGCCTGACGCTTCAAGAATGCCCAGGCAAGCCACGCAAAGGCCATGGCTTCGACATGCATCGGCGCGACGCCCAATTCCATCGTGGACTTGACGGCGATCTTGGCGCCCGCTTCGTCCTGCAGAGAGGCCATCAGCGTGCGGTTTAAGGCGCCGCCCCCGCAAACGTAGAGTTCTTCGGTGCGGCCGGCAAAACGCGTTACGGCGTCCACGATGCTCTTTGCGGTAAAGCGGGTGAGGGTCGCCTGCACGTCCGCCGCGGAAACGCTCGGGAATTCCGTGAGGATGTTTTCGAGCCATGCGAGGTTAAAGAGTTCTCGGCCGGTGCTCTTCGGTGGTTCCTTCGTGAAATAGGGTTCCGCCATGAGGCGCGTGAGGAGCGCTTCATTTACGGTGCCCGTCGCTGCCCAACGGCCGCCTGCGTCGTAGGGACGTTCCAGGTGCTTGGCGCACCAGGCGTCCAAAAGGATGTTGCCCGGGCCGCAGTCAAAGCCGGTGACGGAACCGTAGCTCTTCACCGGAGGGAGGAACGTGATGTTGGAAATGCCGCCGATGTTGACGATGCTGCGGGCGACGTTGCCCGTAAAGACCTGCGCGTGGAAAGCGGGCACCAAGGGGGCACCTTCGCCGCCCGCAGCGACGTCGCGCGAACGAAAGTCCGCAATGACGTTGAGGCCGGAGAGTTCCGCCACCATTGCGGGGTTGTTCAACTGCAGCGTCCAGCCTTCTTCGGGACGGTGACGGATCGTCTGGCCGTGAACGCCGGCGGCGGCGACTTCTTTGCGGGGAATATCGGCGGTATTTAAGAGCTCCGCAATGGCATGCGCATAGATCTTTGCCAATTCCACCGAGGTGCGGCCCATCCGGTCGATTTCATTGTTGCCCGGGGTGCAGAGCGCGAGAAGCTCCGCGCGCATTTCATCCGTGAAGGGAACGTGGTAGTGACCGCGGAATTGGGGTACGCTGCCCGCAAAGTCCACGGCGACGGCATCTACGCCGTCCAAGCTGGTGCCCGACATCAGGCCGAGTGTAATCGTCTTCTGCATGACTCTCGCCGTAAAAGAAATAAATGGCGAAGGCAAACACCCCGCCGACGATGGAAATTCTAATGCGCGGGCTGTGCGGCGGATAAGGTGTTGGTCTCACTTTGCGCTGTCTGAACGCGGGAGAGAAGGTTCAGTTTCGCCTTTAAGGGAGCGATGCGTACGCGCATCTGCGCCAACTGGTAGGGGCTCAGGTCGGGCTCATCCGGGAGATCAGCCGTCATCGGATTGATCTGCACGCCGTCTACCTTCAATTCGTAGTGAAGGTGCGGTCCTGTCGCGAGCCCCGTCTGCCCCACGCGGCCGATCAGCTGACCGTATTTCACCTGTGCGCCTTTGACGACGTTGTGAGCGATCGACGAAAGGTGGGCGTACACCGTCTGGTATTCCGGACCGTGCTGCAGACGGATGTAGTTGCCGTAGCCGGTGCCGACGCCCGCAAAGACGACTTCGCCGTCGGCCGCTGCACGTACCGTGGCCCCCCAGGGCGCGCGGAAGTCGGTGCCTTGATGCGGTCGGACGACGCCCGTGATGGGGTGACGGCGCAGCGGCGCAAATTCCGAACTTACGCTTTTCACGTCCAAAGGAATACGCATGAAGACTCGCTGCGCGATGTGGCCGGAGGCGTCAAAGAAATGGCCGCCGCGGCCGTCGTTATTGAACCAGAACCAAGTCTGCGTCGTTCCTGCGTGGTCAAAACTCATTGCGAGGAGGCGCCCGTAGCGTACGAAATTGCCGTGGGCGTATTTCGTTTCGTAGATGAGTCGGAACCGGTCGCCCGCCGTGAGCGCAGTGACGGCGTCGCGGTCAAAGTCAAAGGCGTTGTGCATCTGAGTGACGATCGTCGCCGGAACCCCCAGATCCTTGAAACTCGCGTCGGGGCTCCCAAGAACGGTGCCGCTCACGAGGGCCGTCTGCACGTCAAAGGCAAAGGGCGAAGTGTTGACGGCAAACGATTGACCGTCGTCCGACCGAGTGACTTCGAGAACGCGGCCTTCGGCGGTGTCGGGCGTGTCGTAAAAAAGCGACAGCCGGTTAAGCGTCCCGTCGGCCGCCAAGTCCGCAGTGGCAAAGCCCCCTTTTCGCGGCATTACGAGTTCCCGTGCTCCGGGGTCTCGGGTGACGAAATCAAAAGCGGCAGGATCCCGGATCTTGAGCCGGGCAAAAAGCGACGTGAGCGTATCGTGATCCCGCACAGGGGTGTCGCGTGTCATCGGTTTGTTCACGGGCGTCGAGAGCGTAATCTGACTTCTTAAGTCGGGGAGCCTCACGGGGGTGTAAACCACCCGCTGCAGTTTAGCGGGATCAATAGGCTCTTCCGGAATCGAGAGAATGAATCCTGCGAGCACGGCGGGCGGAACGGCCCCCGCGAGCAGCAGCGCCGTCAGACGCCGACGCGCCAGCGGGCGGTTGCGGACGTAGTCTGCCAAGTTCGAAGTCACGGCATGGCCGAGACGGCGCAACTGAGCGCCGACGAGGCTCGGAGAAGTCATCGGTCGAAAAAAAACTTTTGTAAATGATGAAACGACACATTATCGCACGCGTAAAACACGGCGAAAAAAAGGCGGCGCCGAAGAGGTCTCCGTAAGCAATTTCTGACTTACGGCGATCAATGCCGACATCAACGGCGCACTCAATATTGCCAGAAAGGAACTTGGTGACGAGTAGCTCAAAAAGCAACTCAAAGCCAATGGGGGTCGCATGAATCGGCCCGTGTCTGTCCGAAATATCGGTCAGACACTAAAAGAGGGACTGCGGTCCCTCGAAACCGCGTCCGTAAGGGCGCTGTAGTTCATGGATGAAAATTCTTAACGGTGTGTTTTAGTTAAAAGAAATCGAGCGCCGACGCGGTACAATCTCCAATTCCTTTATGTCATTCGCCCCGCATCTGCGGCGCGTACTTATTTTCCACTCGGTGATTGCAATGTCCGAAGAAAAACAGTGCCCGACCTCTTCCTCTGAAACTCCGACCGAAAAGACGGTCAAAAAGTATGAGGTCACGCCCGATATCGTTGAGGCGATGAAAACCATCAAGCGCGGTACCGACACGCTCTTGATTGAAGAAGAACTTGAGCAGAAACTCGCCCGCTCCAAGGCGACCGGCATCCCGCTTCGTTGTAAGTTGGGGTTGGATCCCACGGCGCCCGACATTCACCTGGGGCACACGGTGGTTTTAAATAAGCTCCGTCAGCTGCAGGATTTGGGTCACACGGTGATCTTCTTGATCGGGGACTTCACCGCGGCGATCGGTGACCCTTCCGGCCGCAACGTGACGCGTCCGCCGTTGTCGCCTGAACAGATCAAGGTGAATGCAGAAACGTACCTTGAACAGGCGGGGAAGGTACTCGATCTTTCGAAGACTGAGGTGCGCTACAACTCCGAATGGAACAACGCGCTGGGCGCCGAAGGCCTCATCCGTCTGGCGAGCCGCTATACGTTGGCGCGTCTTTTGGAACGCGACGATTTCGCAAAGCGCTTCTCGCAGCAGCTCCCGATCGCGATGCATGAGCTCATTTACCCCCTGATGCAGGGATATGACTCCGTTGCTCTTAAAGCCGATATCGAATTGGGCGGCGCCGACCAGCGCTTTAACCTCTTGGTCGGCCGCGAACTGCAGCGCCAGTACGATCAGGAAGCCCAGTGCATTCTCACGATGCCGCTTTTGGTGGGACTCGACGGCGTGGTGAAGATGAGTAAGAGTAAGCACAACTACATCGGCATCACGGACAGCCCTGACGATATGTTCGGCAAGGTCATGAGCATCTCGGACGATCTGATGTGGAATTGGTACGACCTCTTGAGCCTTAAGTCCAACTCCGAAATCGAAACGCTCAAAAAGGAATGCACCGAAGGCAGCCGCAATCCGCGCGACGCGAAGGTGCTGCTTGCCAAAGAAATTATCGAACGTTTCCATACGGCGGAAGCGGCTGAAAAGGCGGAAGCGGAATTCAACGCCCGTTTCCGCGGCGGCCAGGCGCCTTCCGACATTCCGGAAGTGACGGTGGCGGCCGAAGGCGGCGAAATCGGCATCATGAAGCTCATCAAGGAAGCGGGTATGGTGCCTTCAAACGCCGAAGCCGGCCGCAACATCGATCAGGGTGGTGTGAAGCTTGAAGGCGAAAAAGTGTCCGACCGCGCTTTGAAGGTGAAGGCCGGCACTTACACGGTACAGGTCGGTAAGCGTCGCTGGGCCCGCATCACCGTGGTGACGAAGTGATCGCTCTTTTGCAGCGCGTCTCCCGCGCCGACGTCGTGGTGGACGGAAAGACCGTCGGTGCCGTCGGACGCGGCTTCATGGTGCTCGTCTGCGCCGAAAAAGGCGACACGGACGAAAAGGCGGTGAAGTTGGCGGCGAAACTTTTGAAGTTCCGTGTTTTTCCTGATGAGGCGGGGAAAATGAACCGCTCGGTGAAAGACGTCGCTGGGGAACTTCTTCTCGTGTCGCAGTTCACGCTTGCGGCGGACACGGCGTCGGGGAACCGCCCGAGCTTTTCGTCCGCGGCGGATCCCGAGACCGGGCGTCGTCTTTATGAGCTTTTCGTCGCCGAAGTCCGTAAGAGCGGACTCAAGACGGAAACCGGCGTTTTCGGCGCCCACATGCAGGTGTCGCTCACGAACGACGGGCCGGTGACATTTACGTTGCGCCTTTGAGAACGGTCAGATGAAAAAAGCCGCTGCGGGAGAAATCCTTCGGCGGCTTTTTTCTTGGCACTGAAGGATTATGCTTGATAAAATTATTGCACTGAAAATAATGGAACAGGAAATAAAATGACGTTGAGCGTTAATCCTTTTTTCATCAGCCAATATGAGTCGCCTCACTATTTTTGCGACAGAGCAGTCGAAACCAAACGGCTGGCGGAACACATTCGAAATGGGCGGAATGTGGTACTTGCAGCGCCGCGGCGACTTGGAAAGACGGGACTTATACAGCATCTTTTCCATCAACCTGAAATTATCGGAACGTATTACACCGTCTACTGTGATGTACTCCCGACGGAATCGCTGCAAATGTTTGTCTTTCGGTTGGGGGCGGCGGTACTGGAACAGATCAAAGAAAAACGTATTCTCCGAAAACTCACGCAAGCAGTAAAGTCGCTGCGGTTTACCGTTTCAGTCGATCCTAATACCGGCGAACCCGGATTTGGATTGAACCTAGGGGCGGTGGATCACCCTTCGCAGTCGCTGTCGGAAATTTTTGCCTATCTCAATCAATTGGATCGTCCGGTGATTTTGGCCATTGACGAATTTCAGCAGGTGGCAAAGTACAAGGACAAGACGGTTGAGGCGGAACTGCGGAGTCTTATTCAATTTGCGCCGAATGTGCATCTGATTTATTCCGGCAGTGAACAGCATTTGTTGGTGAACCTGTTTTCAAATGCCGACAGACCTTTTTATATGAGCGCCGTTTATGAGGGGCTCGGTGTGATTGAGAAGGCAGTGTATCGGCAGTTTGCGCAACGCATGTTCTCGGAGGGCGAACGAACGTTGCCGGATGACGTATTTGATCGAATTTACGATCGAGTCGAAGGGGTGACGTACTTCGTACAGTACTTGATGAATTTTCTGTACGCCCGAACGGATAAAGGATCGGTTGCTGCTGGCGATACGGAGATAGTTCTGAAGGACGCGGTGGCATCTAATGCGTTGGCCTTTTCGGGGATGGCCGAGCACCTATCGGCCAATCAGTTGGCAGTTTTATTGGCGGTGGCGGCGGAAAAAAACGCCGCGGCGCCGACAAGTGCTGACTTTGTGCAACGGTATTCGTTGCGGTCGGCCAGTGTGGTTCAGTCGGCACTGCGATCCTTAGTAGAGCAGTCGCTGGTGGAAAGAACGAAAAAGGGATATCGCGTGAGCGACCGGTTGTTTGAAGTGTGGTTGGAGAAAAATTATTCCAGCAGTTGTCGTCCCGAATACTGACGGCGATTGAAAAAAAGGCCCGATCTAAAAACAAGCATCGGGCCGAAAAGGAGAGTTCTTCAGAAAAAGTAGATTCGTTGCGGGGTCAGGCTTTGAATTTCTTCCAGAAGGAAGAGCTGTTCAATACGACGATCATGAGAAGTGCCACCGAGAAGGCCAAGAGGCAGCACTGCGCCATGCTCATGAACTTCCACGCCGGGACGAGGTACCAGCTGTCGGCACTGTTGTACATGTCGATGAGGAAACGCTGCGCGTCGGACAAAACCGTACCGTCGGGCACCACCGCCGTGTCGTAACCGCAGTCAC